>Ga0070741_10007543_pt1 | contig 22424 bp, 16 predicted proteins | sample Coa_R1_4_FD_66440 | JGI IMG/M metagenome (GOLD analysis project Ga0070741, IMG submission 66440) | Surface soil microbial communities from Centralia Pennsylvania, which are recovering from an underground coalmine fire - Coalmine... | ecosystem: Environmental > Terrestrial > Soil > Unclassified ... | reverse complement strand
CAACCACTCTGACACCAGAAGGCCCCAAATCGACAGCAAGACAGCGCAAAAGCGATTCCATAGCCCCAAAGGCTGTGCCAATAGCGCTGGCGTTGGCAAAACCGCGCGCGGGGAGCGATGTGATAAACAGAATGACCCCCGAATGCTGCTGAACCATATGTCGTGCTGCTGCACGTGCCGTGATGAATTGCGAAGGGACCAGCGTAGTGAGCGGCAACAGGAACTTTTCCAGAGGGAGTTCCAGGGTATTGGTCGAGTTCCCGTAGTCCTTTGGCTGTGGCCCCGTCAGATTCAAGAGGATATCAATGCTTCCCGCCTCTTGTGCCACGCGATCGAGATAGGCCTGCACCGCCTGCTCATCAAGCGCGTCTACCTCTGCGGCCGAGGCGAGCCCGCCGTCTTTGCGAATCGATGCCGCTAGTTGCTCAACTGCGGCAATCCGGCGACCCGAGAGAAAGACCTCGGCTTCCTGGCTTGCAAACTCTTTGGCAACCGCCGTTCCAATGGAACCACTTGCGCCAAAGATAACAGCATGCTTGTTCTGTAATAATGGTGTGGATGTCGATGCAGTAGTCATACCTTATTCCTTTTACCTAGACATTTGGAATGAAATGGGTGGCGACTCAGCCGAAAGGTACTTCCGACTGAGTCGCCTCCGGTTTCGTCAGGTCGGGCAGCGGTGGTGACGCTGCTTGAGCGAAGCCGCTGTCAGTCGGGAACCACGAAGAAGACGACCTGCTCCGTCTTGAGCTGCTGGTTCTCGTCGAAGAGGGCAAGCCGAGCCGCTGGGATCATCACCTTCGGTCCGTCTGGGCTGAAGGACGCCTTGACGGTCAGCAGGATAAGCGAGTTCCGCTCGTCGCCGACGCTCGCGACCACGCGCGCTGTCAGGCTCGACGGCCTGAGCAAACTGGATCAGACCTTCCATGTAGTCGTCAATGCCGGTGGTGTCGGTAGGCTCACGGCCCTGTTCGGTGGTCATTACTGTGCTGTGGACGTCGGGCGCGAGCATCTTGCGCGCTGTGTCTCAGTCGTGATGGCTCCATGCCTCCGCGTGCGCGCGGGCAAGTGTGACAGCAGATGATTCTTGATGGATAGGCATTTCTATGTTCTCCTTTTTCTCTTGTAATGTCGTGATATTTGTCGCACTTGTGATCTTCGTAGAGAAAGAGCCGTAAGGGCATGTACTGGGTAGCTTCTGTACATACTCTCAAGGTCCTGCACTCAAGTGCTGTACAACGCTCTCGCATCTATCTCCTTTCACTCATAAGACAACAAGTTGATCCCAAACTCATCGCAAAGAGCAGACCAATATGGAGAGTTGGGTTGAGAGCATCGGTGCACCAATAAAGCAAGGGAAGCCGATCACACCCATGAGACGTTTGACCCGCTATCGCTTCTCACTGCGTGTAGATAGAATCTGCTCGCAGTTCGCCACGTTCAGTCAGTCAGTTGCACCATAACCGCGAGCACATTGTCGTTACTGATAGCGCGGGAGGCATGTCCCTTGCCTGATGTGTCCTCCACCAGCACGACACTGTCTGGGCCAAAGCGACGCAGTTCGCCATCACTCACTGTAACTTCCATTTCGCCTGCCAGGTAGATGATGAGAAATCGTCCTGGCACTGGATGCGGCTCGCCATACCATCCGACAGGAGTGCTGGCGAAAACAACATTCATGCTGGGCATCGAGGATGACACACCCATCGGCGGTGTAGGTGGAGAAAAATCGACCAGGGACATCTCGACTTCCACGTCTTCAAAGTGGGAGTCGCCATTCTTGTCAGCATACATGCGAACGTATTTCATCTTTCACATCTCCTTGTTTGTAAATAGCGCGTTATTTCGTCTAGCTATTATTTCATGGAATTCCCATATTTACAGTTAGAGTTACCTCTATCCCTGGTCAAACTCTACCAGACGCTTCTCCACAATCGTTCCACAGATTCTCCACAAGGGCCATACGATGTATCCACATGTCTTCCCGCCTGCGGCGGGGATTCGGAGCAGTTGAACGAATGGTCGAAAAATCGGGGATGACCTCATGCAGGTGGGGATTCAACACAATTGAACAGCTAATCGAAAATTCGAGACGACCTATGGGTGGGGGTTTTCCGCTCTGCCTCTGAGTTTAGCGAGCCGTGGAGAGATGCTGATAGAGGCGCTGGATACCTGGCCCTGGCTCTACGCCCAGCTCTTGCTGCAACGTCTCTCGACAACGGGTATATTGACGCCAGGCCAACCCTCTTTTCCCCTGACGCAGATAGCACCGGATCAATCCCGCATGCGCCTCCTCTCGGCACGGATCGACGGCCACTATCTGTTGCCAGTGATGGACAGACTCCTCAAAGGCCTCGCTGCTCCAGGCAAGCTGTGCCAGATGAAGGTGGGCATCCAGATAGGCAGTGCGCAATGTCTCGCGGCGCAAGGAACACCAATCTCTGTAAAATGGCAGGAGATAATCGCCGCGATAGAGATCGATCATTTCCTGCAGCGCAGGAGCAGCTGCTGCATCGTCCTGGCGGGCCAGCGCTCCCCGTGCATCGGCATAACAGGTCTCGAAGCGAGCGACATCATAGGAGAGTCCCTTCCCATAGCGGGAAGTGAGTTGAAGGCTATACGTATTGCGAGAGAAGACGAGGCACTCTTCCCCGATGGCTTTGCGCACATAGTAGATCGCGTTATGAAACGTGTGGTCCACCTGTCCATCTGTCTCCGGCCACAGGGCCGCGATCATTTGTTCTTTGCGCAGAGGACGACCGGCGTCGAGGAGGTAGAAGAAGAGTTCCAGCGCACGGGCCATGCGCCAGCGCATGATAGGCTGTTCTTCGAGAAAGACGACTGGCTCACCAAACGCTAGAATGCACAGATAAGGAAGTCTATCCGAAACAACCAGACGCGCTGATCCAGATGACGAGGATGCAGAAGAGGTCACTACACCGTTCTGTTGCTGTCCTTGCGTCTCCAGGTGCAACAATGCACGCACATGAGCTGCTTCTGGCAGTGTCTTGATGACCTGTGAAAGTGCTGGGAGGTGCCGCAGTTCAACTGCAATGCGCTGTTCATAGCACTCATAGGTCGTCAGGATCGCTCCCACTTCTTCCAGGCGGCGCAGCATCTCAGGTATCTGGTCTTGCACCAAATGACAGGCCGCGATCAGCAAGTTCGCCTGGATCTGTTGGAGCTTCAGACCAGTCGTTTTGAGTATCATCTCTGTCTCTGTGAGCAATGCCTGCGCCTGGGCAGGACGCTGCTCGAAGAGCAGGACGAGACCCTCGATCAGATCGTGTTCGGCGTGATATTTTCCCATCCTCTCTCCCCTGGTAGCGGGAAGAATCATGCGAGACAGCATCAATCTGGCAGTAGCAACATCCCCCAGAGAGAGATAGCTTCTGGCAAGCGTACTGTAAGCTGTGTTGCATACAAGGGCATCACCCGGTGTGAGCGCCAGGGCCTCTTCAGACACTGATAATGCCCGGTCGTAGCGGCCCTGATCGACGAAGAGTTCACCCAGATCGGCAAGGGCATAGGCATGTAAGCGATGGAGCAAAATCGGTTCGCGCGACAGGGTCAGGCTCTGGGTAAATAGAGTTTCGGCTTCGCTCAAGAGCCCTTGACTCTGTCTGATTGATGCCAGGCCAAGGTAGGCGTTGCCCAGACCTCTACGATTGTGGAGCTGTTCATAACAGGCCAGGGCACGAGTACAATGATGTTCCGCAAGGGCCATATGGCCCAGCAGCCTGTAGGCCATGTTCAGGCTCATATGCATCGAGGCTGCTCCAAGGATATTGGTGTGCCCACTGAAGACATGCAGGGCTTGTTGAAAGTGGATAAGTGCGACGGAATAATCTCCCAGATGCAGCGAGCAGCGTCCTAAACAATCTTGCGCCTCTGCTCGCCGTTTTACCTCATCTGCTGGGAGCAAGGTCAGTACCTGCTGGCAGACAACCTGTGCTTCTTGATACCTTCCTTGAAGGCATAATGCAACCCCCCTGGCTATCGCTATATCGGCTCGCACAAGGTTCTGGTCCTCCACCCCAGATGATGAGACGAGCGCCTCTTGCGCGGCGCCTGACCGTGCAAGCGCACGCGCGCTATCGCCAAGCTTCGCAGAGACCCTTGCCTCACTGAGCAGGAAGGTTGGAGAGCTCGCTCTGATCGGTTCTGAGATAGCATCCATCCAGCGAGCCAGCGTTTCGAGATGCCCTTGAGCGGTGAGCGGTTCAAAGGCTTCCACGATCAAATCTGCCGCCAGTTCCTCGGCACCGGCAGCCAGCGCATGCGTAATGGCCTGCTCGTAGTGCTGCTCAGCGCCAAACAGCTCGGCAGCACGTCGATGAAGCTGTGAGAAGCGATCTGGCGACCTCATGCGCAGCTCCTCCACCAACAGCTCACGCAACACTGGATGACATGTCGCGATGCCTTGAGAATCATCACTCCTGACAAACAGTCCATATTGTTCCAGGCAGACTAACCGGGCGTTTGCCTCCTGGACAGTAAGGGAAAGCAGCGCGGCACACAACACAGGACTCATCTCCTCCAGCACACATGCCTCTTGCAGAAAAGCGTACTCCTTAGGATAGTGTTGAAAGACCTCATGAACCACGTAAGCAAACAGGTGTTGCCAATCGAGAAGTTTCTCTGAAGATGTTTTCAGATGGGCATCCCCCACAGGCGTCTTTCTCCGCAAAAAGCGCACATCTCCCAGGCGCGTTCCGAGCAGGATGCCAGCCAGCCAGCCATCAAAGGCCACGGCGAGTTGCTCTGCTTCCACATCGCCTAGCGGAGAAACCTCTTGCAACCTGGCGAGTTCCTGAATCTCCTGGGCACTCAAGCGGAAGAGATCGCGACTCATGACAGCCATCTCGCGCCGTGCCAGCAGTGGAGCAATATCAAAGGTGGGAAGGGAACGGCTCTCTAGTACCAGGACACACGACGAGGAAACGCGCAAGAGTCGATCAAGCAGACGATTGATCGGCGGACAGGCATCGACCTCATGATAGTTGCAGAGGATCAGGGCAAAACGCTCACGGATCTCGGTCGCGATGGTAGCTGCCACGGCATCCATAACGGCGTCGAAACGGTGCTCTACAGACTGACACACACCTCCCGCTCTGGCTTCAGTCAGCAAGAGATCGAGCGCAGCGCCACATAAAGGAAAGTGCTGTCGAATGCTCTCCAAAAGCGTTTCGAGGAAGATCACAGTGTCCGTATCAGAGCGGTCCAGTACATACCAGCAGCAGGGAATGGTAGTGGTCCTGGCAAAATCGGCCAGCAGCGTTGTTTTTCCATAGCCAGCAGGAGCCTGGAGCAACACAAGCCTGGAGGCAGCGCTTTCCTCAGTGTTTGTAGGGGATGAGCCGACGATGGCCTCACCCAGCCATCGCACCAGTGCTGGACGCGGTAACATCCTTGGAGGCAAGACCGGGCATCGAACTTTTCTCAACGTCTGGACATCGCTCAATGATGCTTCTCCTTTGGCCAGCAAAGAGCTATCTGCATGATCTCTCTCAAGTGTACCCGCTACCTCGGATAATTGTCAAAAAATTCCCTTTTATGAAATTCCAAGTTGAATTCCAAATGGAATTCCAAAATTTACAACCTGAGCGAAGAGAGATCCTTCTTCGCTCAGGTTCACATCATTCATGCAGGAATAGCAGAAAGAGGTCTTTGTACACTACTACAGAGACGAGCCTGCTTCGAGAATAGCCACGTCATGCCCAGCTAACGCCATCTTCCCCGTCACAACGCTCCCATGTATCAGATCACGATATTGCTGCCCACTCGGCAGTACAATCTCAGCACTCTCCGCCTGGTGATTGAGCAGAAACAGTAGCGGCCCTCGCTTCGTCACCCGTTGCGTTACCTCGACGCCTGCCGGTACATCGAGTGCAGCCCCAATATGCAGCCCTTCCAGTATGCCTCCATAGAAATCATCCAGGAAGCGATCTTCCGGTTCGCTTGCAATATAGTAAGCTGCCCCCTGCCCGAACGTATTGCGCGTGACCACAGGTTGTCCTGCATAGAAATCGCTGCCATACGTTGCCAACGCCGTTGCTCCTTCGCAATGAATGATCTCGCACAGCCGCCCGCATGTATAACTGCCGCTGCCATCGCTCATGACGATCTGATTCTGCTGCTCGGGATAGAGCGCATCGATCTCTTCGTTCCAGATCCCCAATAACTGCTTGAGCGGGCCTGGATAGCCTTCAAATGCCAGATCATGCTCATTGGCTATGCCGCTAAAATAGGTCGCGACAAAGCTTCCACCCTGCTCGACAAACTTTGTAATACGCTCCCCGACGCCCGGCTTCACCATATACAGCATCGGCGCTACAACAATGCTGTAGCGGCTCAGGTCCGAGTCGCTGAAGACGATATCGACGGCTATCTTGCGCCGCCAGAACGCTGCGTAGTGCTGGCGTACTACCTGTACGTAGCGTTTGTCGCGCACCGGCCCTATCGTCCCTTCGATGGCCCACCAGTTATTCCAGTCGAACATGATGGCCACGCGTGCTCGTGTTACTCCGCCGAGCGTGCGATCTCCCAGGCGTGTCAGTTCTGCGCCCAGTTCGCTGACCTCGCGGAACACCCGTGTATCGCTGCGTCCGCTATGTTCCACGACTGCGCCATGCATCTTCTCACAGCCGCCGCGTCCGCGCCTCCATTGAAAATACATCACCGTTTCAGCGCCATGCGCCACCGCCAGATAGCTCCACAGCCGCAGAATACCTGGACGCTTGAGGGCATTGATCTCCTGCCAGTTCTGGCTGCTTGGTGTCTGTTCCATCAACATAAAGGGCTGTCCGTCGCGCAGTCCCCGGTTGAGATCGTGGAGGAATGCTATATCGCCTGGATTATCGCTTGGTCGTGGATAGCAGTCCCAGGCAATCACATCCATTTGTTTGGCCCACTCCCGGTAATCCAGCTCGAAATAGGTACCCATCAAATTGGTCGTAATCGGGGTATCCTTTGAAAACGTGCGAATGGCATCGCGTTCTAGCTGGAAGCACTGAAGCATCATCTCGCTCTGGAAGCGTCGGTAATCAATCGTCAGGCCGTGTGTCAGGCGTTCCCCATTGGCGTAGGGCGGTTCAATCTGCGACCAATCTGTATACGTATGGCTCCAGAAGGAGGTCCACCACTGCTGATTCAACGTCTCCAGGCTGCCATAACGTTGTTGCAGCCAATCGCGGAACTTCTTGGCACAATGTTCGCAATAACAGGCCCCACCGTACTCATTCGCGATATGCCAGACAAGCAATGCTGGATGGTTGTGATAGCGTTCGGCCAATTTGCGTGCCATCTGTTGCGCAAAATGCCGGTACGTCGGTGATGTAGGACAAAAATTCACGCGCCCGCTATGATGACGGCGCTGCCCCTTCTCATCGGCGCGCAACACATCGGGATAGCGTTGCGACATCCACGCCGGTTGTGCTGCGCTCGGTGTTGCCAGGCACACAAAGCGCCCGGCCGCTGCCAGTTTATCCAGAATCGTATCAAGCCAATCGAACGTAAAGCGCTCTTCGTCTGGTTGCAAAGAAACCCAGCTAAACACCCCCACCGTTGGCACCATATAGTGAGATTGCTGCATCAAACGCACATCTTCATCCCAGACAGCCGCAGGCCATTGTTCAGGATTATAATCGCCGCCATGCCAGATAAAAGGTGCGCGTGCATTCACCGGTGGAAATGGTTGGATCTCGTTGTCTCGCTCATCTCCCAGAGTCATCTAAACGTCCTCCTCCATTGTGTTATACCACCAAAGCATACCACGTTTCGCCTTTGCTTATCCATGCGCCTTTGCTCATGGCGGCGGTCGTCACGTCTTTGCTGCAAGCGGGCTGCCCAAGCGTACGCCCATGCCGCTTGAAAAATCCGCCTGGAGTATTTATACTAATATGTGTTATCGATCTCTTTGCATTAATGAAAGGTTCGCATTCTGATGACCTGGACTCTAGCTTACTAATTCTCCACTAGCAGCATCGATTTCTTCATCCTCTTTTGCTCGCATTTCCTTTTTTGGTTCGTATCGTGGGATTTTTGTGCATTTTTTCCCAGAAAGGATTTTTCTATGCCCGACTTACGTCCGATAGTTGCGCCCGAGCAGGTACTCGGGCTGTTGAACCAGCATTTTCCCGCACCGATTCTTGATCTGACCCCTGTTGAAGGAGGGCAGGTGGCACGCACATTCTCATTTCAGGTGGCTGATCAGGAGTACATCATTCGCTTCAATCTTGACAGGATGCTGAACTCGAATTTCCCCAAGGAGGCATATCTCGTACGCAAGCTGGCTGGGACCTCGCTGCCTGTCGCCCCTATTGTGTGCATGGGACGCCTGGGGGATCTGCATTTTGCCATTTCGCGCAAAATGGCCGGGAAGCCACTGCAAGAGCATACTCCTCAGGAGGTCCAGGCGCTTCTGCCACAGATCCTGGATCTTCTGGAGATGGCGCACAGCGTCGATATCAGCGAGACGCAAGGGTACGGTGTCTTCGACGATCAGGGCAGGGGCCAGGACTCGAGCTGGCACACCAGTCTCTTGAAGATCGCCGATGAAGAGGACGAGCGTGACTACTTTGGCAAATGGCACCGCTTATTCGACGAGACCCTTCTAGAGCGCGATCTCTTTGAGCACCTCTACCAACGCATGAGAGAACTGCTCGTCTTTTGTCCTGAAGAGCGCTCACTACTTTTGGCAGGAGCGTTCTCTACGCACAATATCCTGGCCCAGGATGGCAAGATCACCGCTGTGCTGGATCTGATTGACGCAAGCTATGGCGATGTGGTGTACGATCTCGTTGCCCTGGATTTCTGGCGGCCCTCGCTGGATCTGCGCGAAGCCTTTCTGACAGACCAGCGACATCGCGGACGTGACCTGCCTTTCTACGCAGAACGTCTGCTCTGCTACGAGTGCCATCACGCACTGGGTGGACTGCGCTTTTACGCCAAAAGCGGCAATGAAAAGGGTTACCAAATGGTGCATGACATCATTCAGCGGAAGCTTGCGGCCTTCAGTGCGTAATTAACGAAATATGAGCAAATAAGCCGGAAACATGCCATCGGGGTGCATTTCCGGCTTATTTGCTCATATTTCATTATTGATGAAACTTCAGCTTGTCTACAATCTTATCAACCACTTTTCTCTCTGCTCTGAAAGCGAGCCCCACCAGGTTCAGGTTCTCTCGTTCGACAGCGCGAACAGCTTCACGATTGGCGGCATCATGGGTCGTCGAAAACATATCCTCTGTATAGACAGCGGGTTGTACTCCTCGTGCGAGAGCTCGATCAAGCACCCGTGTCAGAGCCACACGATCAGCTCCATAAATCAACATCGGTTGACCAATCAGCCGCAGGTATCCATTCCCCGATGCGTCTTCGTATGGTTCTCCGATACTTTCGGGATACGATGCTGCAATCCCGCTTGCCAGAAACGCTGCCACATTCATTTTTTGCCATGAGGCCAGATCTTCTCGAATCACCAACGCGATTTTTGTATCAAAGATCATAAAAATCTTCCTCGCTTTACAATCTACTATTCTGTTTGCTTCCGTCCAGAGATGCTCGTGAGCAGACTCCGCAAAAGCTTCCTCTCATCAGCAGAGAACTCGCCGAGAAGATCCTGATTCATCTGATCCATCTCGCGATCAAGCGGAACCTGGAGTTCGCGTCCGCGAGCAGTGAGTGCAACCATATTCACACGGCGGTCGGTCGCATGCGCCTTACGCTCAATCAGCCCCCCATGCTCCAGGCGATCCAGCAACCCGGTCATCGTTGCGCTGTCCAACAAAAGGCGTTCACCTAATTCAGCCCCACTCTGCTGATCGCGTTCCCAAAGGACCTTGAGCAGCGCATACTGCACCGGCGTAACACCATACGGGGCCAGTCGCTGCTTAGCTGACTGAGTGACCCGCTGATACGCCTTGCCGAGATAAAAACTTAAACAATCCTCAATCTGCTCCATAAGAAACTCCTGTCGAGAGCGAAAGTACATTCTTGTACAATCTATATGCACGCAAGTATAGCATATACATAATACTTTGACAACAGTTACTTGTATACAAGGTATTATTTCCATGGTGATTTCGCCGGTTGCCATGCCATTCTCGTATATACACCCTGGGCGATGGTCATGGGGAGAAAGGATATATGAATCCTGCCACATTTGCTATTGTCAACAGCGTTGTTTACCTTGCTCTCTTCGTGCCTCCGCTCCTGTTGCTGCTGAGTACACGACTCGCCTTCCTGGAGCTCCCGAACCTGAGGTAAGATCGCAGACGCCTCTACCTACTCCCAAAGGTGACGACTCTCTTTAAAAACCCTCTAGAACGCTTTCGTTTCTTGTTTCGTATTTTCGTGAAATGATCGATACACTGTTTTTAATAAATCGATATTTTTAATTTTCACTTTTTAATAGCTTTTTTATTTGACTGTATACTCTTTATTTGGTAATATAAATCACTATCTGGGATGACAGTGGCAGTTTATCGATTTATGACCATGTTAGACTTAAAAATAGATGGGTTCAGGATAAAAAGGCAGGCTTGAGTCATGATTATGAATTCATCAAGCAAATACGTTCTTCACAGAGAAGGCCTTCTGATTCTTTTCTTAACAACGTTCTTTGGATGCTTCTTGTTTCTGCAATCTGGCCATTTCGCCGTGCCAGCAACGGTAGACCCTCTCTTGCAGGTGTGCATTACAGCGATTGCTGGGTTGCTGGCACTCCCTCTCTTCCTGCCAGGTACTCAACGCACCGGATGGCGTCCTGTATCCTTCTTAAAAGCAATGGCCTTCCCCAAAACACCCCAACGGTGGGTGCCACTCTTATTATTCCTTAACATCTCCTGTCATACTATTGGACACTTTGTCATACTGTATTATACAATTATGCATCTCGTAGTTCCCACTTCTTCCTGGTGTGACCTTGCTTGCCTGAGCGGTTCTCTTCCCTTACTCCTGGCTATCCTGCTGCTGCCTTCCCAACCACTGTCGACCGAGAAACGCTTCCATATCGTGCTGGACGGTCTGATGATCATGGTGGGTGCGATCACCTTTAGCTGGTATTTCATCCTTGGACCATCTATCATGCAAGGGGCTACTACGATGATCGCTCGGATCGTCAGCATTGCCTACCCCCTGGAGGTGCTGTTTCTGGTCTTCTGCCTCCTGTTATTGGTACTTCGCACCAATGATCACACCATACGCCCCGTGGTGATTCTTCTCTCTCTGGGACTTGCCGTTCTTGCTGTAACCTATAGTATCTTTGGCTACGAGCGGCTACATGATACATACCGTCCAGGAGAGTTGCTGGAAGCAGGGTGGTTGCTGGGTTATCTCTTGCTTGGTCTGGCGGCACGGACCATGCTTGTGATTATGCGTTCAACAGGCTTACACTCCAATGCGCCCTCTGTCCTCGTTTTTCCTCATCTGGAAGCTGAACGCAGCTTCGCCCCTCCCCTGCTGTGGCGGTCCATGCTGCCCTATCTGCTCATTCCCCCTGTCGTCCTGCTCCTGCTGGGAACCTTCTACGTAGCAGATAACGATGCGATGCAACCAGGCGTCTTCCTGGGAGCTATAACTCTGGTGGGACTGCTCACGATACGACAATTCTTCACAGTGCAAGCAATGGCTGCCCAAAACAACAAACTCTGCCTCATGCAGCAAGACCTGCACGCGACCAATGATGCGCTCAAGCTCGCTAATGGACAGCTCGAACACCAGACCTGGCAACTGGAACAAGCCAATGAACAACTTTCCCACCTCAATCAGCTCCGCGATCAGTTCGTTGCCAACATCAATCACGAATTACGCACACCGCTGACTCTGATCGATGGGTATCTGGAGCTGCTGAGCGACTATCAGGGGCGCATGGACGAGACGATGCAGGCCACCTTTATCAAGCACGCCAGAGAAGGTTCTCAGGAACTGCTCCTGCTAGTCAACAACATCCTGGACACCTTCCGCATCAGTACCGAGGTCGAGCCTGCCCGCCTGGAGCCTGTCGCTCTCTGCCAGCTAGTCCACGAAGTGTGCGAACAGTTCCCACCGCAGGGAGAGCAGGGATCTCGCTTGCAGGTAGAGCTTCCTGATTCCCTGATAGTCAAAGCCGATCTGCGCTACCTGCGCCAGACTCTGCGCAATTTGCTCTCCAACGCCCTCAAATATTCGCCACCCGAGACCTGTGTCTCCATTGGCGCTCAGATAATCGACCATGCCGACACCTCACGTATATGCATCTACGTGCAGGATGCCGGTCCTGGCATTCCCCCCGAGGAACAAGCCCTGCTCTTCCAGAAATTTGTGCGCCTGCAACGCGACCTCTCGGGTCCCATCCGAGGAACCGGCCTTGGCCTATACATGTGCAAACAACTGGTCGAGGCCATGAACGGAGAAATCTGGATAGAGAGCTCTGGCAACCAGGGAGAAGGCAGCCGCTTCTGCTTCACCCTTAACGCCGATCAGCCCCTCAACAACCAGCATCCTACTACAAACTTCTCCGAAAGCCACATGGTCGTCCCCCCCGCGTAGCGACACCCCTTCGCGGTCAATACTATTCAATTCATGAAAATAGCATGGGAATTCTTCTCCTGATTTGCTATACTTCTATCGAGATACGATAAAAAGGAGATAATAATGCCTGCTTTGTCTACTATCGCTATTTTTCTGTTAGCCGGATTAGGGATCTTACTGATTCCCGGCCCGGCAGTCCTCTATGTCGTAACGCGTAGCGCGGCTCAAGGAAGGCGTGCGGGCCTCGCCTCCGTGATGGGCATCGAGTCAGCAATCTTTGCGCATGTTATCGCCGCCTCCCTCGGCCTATCCGCCATCCTGCTGACCTCTGCCCTGGCATTTAACGTCGTGAAATATCTGGGTGCCGCCTACCTCATCTTTCTCGGTCTACGCACACTCTTCAGCAAGAATAAGCATCAAGACATGCCCATTGAGCCTCCCAGAAGCCTCTCTCGATTATATGGTCAAGGCTTTCTCGTGAGCCTGCTCAACCCCAAAACGGCGCTTTTCTTCTATGCCTTTCTGCCACAATTTGTCGACCCGGGACGCGGAGCCGTCGTCGGACAAATCCTCCTCCTGGGCATACTTTTCGCGCTGATGGCCACCTGTACTGATGGCCTCTATGCCCTGCTTGGCTCGGCCGTGGGTGGCTGGCTCAACAAGAGCGAACTCGTTCAGCGCTGGCAGCGTGCCATCACTGGATGCATCTATATCCTGCTCGGCGTGACCACCGCAGTAACCGGAGCCGAGAAAAAATAATATAGTAATACTCACTGTCCATAAAAATGACCCCAGCATATGCTGGGGTCATTTTTATGGACAGTGAGTATTACCCCTTCCCCACAAGCGCTACCAGTCCGTCTGCCAACGATCCACGATGGGAAACGTAGTGGTGGTACCCATTAAACTCGGCATAGTGAACCTCATACCCTTTGAGCACCAACACATCACGGAAATGGCGATTGCAGCCAACCATATATATCCATTTCCAATCCTCCTTCAAACCAACCTCTATATAGAACCGCAGGGGTAAGCGTGGACTCTCCATAAACTGCTGAATAATCCACTCTTGCTGAATATCCTCATCGGGCTCTTTATCCCACCAGAAAGAGCCCGACTGTGAGAGCACATTCCCAAAGGTTTCAGAGGCGTGCAATCCCACAAAAGCAGCGGCTAATCCCCCATAACTCGATCCTCCAACGATAGTCTGAGCAGGGTCGTTCGTCACATGATAATGCTCACGCACCCAGGGCATGAGTTCCTGTGTTAAAAAATCCACAAAGGGTTGGTAACAGGGCAACTCGCGATTGCGTGTTTCCTGATCCGGGTTATCGAGCAGCACGGTGACCAACGGTGGAATCTTCCCTGCATGCACAAGATTGTCCAGAATCGTCGGAGTAGGAATGAGGTCGATATAGGCCCAGCCATCGAACAAGAGCAGGAGACGATATGGTTCATCGCTCCTGGTATAACCAGCCGGGGTGTAGACCCAGACGCGCCGTTCATTATTGAGAATCTGGCTGCGCAGGCGATGGGCATCAAGCTGCCCTTTCTTTATGTCAGGCTGTGGTATAATCCAGGACTGCGCAGGAGCATCAGGCAACTCAAAAATGGAGAACACGACCTCTTTCGCATCGGATATCTCCTCGTCCTTATGATGCACAAACTGATGAGGATTGAGCGGATCAGGCTGGAAACGTACGGTAAAATCGATGCTGCTATCACCTGCATCCGTCAAAGGATCATTCTCTGAGAGAGAATAGACCCCGCGTAAAGCCGCTTGCACCCGATACGTCCTATACCACAGATCCGTCTCCAACAAGCGCGTCATCTGATTACCCTCCGGGTCATCCAATCCCGCTGGCCCACCCCAGACCACCGCATTGTGCGTCTCTGTCCGAGCACGCCAGAGAAACGTCATCAGATAATGCTTGTCATCTCCCTCAATAGCCTCTATCAAAGGTGCACTCTGCTCACTGACTTCCTGCCAGAAGGTCTCAAGAGCAGTCACATTCCCAGATATCAATGCCTGTTGCAGCAGGGCAATACGTGGACTCTCAAGCGTTTGTTCAGCAACCATACAAAAATCCTTTCTCAGAGATATCTTCTCAAATCACCATCACCTGTTCGTGAGCTGTTCAAACAAACGCTCACGATCATCATTCTTCTTGACCACAAAAACCTTCTCCTTGTACCTCTCAAGATACTTCATCAGAAAATCTGCCGTATAGAAAATAGAAAGCATCCCATACTTTTCCATTCCCATAAGCAGAAATCCTTCGTCAAGAACATTTCCACCATCTTTATATTTCTCAAGACAATCACGCAAAAACGCATTGGTGAAGGGAGCATAAGAATCTATGTTTACGTAGTACTTGCGTACATTTTTTAGGAAGGGTAAAAGCACTTTCGTGGGATAAGGATTGATCCTACGCAGGCTCTTCGAGACATGACGGGCAACGATCCGCCAGGCCGCTACGGGCCAGGAAACATTCAGCACCACAATGCAATCTGCATGATAGAGCAGGGGCTCTGTCCAGATCAGAAAATGGCCTTCTGTGACCAACCCAGGTTGCTCAGCAAGAGCAAAGGCTTGTTCTATGTATGCAGCATGCCGCGCACGATCATCCAGACCAAGCTGGTTAATTTTCATGGTAATCTGATCGAGATCATAATGAGGGATCTCAAACCTGGAGGATAAACTCTCTGCCAGGGTCGTCTTCCCACTCCCAGAACCTCCCAGAATGTGTATTTTCACCATTATTGTTCCTTTCATCGCATATTTCTTTGCGGCAAATCCCGTACAAAAGGGAATCAAGGACGAAATGCCAGAAATGTGCATAGAGGAACACTGTGCCTACTCTGCAACTGGATGCAACTTCAAAAAGAGGTCGAAAATGGAGGGAAATGAGTCTTGCGAGAGATGCCGACCCTGATACAGAAGTTGCTAACACTCTACCATGTTGTGCTGGACAGAACAACATAACTGTTGCAGACGGCAACAGTATTGCTCTTCAGTCACATTCACCGGCATGTGTTAGCACTGGTCGGGCATATAACTCTCCTTCGTGGATTTTCTTCTTGTTAGAGCACTATACTCAAAGCCACACAAAAAGTCAAGCGTGTCAAAATAATCTTTGCTACATAAAAACACAACAAACCTTTACAACACGGCGCCCGGCACCGTGTTGTAAAGGTTTGTTGTGTTTTTATGCCCCCTCCCCCATGCAACATGAGACTCCTCTTACCATCAAGCGGGCCGCATAACGTGATGAAGCGATATTAGCGCTATTTTCCTACATGGAAAGGTATTACAATCGTGTTCGTCGGTATTCCACGCTCGGATACGTGAGTCCGCTCACTTATGAACGTAACGTAACGTTTGACGTAGTACATTTTATATGTTATAATAAAAATGCCAGCGGTACGTTACGTAAAAACGTTTCCCTTCATCTTCATCTCAAACCTCTGGAGACTCTACGAAACAGACAAAATCTTTCTTGTGAGGAGCAAGGGATCATCAGCCCAAAAGCCTTCTTCATCAGGCGTCGGCTGACATCAACCGTGTCTCATTGAGACTTTGAAGGACATGAGGAGCACAGGAGGCAGTTGTCAGCCAGGTGCCCTCAACGCGTTGTTCAGCTTCTGCCTCAAAATGATTGCATACGTCTGAACGGGGCAAGCTCATAGTTAGTGAGTTGCGTCTCTACATATCCCCGCTAACATATGTACTAAATGCATAACGGAGATATTTCTCGCAAGCAGAAAGGCAGGGAGGTTTTATGAAAACGACTGGTAAGGCGCAACCGAATACGCTGTTGAAGCGCGAACGCACCCTGCGCGGCTGGACTCAGGCTGACGTGGCCGGCGCGATCGGCACCGATGGCTATACCGTCAATCGCTGGGAGTGCGGGCGCGCAAAGCCCAGCCCCTATTTTCGCCAGAAACTCTGCACCCTCTTCGGAAAAAATGCCGAGGAACTGGGCTTCCTGGACAAGCCGAACCAGGATCAATCGCCCTTACCGCCATCCTCACCTCCCATCTGGACTATCCCCTATCGCCGCAACCTCTGCTTTACGGCGCGTGATGAAGTGATTACCTCCCTCTTCCAGGCTTTTCATAAGCAGGATTCCCCCATCCAGACGCTGGCCGTCTGCGGACTCGGCGGCATCGGCAAAACTCAGACGGCCATCGAGTACGCCTACCGCTATCGCTCCCATTATCAGGCTATCCTCTGGCTGCAGGCCGATTCGCCCGCTATGCTCCTCTCACAGGCGGCGAAACTGGCCCAGGACCTGAACCTCTCGGAGCGCGATGAGCAGGATTTACACAGGACAATCGCCGCAGTCAGGCGCTGGTTCGAGGAACGCCCCCACTGGCTCCTCATTATGGATAATCTCGAAGACCTCTATATGCTCAATACCTATGTTCCCCCAGCACATCAAGGCCGCATCTTGCTCACTACCCGCCTGCACGCTACAGGCACCGTTGCTCACCGTGTAGAGATGAAGAAGATGAGCCTACAGGAGGGGGCACTCTGCCTGCTGCTACGATCTAAGATTCTGCCCCTGAATGCATCGCCCGAGCAGGTATCCGAGCGGGATTATGCACAGGCACAGGAGATCTCGCTTCTGATGGATGGCCTGCCCCTGGCCCTGGATCAGGCGGGTGCCTATATCGAAGAAGTTGGCTGCGGGCTCTCGGGCTACCTCCAGCGCTACCAGAAGCACCATACAACGTTGCTTGGCAGGCGCGGCACCGGCACAGATCACCCTGATCCGGTCGCCACCACCTGGTCCCTCTCTTTTAGCCGCGCCCGCTACACAAACCCGGCCGCCGCCGACCTCCTGCGCCTGTGCGCGTTCCTGGCCCCGGAGATGATCGCAGAGGAGATCCTGAGCACACTGACCCCGGATGCAGAGGCGGATAAAGAGCTCTGGCTTGATGAGGCCATCAGCGTCCTACGCAGGTTTTCTCTCATACATCGTTCTCCGGAAGACAGAACTTTCACTATCCATCGCCTGGTGCAGGTAGTGGTCAAGGACCAGATGGATGAAGGTGCGGCCCACCAATGGGCAACCAGGACAGTATCCGCCGTAAACCACGTCTTTCCATCCGTCGAATTCTCTACCTGGCAGGATTGCCAGCGCTACCTCCCACAGGCACAGGCCTGTGCCTCCCTGATCCAGCAATGGCAAATCGTTACGCTGGATGCTGCGCATTTGCTGCACCGTACCGGCCTCTATCTCTACGAGCGCGCGCACTACACGCAGGCCGAACCATTCTACGAGCAGGCACGCACTCTCTACGAACAGCTCCTCGGCAGCGAAGACCCCGCTTTCGCGTATATGCTCGAAGATCTGGCCTGCCTCTACGAAGCGCTCTGGAAAGAAGAGCAGGCCGAGTCGCTCTATCAGCAGGCGCTGGCTATACGCAGGCGCCTATGCGGTCCACACCATGCAGATCTTGCGGAAACGCTGACAAAACTTGCCTTCTTTTACTATAAGAAAGGACTATATACGCAGGCTGAGCCCCTCTGCCTGGAAGCAGTGGAGATCTTCGAGCGTGTCTTCGGACCCGAACACATCAGAGTGGCCGAAAGCCTGAATCACCTGGCGGCACTCTACCAGGAACAGAGCCGCTACGCCGAGGCTGAACCACTCTACCTGCGCGCCCTGGCCATTCGCGAGCAAGCCTTCGGTAGTGAACATCCCACCGTCGCGGCCAGTTTAAAGACACTGGGCTCTCTCTATCACGCTCAGGGCCACTATGCCGAGGCCGAACCACTCTACCTGCGCGCCCTGGCCATCCGTGAACGCACCCTGGGACCGGACCATCCCCAGACCGCCGCAAGCCTGCGCAACCTGGCAATGCTCTACCAGGACCAGGGGAAATATGATCAGGCGGGATCATTCTGTCAACGAACTCTGGCCATACGCTCGAAAGTCTTCGGAGCCGCTCACCCGCTAACTGGCGACGCTCTAAATATGCTGGCCGAACTCTATCTGGCTCAGGGGCGCGATGAAGAGGCTCAACACTATTTCTTGCAAGCTCTGGCTATCTGGGAGAAAACGCTAGAGCCCGATAATGTGGATCTGGCCTACAATCTGTATGGCCTCGCGCAACTGGCCTGTAAACGGGGCGATTACAAACAGGCTACGTGTCTATGTGAGCGGATACTGGCTATCCGCACTCAGATCTTTGGCGAGAACCATCCAGACATCGCACACACCTTACTGCTGATGGCAACCATTTCTCAGGCCCAGAACCGCTATGAGGAGGCAGAGGCTTTTTATTTACAGGCGCTCACGATCATGGAGACAACTGGAGCATCGACACACCCCCGAGCCGCCACCATCCTTTACAACCTGGCTAGCCTGCATAAGACAACGGGCGATACCATACAGGCATTAGCCTGCTGCCGCCGGGCACTGGCAATTCAGGAGCCCCTCCTGGGAAAAGACCATCCAGAGACGGCCGCGTCGCTGGCCCTTCTAGCGGAACTATAAGAAGCTTTTTCTTGCTTGATTAAGGCTTTTTTGCAGAGCCTTATACAAGGCTCACTGGCGCCTATCTCTCCTCTCCCCTACCATGTTACAAGTAATACAGACCAATTGCTCAGTTGGTTCGCCAGTAAGCCCCGGCAGCATTCCCACTGCCAGGCAACCGGCTGTTATCTGTCTTAGCAGGGGAGAGTAACATCATCCATAAACAATGACGCCTTCCCCCTGCCATCAGAATAAGGAGAAACCCATGCGCAAGAGATTACTCCTGATCATTCCCCCTGTAATGCTGTTAGCGATGCTGCTCTCTTTCTTCGCCGTCTCTCCGGCTTCCGCGGCGACTCGCCAACAAGCAGCACCCGCGGTGACAAAGGCCGCAGCCATCGGTCCTCGCTTCTGCCTTTTCCAGGTCATTGCCATCGGCGGCCTCAACGCCCGATCTAACCGAATTGTTTCCTCTAGTACTTATCAGTACACTATACCTCAGGGGAACCAGGTCTACGCCACTCTTGGCACATTCCCTACCGCCGACTCCAGCAACAACAACTTCAGGTGGCGCGAACTGGATGACGGAAATTGGGTAGTGGATAATCCTGGTTGGATTCAGCGAGTCCCTGGAAACAACTGTTTCACTCCCCCTAGCTAGCAACTCACAAATCCGGACTGCAGCAAAAGAAGAAGGTAGGCCTGTATTGTGGGGCGAGGCTTGTTCTGCCATATTTGTCGGATAAATGGCCTGGGAATCCGTTGAGAATTGACAGCATTTGGTATCGAAACAAAAAAGAGAGTTGGGTATGGTCTAATGATCATATCCAACTCTCTTTTTATGCTCCAGGTTGTGCTCTGTGGGAAGAGTCGAGAACCGACGAAGACAGAGAAAGTTATACAGGCGCTGCGCATGGCAAGCAGGGTTGTGTCACAGCAACCTCAAGAAAAAGGCCCGAAATATGGTGCAACCAGAATCGCCCATTTTGGTATTTACCTGATGAAAAGCAAAAATTTCCGGGAAGGAACGCGATGGACCCGAGCGATCAAGAACTGTTGGCCTTGCTGGCAACCGACCTGTACCAGCATTTCAAGCAGGTAGTCATACGTTACCAGCACCGCCTTTACGCCTTTGCGCGCCGTCTAACCGGTAGCCCGCAGGATGCCGAAGACATCGTACAGGAGGCATTTGTCAGCGCATACGTCTCGCTGGAAAACTATCCGCCGCAGCGCATCCAGACGCTCAAGCTGCAACCCTGGCTCTACAGGGTGACCTTGAACGTCTACACCCATCACGCTCGCGGCTCCCATTTGCACCTCGTCCCACTTCATCTCACCGATGACAGCCCTTTCCTCGAAATCGCCGATCGTGAGGATGAGCGCCCGGAGGCCATCTTTGAGCATCTGGAGCGCCACCAGGAACTCGAAGCGCTGATCGCTCAATTGCCTGAGCGTTATCGTGTCTCCGTGACCTGCTATTATTTCGAACATCTCAACTATCAAGAAATTGCTGAATTGCTCGATTCACCAGTGGGAACGATCAAATCAAACGTTTCACGCGGGATACGCTTGTTGCGTACTCTGCTTCCCACACCAACCGATACACCAGAACAATCGCGAAGGGAGTCTGACACATGGAACATCAAGAGAACCAACAACCCAAAGGCGTAGAGGTGTCGCAGCAAGCGCCGGGCTCCCTTCTCCAAGGAGTGCTCAACCGCCTCGAACAACGCCATGTCTATCTCACAGCTGGCATGCCAGCCCAGGATCTCATAGACGCCCTGGACCATCCCCAATGGGATATACGTGCCGCCGCCGTGCGTGCACTTAGTGCGCTAGAAGACCAAGCCTCAATCGGCGCTCTGCTCACCGCCCTGCGCGACGAGCACCGTCTGGTGCGAGCTGCCGCCGTGCGTGCGTTGGGGCACCTGGGCCAGCGTATGCCAGCAGAGCAGCTTATCCTCGCGCTTCAAGACCCTGCCTGGGAGGTGCGTGAGATGGCCGTACTGGTGCTGGGTGAACTAGGCGAGCAAGCCCCTAATCCGCTCAGATCGCTGCTGCTCACCGCCTTGCGCGACAGCCACAGCAACGTCCGAGATGCCGCTGCTTATGCTCTGAACCAGTACGACGCTGCTCACACTCCTGCGCCCACCATCCCAGCTAGCCAGCCGGTGCAAACAGGCCCGAGCCTCCCAATACAACAAACATCATTGCGTCATGTATTGCTCAGCAGTATAGCGCGTATTAGCAGAGTATTCAGCAAACAGGTTCCGCTCATTCACAAAAGCGTCTGGGCCGTGACGCCGCTGCTCATGCTCTTCTGGTACGTCACGATCATCATAGCCAAAGGCAACCCGAGTACTGCATCCCTATATCTGGCCTTGATCACCACCATCTCTACCGCAGCAGGTACCGCCTTTCTCTATGGTGGCGAGAACGACGCAGGCTTCGAGCTAACCCTTTCAACGCCGACATCTTTGCGCGGCATCTTATTCTATCGTTTCCTGCTCATCGTCGGCTACAACGTGCTGCTCACGGCCTGTGCCTCCGCACTCGTAGCCTTCAGTCACGGGGGAAGCCTCTGGGAAATCATCTCTCTCTGGCTCGGTCCCATGCTCCTGCTCTCATCATTCACCATGACCCTCTCAATGCTGATAGGATCATGGTTCGCGCTCACCGCTGCATGCATCATAGAACTATCACAAAGCTTTATCATCACGTCCAACAACCAATGGCCCACGCTCGAACTTTCGCTCTCTACCAGTTGGCAAACCAACCCTACTATCCTATGTCTGGCGGTCCTGCTCATCGTGCTCGCCGTACTTTACGCGCCACGACAGCCCCGCCTGTCACAGCTATAAACAACGGGGAGTGACTTATTTTCTTTCAACAACTGTCGAAGACAGTTGTTGAAAGAAAATAAGTCATTCCCCGTAACACCTGCTTGCGGCGGGGATTCGGCATGACTGAACATATGGTCGCAAAATTTGAGATGACTCGTGAAATAAAGAACAATGAGAAAAAACGGAGGATTTATGTTTTTAGGCCGTCTACGCTACGAATTACAACTGATGGGCAAAAGGGCCATCTTGCCGCCTATCATCACCGTCATTGCCTATATCCTGTTCGCCATCCTATTGTTCTACATCAAGACGCAACCAGCCCGCTTCCTGGAATCAGGCCCGGAGATGATCCTACCTATGATCGTTGGCATGTTTGCCGGTACGCTCATCAGCTACGACCCCGCTCTGGAGTTGCAATTGACCATGCCCCACAAATATCATCTGACGGGCATGTTGCGTGTCCTCTTGATTATTCTCTGGACAGCCTGTATTGCCTTGCTCTTCATCAATCTCATTGCCGCACTCAAGCTTGAGTACATGTTCCAGTTGCAGCACCCGCAATCGCCCATCATACAATTTC
>Ga0070741_10007542_pt1 | contig 22425 bp, 26 predicted proteins | sample Coa_R1_4_FD_66440 | JGI IMG/M metagenome (GOLD analysis project Ga0070741, IMG submission 66440) | Surface soil microbial communities from Centralia Pennsylvania, which are recovering from an underground coalmine fire - Coalmine... | ecosystem: Environmental > Terrestrial > Soil > Unclassified ... | reverse complement strand
GGCGACGAGCAACCGGTCCGGTCACCATCCTCACCGGCACCTACGGTGCAGCGGTGCTCCAACCCCTTCTGCCCGGCGTGCGCGTCCTGCCCGTCGAGAATCGCTTCTTCGGCGGCAACACCGGCGTCACCGGCCTGATGGTGGGGGAGGACATCGCCCGCGTCCTCAACGACGAGCCGGCCGGTAGCCGGTACCGTTACCTCCTGCCCGACGTGTGCCTGTCGAAGGGCATGTTCCTCGACGGCACCACGCCCGCCGACCTGCCCCGCCCGGTGGAGATCGTTCCCACCGACGGCCTGTCCCTCAGGAAGGTGCTGGCCGCGTGAAGCCCGTCGTCGCCATCGTGGGGCGGCCCAACGTGGGCAAGTCCACGTTGGTCAACCGCATCATCGGCCGGCGCGAGGCCATCGTGGAGGAGAAGCCCGGCGTCACGCGCGACCGCAAGCAGGTCGACGCCGAGTGGAACGGTGTGCCCTTCACCCTCGTCGACACCGGCGGGTGGCTCGACACCGAGCATGCCCTCGACCGCCAGGTGAGCCAGCAGGCCGAGCGGGCCATCGCCGACGCCGACGCACTCCTCTTCGTGGTCGACACGACCGTCGGCGTCACCGACGAGGACGAGCGCGTCGCCCGCCTGCTGCGCAAGTCGGGCAAGCCCGTGCTGGTCGTGGCCAACAAGGTCGACTCGGAGAACCGCGAGGCCGACGCGTGGGACTTCACCCGCCTGGGCCTGGGCGACCCGTGGGCCATCAGCTCGCTGCACGGCCGGGGCACGGGCGACCTGCTCGATGCCCTGGTGAAGCTGCTGCCCACCGTCGAGGAGGCGCAGCCCGAAGTCGATGACGAAGAGCCGGTCGACACCACGCCCGCCATCGCCATCGTGGGCCGGCCCAATGTGGGCAAGTCCACGTTGTTCAACCGGCTCATCGGCGACGAGCGGGCCGTCGTACACGACCTGCCCGGCACGACGCGCGACGCCATCGACACCGTCATCGAAACCGACGACGGGCCCATCCGCTTCGTCGACACCGCCGGCATGCGTCGCAAGTCGCGCATCGACGAGGGCACCGAGTACTACTCGCTCGTGCGCGCCCTCCAGGCCATCGACCAGGCCGATGCCGCCCTGCTCGTCATCGACGCCACCGAGGGCGTGACCCACCAGGACCAGCGCCTGGCCGAGCGGGTCGACGCCGCCGGCACCGCCGTGGTCGTGGTGCTCAACAAGTGGGAGCTGCTCGACGCCGAAGGCCGGGCCGACGTGCAGGAGCAACTGGCCGACCGCCTCTCGTTCCTCGGCTACGCGCCGGTGATGAAGCTGAGCGCCAAGACGGGGCTGGGCGTGCACAAGTTGCTCCCCGCCCTCCAACAGTCGATCGACGCCTACCACCGCCGCGTCCCCACGGGCGAGCTGAACCGGGTGGTGCAGGAGGCGCAGGCTGCCCACCCGTCGCCCGGTGGCCGCATCCTCTATGCCACCCAGGGCGCCACCGACCCGCCCACCTTCACCCTGTTCTCCAACAAGCCGCAGCCCCAGACGTACCTGCGCTACATCGAGCGCAAGATCAGGGAGCACTTCGTCCTGGGCCCCACGCCCATCAAGCTGCGCGTGCGCAGGCGGGCCGGATGATGTGGTCGGCCGCCATCCTGCTCGTCGTCTCCCTGGGCTCGGTGGCCGCGTCGATCGTCTGGGGGCGCTCCGCCCTCCGCCTGCAACGGGCCTGCCAGCGCATCGAGCAGGACATGCGGGCCACCCCCATCGCCGAGGAGAGCCCGGCGGCCGAGCTGGCCCGGTCGGCCTTCCGCAAGGAGCTGCACACCGCCATTCTCTACGCGCTGGTGGCCGTCGTCACCGCGCTGGCGTCCATCTCCACGAGCGCCGCCTTCGCCATCCCGCGCCTGCTCCTGCTCATCCCCATCGCCATCTCGCTCCGCTACGGCCCGCGCTTCCTCGACGAGGCCCGCCAGTCCGAGGAGCGCTTCCTGCTGGAGCGGCGGGCGCGGGAGGTGGCCAAGCAGGAGGTGTCGGCCCCACTGGCGTGGGCGGCCCGCCTGGCCCCCGACGAGCTGCCGCCCATCGAGGGCTTCGAGGTCGGCCGTGTCTACGAGCCGGGCACGGGCGCCATGGCCGGCGACTTCTACGACCTCTTCCCGACCGCGCCCAACCGGGCCGCGGCCGTCATCGGCGACGTGGCCGGGCACGGCATCGAGCCATCCATCACCGCCTTCCAGGTGAAGTACCTCCTGCGCGTGTTCCTGCGCGAGTACCGCGATCCCGGACAGGCGCTGGAGGAGATGAACCTCGTGCTGTCGGCCCAGGGACGGCCCGAGGACCTGGTGTCGCTCTGCGCGGTGGTGTTCGACTGGGCCGCGGGCACGTTGCGCTTCGCCTCGGCCGGCCACCCGCCCGTGTGGGTGTGGCACGACGGCGAGGTGCGCCCGCTGCGCGCCACGGGACCGCTCCTCACCCTCGACCCCAAGGGCACGTACTTCTCGCGCGAGGTGCCGCTCGACGTGGGCGATGTCCTGCTGCTGTACACCGACGGGCTGTCGGAGGCCCGCTCAGGCGAGCAGCTGTTCGGCGAGGATCGCATCGCTGCGGTGTTGCGGCGTGATCCCGGCGAAGATCTGACCACCATGTGCAAGGGGCTGCTCGAAGCGGCGCGAGATTTCGCCTCCAGCCCCCTGAGCGACGACGTGGCCATCTTGGCCATCAGGAGGACGTGACGCGGTGACCGAGGACATCGCCAGGGCCACCACGCGTGCCCTGGAGGGCAACCTGGCCAAGGAGGCCGAGAAGCTCGCCCGCCAGGGCAAGCTGTTCGTGCGCGATCGGCTGGCCCTGCTGCTCGACGACGGCTCATTCGTGGAGGACGCCCTGCTGGCCAACGCCAACGCCGCCACCGGCGACCTGCCCGCCGACGGCGTGGTCACAGGCCGGGGCACGGTCGACGGCCGGCCCGTGTGCGTGATGGCCAACGACCCCACGGTGAAGGCGGGCTCGTGGGGAGCGCGCACCGTCGAGAAGATCGTGCGGCTGACGGAGTACGCGCTCGAGCACGAGCTTCCCGTCTTCTGGCTGGTCGACTCGGCCGGCGCGCGCATCACCGACCAGGTCGAGCTGTTCCCGGGCCGGCGGGGCGCCGGTCGCATCTTCTACAACCAGGTGCGCCTCTCCGGGAAGGTGCCCCAGATCTGCTGCTTGTTCGGACCCTCGGCCGCGGGCGGCGCCTACATCCCCGCGTTCTGCGACATCGTGATCATGGTCGAGGGCAACGCCTCGATGTACCTGGGCTCGCCCCGAATGGCCGAGATGGTGATCGGGGAGACGACCACGCTCGAGGAGATGGGCGGCGCCCGGATGCACGCCAGCGTGTCGGGCTGTGGCGACAACCTGGCGACCGACGACGCCGAGGCCATCGGCCTGGCCCGGTGGTACTTCTCGTACCTGCCCAAGTCGTGGCGGGAGGACCCGCCCATGGTCGAGCCCCTCAAGCCGGCCACGTCCTTGACGGCGGCGATGATCCCCGAGTCCGACACGGCCGGCTACGACATGCACTCGGTGATCGAGGCCCTCATCGACGAGGGCTCGTTCTTCGAGGTGAAGCCGCTGTTCGCCCCCGAGCTGGTGGTCGGCTTCGCCCACCTCGAAGGCAACCCCATCGGCATCGTGGCCAACAACCCCATGGTCAAGGGCGGCGTGCTGTTCACCGACTCGGCCGACAAGGCGGCTCGGTTCATCTGGGACTGCGACGCGTTCAACATCCCGCTGGTGTTCCTGTGCGATGTGCCCGGCTTCATGGTCGGCAAGCAGGTGGAACGGGAGGGCATCATCCGGCACGGGGCCAAGATGATCACGGCCGTCTCCGAGGCCACGGTGCCCAAGGTGTCGGTGGTCGTGCGCAAGGCCTACGGCGCCGGGCTGTACGCCATGTCGGGGCCGGCCTTCGGGCCCGACGCGTGCATCGCGCTGCCCTCGGCCAAGATCGCGGTGATGGGTCCCGAGGCCGCCATCAACGCCGTGTACTTCAACAAGATCGCGGCCATCGAGGACGAGGCCGAGCGGGCGCAGTTCGTGGAGGAGCGGCGCGCTGAGTACGAAGCCGACGTCGACCTGCTGCGCCTGGCGTCGGACCTGGTGATCGACGCCGTCGTGCAACCCGAGGACCTGCGCGACGAGCTGGTGAAGCGGTTGGCGCTGGCGTCGTCCAAGTCCCGCCACTTCAGCGAGCGGCGCCATGGAGTGCCACCCGTATGACCGACGGGCCCAAGACGGATGTGCCCAAGACGGATGTGCCCAAGACGGATGTAATTGTCCGCGAGGTCGGCCCGCGCGACGGGTTGCAGGCCGAGGAGCCCCTGCCCGTCGAGGCGCGCGTGCGCCTGATCGGCGCGCTGGTGGAGGCCGGGCTGCAAGAGATCGAGGCGGTGTCGTTCGTGTCGCCCAAGGCGGTGCCGTCCATGGCCGGGGCGGCCGAGGTGATGGCCGCCCTCCCGGCCATCGAAGGCGTGCGCTTCGTGGCCCTGGTGCCCAACATGAAGGGCGCCGAGCTGGCGTTGGCCGCCGGCCTGCGCGCGCTCACCGTCACCATCTCGGCCTCGCCCGCGTACAACGAGAAGAACGTGCGCATGACGGTGGAGGAGTCGGCCGTCGCCATTGCCGCCATCTGCGGGCTGGGCGTGCCCGTCGACGCCGTGGTGTCCTGCGCCTTCGGGTCGCCCTACGAGGGCGACATCGCCCCGGGTGAGGTGGCGGCGTTGGGACACCGCCTGCTCGAGGGCGGCGCCTCGTCGGTCACCTACGCCGACACCACGGGCATGGCCACGCCCCGGCGAGTGGGGGAGCTGGTGGCCGAGACGGGGCCGCGCATCGGCCTGCACCTGCACGAGACGCGGGGGACCGGCCTGGTGAACGCCTACGCCGCGCTGGAGCTGGGCGTGCGCCGCTTCGACACGTCGGTGGGCGGGCTGGGCGGGTCGCCCTTCGCCGCCGGCGCGGCCGGCAACCTGGCTACCGAAGACCTGGTGCACCTGCTCGACGACCTGGGCGTGGCCACCGGCGTCGACCTCGACCGCCTGCTGGACGCCAGCGCCTTGGCCGCGTCGCTGGTGGGCCACCCGGTGCCCAGCCGGGTGGCGGCTGCCGGCCCCCGCTCCCGGTTGGCGCCTGCGTAACGTGCCGTGGTGTGACGGCTGCAGCCGGTACTGGAACCCGCCCACGCTGATCGAGGGCCGGTGCCCCACGTGCGACCGCCAGCTGGAGTCACCGGCTGCCGGGGCCGAGGACGTACGAGCGCCGTGGCACTTCAAGGTGCTGCTGGTCGGGCTGGCCGTGTACCTGCTCTACCGGTTCGGGCAGGGCGTGGTGTGGGTGTCCCACCGGCTGTGACACGCGTGCCGCGCAAGACGCGCGAGAGAGGCCCGCGGGCAGGCGGGCCTCTCGTCGCGTGACACCCCGGCGAACGGGGTGGCTTGGTGACCGGTCAGGGCCTGCGGGCGTGCCGGTCGAGAAGGGCGGCGATGCCCAGCAGGCACAGGGCGGTGACCGCAGCGCCACTGCGGACCGCGGGGGTGCGCTCCTGCTGGCGGGCGGGGGAGGCCAGGGGACGGGCGGTGCGGACCGCGGCCAGGGCCAACTGGTGACGGCTGCCCTGGACCAGCGTCATCCCCATGACGAGGAGGAGCAGGCCGAAGGCGAACAGCATCACCGTGTGGGCGCCGCCCGTGAACGGGAGGGCCGGCTGGGCCGCCGGTGCGGCCCGGGCCACGGTGGCCCCCAGGACTTGCACGGCGGCCGTGGTGGTCGTGCTGTCCTCAGGGGAGACGGCTGCACTGGTGAGCCCCGCGGTCGTGGTCGTGGTGGCCGGTGCTGCCGTGGTGGTCGTGGTCGGGGCCACCGTCGTGGTCGTGGTGGGTGCGGCGGTGGTGGTCGTGGTGGTGGGCGGGAACGTGCAGCCCGCGAACCCGACCTCCAACTGCGTCTGGCCGGGCCCGGGGTTGGCGAACAGCTCGAGCGCGGCGACCTGGCCCTGGTACACCAGGGTGTAGGAGCCCACGGGGGCCGGGTGGAACTCCATGCCGGTCGTCCCGCTCCCACCTGAGCTGGACGTCTGCACGACCGCAGGGGGTGGCCCGCTGGGCCCGCTGCCGCTCACGAAGGTGGCGGCCGAGCAGGGCTCGAAGCGCAGCTCGGAGATGTCCTGGTTGCCGAAGGTGAAGGTGAAGGTCGTGGTGTTGGCCACCGGGTCGAACACGCCCGCGCCCGGGGCGCTGTAGGTGGGCGGGCCGGCCGCGGCCGGGGCGGACGCGAGCATCATGATCCCGAGCAGCACGCTGACCAGGCCAGCGAGTCCTGCCACGGGCGTTTGCAGAGCACGGGAACGCATGTGGCAACCCTGGTCGTACGACCTTTTGGAAACCTTTGATCTGCGGCTTTCCCACACGCGAGGGCGGTTTCACCGGTAGCGTCGCGGGGCGGTGACGTCCAGTCCTGACCGCAGGCGGGCCGTTTCCCTGGGTGGGATCCTTCCGGTCGTCCTCTACGTGGCCGTCACCCTCGGGTACGACTCGAGCTACTCGCACCAGTTGTACGACCGTGCCGCCTTCGTTGCCCAGTACCGGCACGGGATCTACCGCTACCGGGTCGTGGGGCGGGAGGCGGTGCTGGTCACCGACCGGGTGCTGCACCACTTCCACCTGGCCCTGCACACGCCGGCCGTCGACCTGGCCCGCAGCGGCGCCACGTGGGAGCTGTTCACCGCCTTCTTCGTGGTGAACGGCGTGGCCTTCCTTGCCTTGGCTGCGCTCCTGTACCGGGTCACCGTCCGCTCCGAGCAGTGGGCCCAGTGGGTGGTGCCCTACCTGGTGGTCCTCGTGCTGGTGGCGGCCAGCGCCTACGTGGTCACGCCCTACGACATGTTGAGCTACGTGGTGCTGGTCGCCGCCTGCGTGGGCGCCTTCGCAGGCTGGCCCTGGCCCACCCTGCTGGTGCTGGCCGTGGTGGGCACGGCCACGCGGGAGTCGTTCCTGGTGGGCGTGGCCGCGGTGGTGGCAGGCGCGCTGTGGTGGCCGGCGGCCCGGTTCCGGCTCTGGGTGGGTGCGACGGCCCTGGCCCTCGGCGCCGTGGGCACGTACGTCGCCTTGCGGGTGGTGCTGCACGATGCGCGGGAGGCGGGCACGTTCTGGTGGCACGTGCCTCAGGCCCTCAACTGGAACATGGGGAGCGTGGTGGCCGCCGTGCTCCTGGCCCTGGGGGCGTGGGTTCTGTGGGCCGCCCTCCCGCCCCTGCGCCGCTCGGCCGGGGCCTCCCTGGGCGTGGCCGCGGTCCGCACGTGGTATCGCCGGGCCAGCGTGACCCTGTGGCTCCTGTCCCTGCCCTACCTGGTGCTGTCCGTCGTGGGCGGCATCTGGTTCGAGGCCCTCCGCCTGGCCATGCCCGTGCTGCTGTGTCAGTACCTGCTGCGCTGGGCGGCCGACGCCGTGCCCGCGCCCATGCCCTCGCCCTCGCGGCCGCCGGCGTCGCGGCCGCCGGTACGTACGCCCGTGTGAGTCTGACTACCATGGGCTCCTCCACGGGCTGTGGCGCAGCTTGGTTAGCGCGCTTGACTGGGGGTCAAGAGGTCCCGAGTTCAAATCTCGGCAGCCCGACCACGCAGGGGGCCCCGGCCCCCGCGTGCGCCCCGTCGCGTATTAGGCAATAATACTTCCTATTCCGGTACGGGAGCCGGGGTAGAAGAGGAGACGCGGCGGTGGCAACTCGACTGGGGCTACCCGACCTGGCGGACGACTACACGCTCGACCAGGACACGATCGACGCCTTCCGCCGGGACGGCCACGTGGTGGTGCGGGGGCTGGCCTCGACGGCCGAGGTGGAGGCGTACCGATCGGTCATCGAGGACGCGGCCCTGCGCCACAACGTCGAGAGCCGCCCCCTGGAGGAGCGGGAGACGTACGGCAAGGCCTTCCTCCAGATCCCCAACCTCTGGACCAAGGATGAGGGCGTGCGCCGGTTCGTGTTCGGCCGCCGCTTCGCCCGGGTCGCCGCCCAGCTGATGGGCGTAGACGGCGTGCGCCTCTACCACGACCAGGCCCTCTTCAAGGAGGCCGGGGGCGGGCTCACGCCCTTCCATCAGGACCAGTACTACTGGCCCCTCGACACCGACCACACCATCACCATGTGGATGCCCATGGTCGACGTGCCCGCCGAGCTCGGGTCGATGACGTTCGCCTCGGGCAGCCACAAGCTCGGCTACCTGGGCGAGTTCGAGATCTCCGACGAGTCAGAGGCCGTGTTCCGCGCCTTCGTGGAGGAGCAGGGCATCCCCCTCGCTACCCACGGCGCCCTGGCCGCCGGCGACGCCACGTTCCACGCGGGCTGGACCCTGCACGGCGCCCCGCCGAACGAAACCGATCGCATGCGTTCGGTGATGACGGTCATCTACTACGCCGACGGCGCCCGGGCCATCCAGCCCGACCACGCGTACCGGCAAGCCGATCTGGCCAGATGGCTGGGCGGCATCGCGCCCGGCGAGGTCGCCGACCGGGAGCTGAACCCGCTCCTGTTCAGCGAACGCTGACCGGCTCGAGGAGGCGGGCCAGCCGGGCCGCCTCCTCGGGCGGCAGCCGCACGGTTCCCAGGCACTCGTCGTCCCGCCACAGGCTCACCACGGCCACGGCGTCGTCGGCGTGCCAGGTGATGCGCAGGGCGGTCCCCCTCGGGTCGACGAACAGCTCGGACTCGCCGCGCTCGGCCACGCGTTGATTGTGGCCCTGTCTGACCTCGAATGCGACCTCGTTGAGGCCCCAGGGCACCAGGGGGCCCGGGCCATCGAGCGAAGCGGTCAGCACACCTGCCGGGCGGCGACCACCGGCGCCGGGTCGAACCGCACGCGCGTGAAGCGCATGGCGTGCACCAGGTTGCTGACGGCCCGGCCGACCGTCAGAGGCTCGTCGACGGCGGCCAGCAGGTCCCGCACGGGCGGGCAGGCCAACGCCTGGCGGGCGGCGGCCAGGTCCTCGGGCGTGGCGTCGCCCGGCGGGATGGGCGCACCGGGGTCGGCGAAGCGGGCGATGTGCCAGGCGGCCACCAGGAACTTCTCGTGGCCCGGCCGGGTGCGGCCGTGGACCACCAGGCGGGCGCCGATGGGGTCGGCCAGGCCCAGCTCGTCGGCCACGAACACGTCGGGCCCGGCCGCGTACCCGAACACGCCGATGTTGAAGTGGCGGGCCACGAGGGCGGCGCGCAGCTCGGGCCGGAGGGGGGCGTCGAGACGGGGGAGGAAGTCGTCGTCCACCACCAGGCGGTGGGGCCGGGTGCGGGCCAGGGCCTTGGCCGCCACGGCCGCCTGGTAGTGGGGGTTCTCGGCGTAGTCGCTCACCCGCACGGGATTGGCCCGGTGGGCGATGGCCAGGTAGTACCCCCGCTCATCGGCGATGCCGTGGGGGCCGATGCCGGCGTAGGGCACCCGCCACGACGTGGCGCACACCACCGCCCAGGCGCCGGCCACGCCGACGGCGGCCCCCGCCGCCACCCCCGCGGCCAAGGCGCCACGTCGCACGGGCACGGGCACGGCCATGACCGGCAGCAGGACGCCGAACAGGCTGGGCAGCAGCAGGCGGGCGTGCATGAAGTCGCCGCCCACCCGCACGACGAACAGCCCGTGCGCCAGCCCGCACACCACCGGCACGACCAGCAGGGCGACGCCCAGCACTTCCCGGCGCCGAGCCATGCCCACGAGCAGTACCAGCCCCACCAGCGCAACGACCGCGACCGGGAACCAGAGCCGGTACGGGTGCACGAGGTCGGACAGGTACAGCCGGCCCTGCGACCACCACGCCGCCGCCGCCGACTTGGCCACCGCCGGCGTCGGTACCACGGCCGCGTAGTACGCCATGCGGAACAGCTCGCAGGCCACCGGAACGGCCCCGCCCAACACCGCCAGCCGGGCCACCCCCCGCCACGTGAAGGGGTGGGACAGGGACAGGGCCAGGGCCGCGAACCCGGCCGTGAACACGGCCAGGTCGGGCCGGACCAGCGGGCCCAGGCCGATGGCAAAGGCCAGCCACCACGGCACCCTCGGGTAGCCCCGTGCCCAGGTGCGCCCCAGCCCCCAGAAGCACAGCCCCAGCCAGCCGAACACCATGCCCGTCTCCAGCCCGGAGGTGGCGAAGTCCCAGAACGGTGGGAGGGCGCCGACCACCAGGGCGCCCAGGGGCAGCACCAACCGGCGAGCCCCTGCCAGCCCCCGAGCCCCTGCCAGCCCCCGGGTACCGGCCAGCTCGACGGCGCCGACCTGGGCCAGGACCAACCCGCCGACGGCACACGCCAACCCGAGCAACACGGCCCACCACTCCAGCGGCAGCAGCCCCCGGACGGGCCCCATGGCCGCCAGCACCAGCTCCCACACCGTGGACGTCGACGCCTCCACCCGCTCGCCGACGTTGAAGACAGGGCCGTGCCCGGCCAGGAGGTTCTGCACGCACCGGAGGGTGATGAAGGCGTCGTCCGACACCCAGCGCCGGGCCCATCCCCGCTCGGCGAACACGGCCCCGGCGGCCACCACCGGCGCCCACCCCCACACGCCGGACCAGCGCGGTGCCGGGGCGGTCTCCACGGGCACCGGCATCGCCGGGGACTCTACGGGAGGGCTGGCGTCAACAGCGGGCACGCGGCGCCGCCCACTCCCGGGCCAGCCGGCCCACGAGCGCCTCCACCAGCGCGTTGACCGCGTCCCGCTGGCGGGAGAAGCCACCCCCGCGCACGATCCCTCGCGCCGTCGCCACCTCGAAGACGAACGTCCCGTCGCAACGCCGGTAGACGAAGGGGGAGGTGGTGGCCTGCCCCGGGCACGGTCCGCGCATCGTGTGCTTGCCTTCCTCCGCCGTCCGTGCGACGACTATAAGTATGGAGACCCAAAGTCGTCAAGTGGGCCCCAGGCGTCGACAGGCCGGGACACGCCCTCTAAGTAGGACGACCATGAGTCTCGGCGCCGGTGAGCCGGTCGGGCCCGGCCATTCGCCGGACGAGCAGGCCATACTCGTCGCCCTGGGCCTGGCCATCGGCCGGCGGCGGGTCCAGCGAGGGCTGGCCCAGGAGGAGGCGTCACGGCGCTGCGGCTTCCACCGCACCTACTGGGGGGCCATCGAGCGGGGCCGCAGGAACGTCCCACTGCTGACCCTCATGCGCATCGCCGAGGTCCTGCACTGCACGCCCGCCGACCTCATCGAGGACGCCGGCCTGTAGGCGGCACCGTCAAGAAACCAGCCGAGCGGGGCAGCATCCCCCCGTGCCCGGCACCTCGCGCCGTCGTCCCGAACGGGAGCACGTCCCCTGGCGGATCATCTTCGGGACCATCGGCGCCGTCATCGTCTCGGCCCTCGGTGTCCTGCTCGTGTGGGAGTTGCAGCGGGTCCTGACCTACGTGGTCGTCGCCGGCTTCTTCGCCGTCGTCCTGAACCCGCTCGTCACCGGCCTGAGCGACAAGCTCCACCTGCGCCGGGGAGTGGCCACCACGCTGGTGTTCCTGGCTGGAGCGCTCGTCTTCACCGGCCTGGCCATCCTCTTCATCCGCCCCCTGTACAACGGCGGCCGCCACCTCCTGGCCGACCTGCCCGACCTGGTCACCAAGACCGAGCAGGGCAAGGGGTCGGTGGGCCGCATCGTGGCCCGCTACCACCTGCAACGCACGGTCCAGACCAACGCGCCGAAGCTGCGCCAGGCCCTCACCCACGCGGGCGGGCCCGCTCTGGCGGTGGTCAGCCGGGTGATCGCGGGGGTGGCCGGCCTGGTCACCATCCTGGTGCTCGCCTTCCTCATGCTGCTGGAGACGCCCAGGATGGTGGACGGGGCCCTGGCCGTGCTCGACGAGTCCCAGCAGGAACGGGTCCGCGGCGTCGCCCAGGACGTGGGCCGGGCCGTCACCGGCTACGTGGCCGGGAACCTGGCGACGTCGACCATCGCCGGGTCGGTCGTCTACGTGACCCTCCTCCTGCTGCACGTCCCCTTCGCCCCCGTGTTCGGGGTGTGGGTGGCCATGGTCGATCTGCTGCCCCTGGTGGGAGGGCTGCTGGCCGGCGTGCCCACGGTGGCCTTCGCCTTCCTGCACTCGGTGCGCTCCGGGATCGTCGCCCTGGCCGTGTTCCTCGTGTACCAGCAGGTGGAGAACCACGTCCTCAACCCCGTCATCATGAGCAAGACGGTCCGGCTCAACCCGCTGTGGGTCCTCCTGTCCGTGCTGGTGGGCGCCCAACTGGCCGGGATCGTGGGAGCGCTGCTCGCCATCCCTGCGGCCGGCGCCATCCAGGTCATCGCCCGGGACATGTGGGACCACCGGCGGGGGCGGCTGAAGGCGGAGCCGACGGTGGGGGAGAGCGAGACGCCGGTGCGGGCCGCGGCGACGGGGGACTAGCCGACCAGGCCGCCCGTCACCGTGTGGACCTCACCCACGCAGTACGAGGCCTCGTCGCTGGCCAGGAAGCGCACGACGGCGGCGACCTCCTCGGCCCTGCCCATGCGACCGATCGGCGTGCGGCCGACGATGAAGCCCCGCACGGTGTCGTCGAAGTCGGTCAGGAGGGGCGTGTCGATGAACGCGGGCGCCACCGCGTTGACCCGGATGCCGAGCCAGGCCACCTCCGACGCCACCGACTTGGTGAAGGCGATGATCCCGCCCTTGGCCGCCGAGTACTCGGGCGCGGTGGGCAGCCCGGCGATCCCGGCGATGGACGCCATGTTCACGATGGCTCCCGACCGCCGTTCCTCCATGTGCCGCAAGGCCGCCCTGGTGCAGAAGAACGTTCCGTACAGGTGGACGCGCAGGACCCGGTCCCACTCGGCGTCGGTGAGGGTCGACGTGGCCGCCGTGGGTGGGGCGTCGGCCCCGGCCATACGGGCGAGCATGGCGGCCATGCTGCGCTCCCTGACCTCGGGCCGGGACAGGATGATGCCGGCGTTGTTCACCAGCACGTCGAGGCGGCCGAATTCGGCCACGATCCCGTCGATGGCCGCGTTGGCCGCGGCGGCATCGGCCACGTCGAAGGGGTGGGCCGTGCCGCCCACCGACGCCGCCACCTTCCCGGCCGCCGCTGCGTCCACGTCGTTCACGACCACGTGCGTGCCGTCCGCCGCCAGGCGAGCGGCGATGGCCGCGCCCAGCCCGGACCCGGCTCCCGTCACCAGCGCAACCCGTTCGTCCATGCGCTCACTCTGTCATGGCGCCGCCGTGCCCCGACGGCCCCCTGTTACTGCGAGCTACGCATTCCCACATTGCGTCCCATAGTCGGCAACACTCCTACCATGGTCATGGAGCTACGGCATTGAGCGAACGACTCGAGTTGCACCGTCCAATGCTGCGCGCCGTGGGTGGCGCCATCCACTCGCGGCGGCACCAGCGGGGGCTCTCGCAAGCGGCGGTGGCCAGCCACTGCCGCTTCGACCGTGCCTACCTGAGCACGATCGAAGCGGGCCTGCGGAACCCCACGCTGATCACCCTGGTGTGCATCGCATCAGCCCTCGGGTGCCCGCCGAGCGAGATCCTCGCCGACGCCGGCTACTGACGCACTGTCACACCCCCCTCGTACACTCCCCACCGTGCCGAAGATCGAGCCCACCGGGGAACGAGAAGACGCCATCCTCACCGTGCCCAACGTCGTGTCGTCGGTGCGGCTTCTCTGCGTGCCCGTCTTCCTCTGGCTCCTCTTCGTCGCGGACCCACCCCACCGGGTGGCGGCCGCCTACCTCCTGGGCGCCCTTGGGGCCACGGACTGGGTGGATGGCTACGTGGCCCGCCACTTCCACCAGGTCTCCACCCTGGGCAAGGTGCTGGACCCCACCGCCGATCGCATCCTGCTGGGCGTGGGTGTCATCGCCATCCTGGTCGACGGGGCCGTCCCCCCGTGGATCGCCATCGCCGCCATCGTCCGCGAGGTCCTTGTCAGCCTGGCCGTGCTCGGGCTGGCCGCGGCCGGCGCCCGCCGGATCGACGTGCAATGGGCGGGCAAAGCGGGAACGTTCGGCCTGATGGTCGCCTTCCCGCTGTTCCTCGCCAGCCACGCGCCGGACCTGTCGTGGCACCACCTCGCCCGGGTCCTGGCCTGGGTGGCCGCCGTCCCCGGGCTCGCCCTCAGTTGGTACGCCGCCCTCACGTACGTTCCCCTCGCCCGCACCGCCCTCAGCGAGGGGCGGGTAGGGTCAACACCGTGAAGGCCGTCATCATGGCGGGAGGGGAGGGGACCCGCCTGCGCCCCCTGACCTCCAACCTCCCCAAGCCGATGATGACCTTGGCCAACCGGCCGATGATGGAGCACATCATCCGGCTCCTGCGGGACCACGGATTCGAGGACATCGTGGTCACGGTGGCGTTCATGCCCAACGTCATCCGCACGTACTTCGGCGACGGGGCCGAGTTCGGTGTCCGCATGGTCTACGCCACCGAGGAGTCGCCCCTGGGCACGGCCGGCTCCGTCCGCAACGCCATGGACGAGTTGGACGAGCGATTCCTCGTGATCTCCGGCGACGTCCTCACCGACATCGACCTGTCGGCCATCGTGCGCTTCCACGAGGAGAAGGGCGCCCTCGCCACCATCGGCCTCAAGGCCATGGAGAACCCGCTCGACTTCGGGATCGTCATCACCCGCGAGGACGGTTCTGTCGAGCGCTTCCTCGAGAAGCCCACGTGGGGCCAGGTGTTCAGCGACACCATCAACACCGGCATCTACGTCCTCGAGCCGGAGATCTTCGACTCCATCCCTGCCGACCGGCCTGTCGACTTCTCGGGCGAGGTGTTTCCCGCCCTGCTGGAAGCGGGCAAGCCCCTGTTCGGGTACGTCGCCGACGGGTACTGGGAGGACGTCGGCACCCTCGACGCCTACGTCAGCGCCCACCGGGACGTGCTCGACGGCAAGGTCGAGATCGACATCCCCGGTTTCCGCCTGGGCGAGGGCGTGTGGCTGGGGGAGGGGGCCGAGGTCGATCCCAAGGCCGTGGTGCAGGGCCCGGCCGTCATCGGGGACTACTGCCGGGTCGACGCCGGCGCCCACCTGTCCGAGTACACCGTGCTCGGGTCCAATGTCCGCGTGGGGGCGGACGCCTACCTGGAACGCACGGTCGTGCACGACAACGCTTACATCGGGCCCTCGGCCCGGTTGCGGGGCGCGGTCGTGGGCCGTTCGAGCGACCTGCGGCGGGGGGCCCGCCTGGAGGAAGGCGTGGTCCTGGGCGACGAGTGCTTCGTGGGCGAGCACGCCGTCATTAACCCGGGCGTGAAGGTGTACCCGTTCAAGACGGTCGAGGCCAACGCCATCATCAACTCCTCCATCGTGTGGGAGTCGCGGGGCGCCCGGGCCTTGTTCGGCCGCGAGGGCGTGGCCGGGCTGGCCAACGTCGACATCAGCCCCGAGCTCGCGGTCAAGGTGGCCATGGCCTTCGCCACCACCCTGAAGAAGGGCGCCACCGTCACGTGTTCGCGCGACTCCAGCCGGGCCGCCCGCGTCCTGAAGCGGGCGGTGATGGTGGGGCTCAATGCTGCCGGCGTGAACGTCGACGACCTCGAGCTGGCCACCGTGCCCGTCACCCGCTTCGAGGTGCGCACGTTCCGGAGCCAGGCGGGGATCACCGTCCGGCTCGATCCCGAGGACCCCCAGTCGGTCGCCATCCGCTTCATCGACAGCGAGGGCATCGACATCAACGAGGCCACCCAGCGCAAGGTCGAGCGCCTCTACTACCGGGAGGACTTCCGGCGGGTGCTGGCCTCGGAGATCGGCGACATCGGGTTCCCGGCGCGCGCCCTGGAGCACTACACCAACGCCCTCATGGCCACGGTCGACGCCGAGCAGATCCGGGCCCAGAGCTTCAAGGTCGTGCTCGACTACGCCTACGGCGCCGCCAGTTTCGTGATGCCCACGGTGCTGGCCAAGCTCGGGGCCGACGTCCTCGCCGTGAACCCCTACGCCTCCACCTCGGGCATGGCCGGGTTCGACCGGTGGGAGCATGCGGCCCGGGTGGGGGAGCTGGTGCGGGCGTCGGGTGCCCATCTGGGCGCGGTGATCGACCCCGGTGGCGAGCACATCACCCTGGTCGACGACGCCGGCAACGTCCTCAGCGACAACGACGCCCTGTTCGTGCTGGTCAGCCTGGTGTGCGCCACCAACGAGCACGCCAGGGTGGCCGTGCCCGTGGCGGTCAGCCGCCACATCGAGGACGTGCTGGGCCGGGCCGGCGCCGAGCTGCTGTGGACCAAGCTGTCCACGCCCCACCTCATGGAGGTGGCGTGCAGCGAGGGCATTACGTTCGCGGCGAGCCAGGAGGGCGGGTACATCTTCCCGTCCTTCGTCCCCGCCTACGACGCCACCGCCACGTTCGTGAACGTGCTCCACATGCTGGCGGCCACGGGCCTCCGCCTCTCGAAGGTGGTGGCCACCGTGCCCCGGGTCCACATCGCCCACGAGGGGGTGCTCACGCCATGGGAGCAGAAGGGCCTGGTGATGCGGTCGCTGGTGGAGCGCAACAAGGACCGTGACCTGGTGTTGGTCGACGGCGTGAAGATCCTGCACGACGAGGAGTGGGCGCTCATCCTGCCCGACCCCGAGGAGCCCCTCACCCACATCTGGGCCGAGGCCGGGACCGACACCGAGGCCCGAGCCCTGGCGCAGGAGTACGCCCGCCGCATCCGCCAGCTCCTGCGCTGACGCGGCGGGCGCCGCCGCACCCCACTGCCGCCCCACCCCGCTGCCCGCTCGACGCGCCGCACCCGACACTCCTTGCACACGAAACGTCCGACCACCGGGCCCCTCCGGGTTCTGTTGCAACGACACCGCGGGGACCGCGGCGCCGTTGCCAGAGAATGGTGCCGTCAGGGCAAGGCTCGCGTGCTGGCACAATTCCTCCGTGCATCGCCGTGCCTCCCTCGCCCTCGCCGGCGTGTTCGTCGTGCTCGGGTTCCTGGTGGTGACCAGTGCCCAGACCACGCGCGTGGGCCTGAAAGCGGCGGAGCCCCGGAAGGCCCAGCTCATCAGCCTCATCCAGCAGCGCCGTTCCCAGGTGGCCGATCTCGACCAGGCCGTGCGCCAGCTCCGCTCCGACACGGTGGCGGCCCAGCACGAGGCCACCGAGCAGGGCCAGCAGGACAAGGAGGAGGCCCGCCGGGTCCAGCAACTGTCCGAACTGGCGGGTACCACCGCCCTGAAGGGCCGGGGCCTCGTCGTCAAGCTGTCCGACTCGGACAAGGCCACGTCCAGCGTGCAGAACCCGGGCGCCTACCGCATCCACGACACCGACATCCAGCTCGTGGTCAACGCCCTGTTCGACGCCGGGGCCGAGGCCGTGTCGGTCAACGGCAGCCGGCTGGTGGCCACCACGCCCATCCGGGCCGCGGGCGGCACCATCGTGGTGAACTTCCGGCCCCTCACCCCGCCGTACACGGTCAACGCCATCGGGGCGGACAAGAACGCCTTCCAGAAGTCCGACATCGTCAAGCGCTTCGGCCGCTGGGAGAAGCTGTTCGGCCTGGGCTTCAAGGTGAAGGCCCAGACGGTGACGGTGCCGTCGTACACCGGCCGGGTGGCGATCTCGACGGCCCAACCGGTGGGCACGGGCGGGAGCCCGTAACGGCATGCTCGCACTCTTCGGCCTGATCTTCGGCGCCCTCCTCGCCATCCTCCTGCGGCCCACCGTGCCCCAGGACCTGTCCCGTTACGTCGCCATGGCCGTGGTGGCGGCCATCGACTCGGCCCTGGGGGGCGTGCGCGCCCACCTCGAGCGCACGTTCAACGACCGGGTGTTCGTGATCGCCTTCGTCCTCAACGCCGCCGTGGCCATCTTCCTCGTGTGGATCGGCGACCAGCTGGCGACCGGGGACGCCCTGGCCACGGGCGTGGTCGTGGTCTTCGGTGTGCGCATCTTCCAGAACCTCGCGGCCGTGCGCCGCCGGGTGTTCGGTGGGTGACCGTGAGTGACCGGCGAGTGACCACGTGACCGCGACCCCGGCCGCCGCCACGCCGGGCCCCACTCCGGGCCCCAGCCCCGTCCCCGGCCCGACGCCCGCGCCGGCCGTCACCGCCCCGGGCCGCCGGGCCCGCAGCCAGCTGCTGGGCGGCCCGCTGTTCGTGATCGTCGTCACCGGCCTGGTGGGGTTCCTCCTGGTGAGCCAACTGCGGGGGACGCAGCGCTTCTCGCAGCGGCTGTCGGCCGAGAACGAGGGCGACCTGGCCCGCATCCTGTCCAGCCTCAACACCCAGGCCGATGCCCTGCGGGACGAGATCAGCACCCTCAAGCTCCAGCTCGTCGACCTGGAGGCCAGCTCCCGCAACGACCAGGCCGCCGCCCAGGCCGACGCCGAGCAGCTCCAGGCGCTCGAGGTCCTGGCCGGAACCTTGCCGGTGAACGGGCCGGGCGTGTCCGTGTCCATCGACGACCCGGCCGGTTCGGTGGGTTACGACACCATGATCGACGTGGTCCAGGAGCTACGGGACGCGGGCGCCGAGGCCCTCGCCGTCAACGGCATGCGGGTGGGCGCCAACTCCGCCTTCAGCGTCAAGGACGGCAAGCTCCAGCTGGACACCACCCCGCTCACCCCGCCGTACAAGGTCCAGGCCATCGGCCAGCCGGCCACCCTGGAAGGCGGCCTCAAGATCCCCGGCGGCGCCCTGGACAGCCTTCGTTCCCTCAAGGGCGTGGTCACCGACGTCCAGCGGGTCGCCCGCCTCGACCTGCCCGCGCTGGCCAAGACCCCCACCTTCAGCGCGGCCCATCCGATAAGTTCGACGCCATGAACGTGCCCGACGACCTCCGCTACACGTCCGACCACGAGTGGGTGAAGGCCGAGGACGGTCGGGTGCGCGTGGGGATCACCGACTATGCGCAGGATGCCCTGGGCGACGTCGTCTTCGTGCAGTTGCCCGAGCCCGGCGTCACCGTCGAGGCCGGGGCGTCGTTCAGCGAGGTGGAGTCCACCAAGTCGGTGTCCGACATCTACGCCCCGGTGGCCGGCACGGTCGTGGAGGTCAACGGCGAGCTGTCCGACGCGCCGCAGCGTCTGAACGAGGACCCCTATGGGGAAGGATGGATCTGCGTGATCGAACCCTCGCACGCGTCGGCGGTCGAGTCCCTGCTCGACGCCGACGCCTACCGCAAGCTCATCTCGGACTAGCGCACGACAGTGGCGGGCGTGTTCTGCAACCAGTGCGGTCATCGCAACCCGGCAGGAGCCAACTTCTGCTCGTCGTGCGGCGCGCCCCTGGAGCACGCGGCGGGGGAGGACACCACCATCACCCTCCTCCCGGGTGACACCGGCCTCGACGCCCCCGAGGGCGAGTTCACCGTCGCCCTCGACGACCTCCCCGAGGGCACGGGCCTCCTGCTCGTGAAGCGGGGCCCCAACGTGGGCTCGCGCTTCGCCCTCGATGGCGAGGTCACCCGGGTGGGCCGCCACCCCGACAGCGACATCTTCCTCGACGACATCACCGTGTCCCGCCGCCACGCCGAGTTCGTGCGCCAGGGGGCCGGCTACGTCGTGCGGGACACCGGCTCGCTCAACGGCACCTACCTCAACCGCGAGCGCATCGAGGAGGCGGTACTCGCCACTGGGGACGAGGTCCAGATCGGGAAGTTCAAGCTGGTGTTCGTCACCGCCACCGGCGAGGGTTGAGCGGAGCCCGGATGGGCGAGCGGGCCTACCTGTCGATCGGGGAAGTGCTGTCCCTTCTCAAGGACGAGTTCTCCGACATCACCATCTCCAAGATCCGGTTCCTCGAGAGCCAGGGCCTGCTCGACCCCGAGCGCACCCCGTCGGGCTACCGGAAGTTCTACGAGGCCGACGTCGACCGCCTGCGCTGGATCCTGCGCCAGCAGCGTGAGCACTTCCTGCCCCTCAAGGTCATCAAGGGCAGGCTGGGCTCGGACGACCCCGAGCCCGAGGTGGCACCCAGCGCCGTGGCCATCGCCGAGCGGGCCGAGCGGGCCGAGCGAACGGAGCGGGCCGAGCGGGTGCCGATCGACCCCACTCCCGCTCCCGCCCCGGCCCCCGCCGCCTACGTTCCCCCCCGCCAGCCCCCGGTGTCGGCCGGCGGCAACCTCACCATGGACGAGCTGGCCACCGCCGCCGGGCTCACCCACAGCCAGATCCGGGAGCTGGAGGGGTTCCAACTGCTCGGCGGGCGCCCGGTGGGGGGCACGACGTACTACGACGACGACGCCCTGGCCGTGGCCCGGCTGGCCGCCGGCTTCCTTCGCTTCGGCGTGGAGGCCCGCCACCTGCGGGCGTACAAGAGCGCGGCCGAGCGGGAGGCCGGGCAGTTCGAGCAGGTCGTGCTGCCCCTGCTGAAGCAGCGCAACCCGCAGGCTCGCCAGCAGGCGGCGGACACGCTGTCCGAGCTGTCCAAGCTGGCCCAGGGCCTGCGGGCCACCCTCCTGCGCCAATCGCTGAAGGACCTCACCGGCACTTGAGCCCGCCGCACGTCCTGATCTCGGAGGACGAGCTGCACGTCGGGGTCCGGCGCCTGGCCGAGGAGGTGTCGGCGGCCTACCCCGATGGCGTCGTGCTCGTGGCCGTCCTCAAGGGCAGCGTGCTCTTTCTTGCCGACCTGGTGCGACTCGTCACCGTCCCGGTCGAAGTCGATTTCCTGGCCATCTCGTCCTACGCCGAGGGGACGGGCCGCGTCCGGCTGGTGAAGGACCTCGACCTCGACGTCAACGGGCGGGACGTGGTCCTGGTGGAGGACGTGGTCGACACCGGCCTCACCCTCACGTACGTGCTGGGCGAACTGGGCCGCCGAGGACCGCGTTCGTTGGAGGTCTGCGCCCTGCTGGACAAGGCCACCCGGCGCATCGTCCCCACGCCTGTGCGATTCGTGGGCTTCGAGGTGGGCGACGAGTTCGTGCTCGGCTACGGGCTCGATTTCGCGCAGCGGTACCGCAACCTGAACTGCATCGTCGCAGGCGATCTGGATGCGCTGCGAGAGGACCCTGATGCGCATGTGGAGGACCTCTTTCCGGGGTAGGGTCGAGACCATGGTGGAGATGCAGCTCCATGCCGTTCGGGTCGAGCTACCCACCAACAACCCGGTCGTCCTCCTGCAAGAGGTGGGAGGCGCGGGCCGCACCCTGCCCATCTTCATCGGGCCCCCGGAGGCCACCGCCATCGCCTTCGCCCTCCAGGGCGTGGCCACGTCCCGGCCCCTCACCCACGACCTCATGCGGGACATGCTCGTGGCCCTCGGGGTCACGGTGGAGCGGGTGGTGATCACCGAGCTCAGGGAGGGGATCTTCTACGCCGAGCTCCACCTCGACCACGCCGGGCGCAAGGAGATCATCTCCAGCCGCCCGTCCGACGCCATCGCCCTGGCCGCCCGGCTGGGCACGTCCATCTTCTGCGACGACGACCTGATCGACGCCGAGGGGATGGTCCTGCCCGCCGACGAGGACGAGGACGACGAGGACTCGGAGAACCCGGAGGAGATCGTGAACGAGTTCAAGTCGTTCATCGAGAACATCCGCCCCGAGGACTTCACCTCGTAGTTTCGTCCGGGGACCAGAGGTTCTCGGACGAGCGAACTGGTGCGGCCTGGCGGCCGCCCTGTCTTCGCTGGCCGGACCGGCAGAGCCGGCTCCGGCCAGGGTTGGCCTCCCGCGTGGTTCCAGGCCCTTGCGACGGGGCGTTCCCGCTGGTCAGGGCGCCCCTGCCGTTGACGGCGCGTCACATCCGTCGTACCGTTAGGGGGCTACATCGACGTAGTTACAGCAGGAGGACTTTCCCGATGGCAGACGAGACCGGCTTCCGCGGTCCCCAGGTGTGCTCGATAGCGGGCATCACCTACCGCCAGCTCGATTACTGGGCTCGCACCAACCTGCTGAAGCCGTCGCTGGCCGACGCCCGGGGGAGTGGCACCCAGCGGGTGTACTCGTACACCGACCTGCTGAAGCTCAAGGTCATCAAGCGCCTGCTCGACGAGGGCCTGTCCCTCCAGAAGGCCCGCAGCGCCATCAAGGCCCTGGAGGAGACGGGCAACGATCCCGCCACCGCCAGCCTGGTGCTGAACGGCCCCAACTCCCTGCTCGTCAGCAGCGACGGCCAGATCCTCGACCTCCTCAGGGGGGGCCAGGGCGTCCTCAACATCGTGCCCTTGGGCGCCGTGGTGGAGGAGCTACAGGCGGCCATCCTGGAGCTCCGGCCGGTGCCCGTCGCCGAAGGTGACGTCCCGGCGCCGGTGGAACCGCCCGCCCCCGAGGCGCGGACCGGGGGGTAGTCCTGAGCGAGCCGGGCCTCCCGCACCAGCGCGTCCGCTTCGCCCACAACTCGGAGCGGCAGTTCGCCAAGTTGCTCGACTTCTACGGGATCGCGTGGGAGTACGAGCCAACCGAGTTCGTCCTCGAGACCGACCGCGACGGCAATCCGGTGCAGGCGTTCCGCCCCGACTTCTACCTGCCCGCGTACGACC
>Ga0070741_10007541_pt1 | contig 22431 bp, 11 predicted proteins | sample Coa_R1_4_FD_66440 | JGI IMG/M metagenome (GOLD analysis project Ga0070741, IMG submission 66440) | Surface soil microbial communities from Centralia Pennsylvania, which are recovering from an underground coalmine fire - Coalmine... | ecosystem: Environmental > Terrestrial > Soil > Unclassified ... | reverse complement strand
CAGATTGCAACGCGAGAGCCCGTTCCTCCTGCGCTTGCTTCAGTCGGATCGGAGATGCAGCCCGGCGCCGAAAACTCTTCAAGGAACGTAGGCAGCCGCCTCTTCCCATTTTTCTACGCGGTTGGACTGCTGCTCGCGGCAGTGCTCGGATGGGCTTTGCACACCATCGCGCACATGCGCAGTTCAACTCAGGACAGCGCTTACGGATTCTATGAGGATCTCCTCGGTCCTATCGGCTTGCCCCGCGAGACCACCGAGATCGCGATGACGAATCCTCACGTGTTGCTCTATCTCGGTCTCACTAGCCCCGGCCCAGCACTTGGATCGAGCACCAATGACATCCCCGTTCCTCAAGACATGGCCACCGTGCTCAACAAAACGGCAAATGATAATCAGGCTGACTTTCCGTATCATCACTTCTTCGTGGATATAAGCAACTACACCGGAATGGGCGAAGCGAAGGCCGCTTTCGGACTCGCACGCACACTGCAGGCCAGTGGACGCAGTGCGCAGCTCACTGAGGAACGCTTCCTCAACTGGGAAACCGCGCGGCAAGAGCAACTTGTCATTTTGGGCGCGCCGCACGAGAGCAAGTTCGTGCAGGACACTCTATCGGCGGCCAACTTCACCATTGGGTACAACTCCATCCACAATGCCCATCCCTTGCCCGGAGAACAGCCCGATTATTTCCGCTCGCCAGACGGCGATGTACTAAATGACTACGGTCTCATCTGGATGACCCAGTCTCCATCCGGAACTCGAATTCTTGTACTCGCGGGACTAACCAGCGCCGGCACAGCAGGAGTGGGCGAGTTTTTCAGCGATCCTCCACGCATGAAACCTATATACCAGCAGCTTCGTGCCATGGCCGGCTCTGGCCACTTCCCAGATTCTTGGCAGGTGCTGCTTCGCATTCAGGCGAGGCAGGATGTTCCCGTAAGCGTGACGCCCGTAGCGATGCGGATCACTGGAAAGCCTCGGAGCTGAACAATGAAAAGGCAGATAAGAGCGTTAAGCTAACGCACTCGGATTTCTCTGCTTTCAATCGTCGCTTTTGAACTAAGCGCTGATTTCCCTCGCTCCTTATCCAGATATCCATCGAGGATTGGGTCCTGATAGCGAAGCGCGGGAGTGCCCATGCGTCAGCTCTCCATCCACGGCTGACCGTCAACGAAGGGAGCACCGCAGCCGAGGTCTTCAGCAGGTGTCTTCTCGTCCAGCGAGTTTGGCGTTCGAGTATTTCATTGCGACCTTTACCGGCTGCCGACAATGTGAAGGATACTGCTGTCAGGCGTATTCCAGGCGCGATATCCGGTGTGCGTGAATTTGTGTTCCCTATCCGACCATCGCAGCTCGGTCACCTCGAACTTCCCTTTTTCATACGCATACGTTTGGCCATCGTCGTTGTAGAGCGTGAACTTGCCGGAGGCTCCAGGATAGATCCTGATCTCTTGAATAGCCTGCTGCTCATCCGTACTGAGCACTGGCGCTCCCAACGGAAGGATGGAGCCCGCGCGAACGAAGATCGGCAGCGTGTCAATAGGTGCCGCGGCCGTGATGTGCCGGCCGCCGTGCTGGCGTTGCCCGGTCCAGAAGTTGTACCAGTCCGTGCCTGCCGGCAGGTAAACGTCGCGCGATGTCCGGCCCTGCTCTGTAACCGGAGCGATGAGCAGCGCGGGACCGAACATATATTCGTCTCCGATGTTGGTGACGTTCGGGTCGGAGCCGAAATCCATGAACAGCCCCCGCATGAAGGGCGCGCCGGTCCTGTGTGAGTAATAGCCGAGCGAGTAAATGTACGGCATCAGCTCGTAGCGCAACTTCAGATACTTCTCAAGAATCGGCTGCGCCTGCTTACCATAGCTCCAGACTTCATTGTGCGGACGGCTGCCGTGCGCGCGCATGTTCGGTTGAAAGGTCGCATACTCGAACCAGCGAACGTACAGCTCGGGATAGTCCTCGTAGTGGCCGACGTTGTCGCGTGCATCTGAAGGATCGAGCAGCGGCGGCCGATCCGGCTTATGCCGCGATGGAAGGTACTGCCATCCGCCGATATCCGTGGACCAGTAAGGCATTCCCGACGCCGCAAAGTCGAGCCCGGTTGGGATCTGACGGCGCAGCGTGTCCCACGTTGGATAGATATCGCTCGACCAGAAAATCGCCCCATTGTGCTGCGCGCCGAGATAGGCGTCGCGCGAAAGAATTAGGGCGCGGCGATCGAGCAGATCGTCGCGGAAGCCGTCGTACAGAGCCTTCGTGTGGAAATACGGATAGACATTGAAGAACTCCGTACCTGGGCCGACATGCAAGTAACTGCCGTTCGGCGGCAAGTCAGGCTCCGTTTCGTCTGCCCAAAACGCGTCGAAGCCCTTCGTCACGAAGTTGTCACGAATGACGTTCCAATACCACTTCGCAGCCTCCGGATTGGTTGTGTCGATGTCGGAGCCGGCGCGATCATAGGGTAGCCCGTTCGTTGGTGTGCCATCGGCAAGATGCTCGAACCAGCCATGATCGAGGAGCGTCTGGTAGTAACGGTCCTGCTGCACAAACCGCGGCCATACACTGATCATCGAGTGGAATCCCATGCGATGCAGCTCGTCATTCATCGCTTTCGGGTCCGGCCAGTATTGCGGGTCCATGTCCATCTGGCCCATCTTCGTGAAGTAAAACCAGTCCACCACCATCACATCGGCGGGGAGATGGCGTTCGCGGTAGCCGCGCGCCACGTCCAGCACCTCTTCTTGCGAGCTGTAACGTTGCTTGGACTGAATGTAGCCATAGGCTGACTTCGGCAGCATGGGCACGCTTCCCGTCAGCTGGCGATAGCCTTTATAAAGCTCGTCGTATGTATCACCGACGATGACAAAGAACGAAACGCGCTGGCCTACTTGGGACGTCCACTTGGTCTGCTCATTCAAAGCGAAATCCACGCGGGTGCGCGATGGATTGTCCCACAGCAGCGCATAGCCTTTGTTGGTGACGACAAATGGAACGCACACGCTTGGTCCTGCCGCAGCCGTGTAGTCATGCGCGCACTCGAGGGACCGGCCCCGCAGATCCAGCACGCCCTGCTGGTTTTGCCCCAGTCCGTAGTACTGTTCGTCGTCGGGCGCGGAGAAAGTGGCGCCCACCTGAAAGAATGGATCGTCTCCCTTGCGGCGATCGTTCAAGACGTCTGCATCGCCATCCTTGTGGTTGGGCACGGACATCTCCCAATCCTGGAGGCGCAACACCGGCCGGCCATCCGCGCGATCGATCGAGAGCCCGACATACGGTGTCGAACCAACGAAGTACTTCGCGATCTCGCCAGAACCGTCTTCGTCTGTATGAGCCGGTGTAACGTGAACAACCATGGCCGAAGAGCGGAACTCATCCCCGCTTGTTGTCGCTGTATGCATCCAGCCCGAGGCCGAGGGCTCACCTGAGATGCCAACACCTGGACTGGCGTGCGCGAACTTCGCATCGAGGCTCATCGTGACGCGGACGATATTCGGGCCGTAGCCTTCCAGCGCGACGGTCGCCTTGCCGCGGTTCAGAAAAAGTGACTGTGCCCCTCCAATCCGTGCGAAGCCGGCTAAGGCAGCCAGAACGCACATCGTCGTGGCAAAGGCTCTTCGATTATTCATGTTGCGGGTTTCCTTTACTCGCGGGTTGGCTTTCGTAGCCTCCCGGCTCGCGCATCAACTTCAACAGCACGATGTCATTGCTGTTCATCGGTATCGTGGTTTCAATAGCGCCATCGCGTCCGCTGTGCATGGTCCGGTCGACAGCCGGCATGTCCCGTGCAACATACTCCAGATGAGCGATCTGGGCTGGACTCAGATTTTTGGGTGCACCCATCTCCAGGTATGCCGAATAGGCATCGTTCTCCTGGAAGCCGGTGCGGTACACCTTCAGTCGATATGCGGCGCCCGGCGCAAGGTGCATGACCGTAAGCTGGATAGGAGCGACAGAGTGCGCAGGGACGATTCTTGTGTAGAAGGACCGGTTGCTGAGCTTCTGCACCGGCTGCTCGAAGTCCCACACGAGTGCGGTGAAGTTCCCTCCCTGCGTCGCCAGCATCGACTGCGGATCGGAAGATTGAATCGCATCGCCCTGGAGCGCGTGCAGGTATTTGTATGCGAAGAAGGCCGGCTTGGGAATTCCGTCGCGGGTGGTAAGGCCAAATCCTCCGTAAAACGCCGCCGGAGGGGGACCGGCCTCTTCAAACAAATCGGAATACGTCCAGTAGCTCATGCCCTGTGCCAGACCGCCGCAGGCTTTTAGCTTGGCGAGTATATAGGCGGCGCTGATGTATGAGTCGTGCACCGGATCCACCGGCGTGTAGCTCGTGCTCCACTCCGTTATGTACAGCGGCAAATGCGGAAATGGCGAAGCCGCGATCTGATGACGCACCCGTCGCACGTCCCCCAAAATGGCGTCAGGGGAGGGCGACAGCATCACGTCGCTCTTCCCATTCGCATCCAGAAAGCCGCCATCAACTCCGTAGGTGTGCGTCGTAACAAAATCGACCGCGACACCGCTTTGTTTCGCGTGTGCCAGGAATTCCGGAATCCACGCAGCACCCGCCGTGGCCGGGCCGCCGACCCGCAGGGCGGGATCGATGGCTTTGATCGTCCCGGAGGTCACATCGTAGAGCTGAAAGTATGCCTGCTGGTCGGCTCCTTCCCAGAACCCGGAAAGATTGGGTTCATTCCAGACCTCGAAGTACCAGGAATGCACCTCTTCTCGCCCGTACCTCTCCTCAACGTGGCGAATGAATGCAGCGACCAGATCGTGCCAACCCGCGAGATTCGGGTGTGATGTGTTGCCACTCCAGTAGAAGATGCTTTGGTTCGACGTAGCCAGAGCCTTCGGCGTGAAACTCAGCTCGACAAAGGGCCGGATGTGCCGCGCCAGCAGATCGTCGTAGAGTTGATCGATCCCCGACCAATCGTAGGCGGTCTTGCCGTTCTTCACCTGAACGGTTCCCAAGGCATCGTGGAAGATGGCGTGGAACCGTACATATCGAAAGCCGAGTTCGTCTGCCGCCATCCTGAGCTGCGCCTGACTATCGGGACGAATCAGGGTGCCTGGATAATCAGACCCTACAGAAAAATCAAAAAAGCGATCGACCGGACCCGATATATGGTCGACGTCCGCGACGATGCGTCGGGCAGAGATGCCCGCCGATTCAACGGCACGGGCTGACGTGGTGAAAAAACACATAGCCGCAAGAACGATCGCCGTAAGGTGACCGCGAATCGAGCCGAACATAAATCCCTTGCTTTCCTCATAAGTGGTACTTGATTTGATCGAACGAGGTGGCCTTTTAAACCGACGTGCGCAAGTCCCCGACTCGCCGCAAAGCAGCGGCTTGATTCTGGCTTCCTCATTTCGCACTGGTCCCCCAGATAATTCCCCTTCCGCCCTCAGTTCCCAGGTAGACCGTCCCAAATGTGCGCATGTCTCCGCATACCACGCCGATTCCGCCCCATTGATGGGCAGCATCGTTGATCTGGATCCACGAAGAAGCACTGTCAGTCGACCGATACAGCCCCCATTGCCCAGCAATCTGGCCGTCAAGAAAAAGCGTGAGCCGGGATGAGCCTGGCGCCGCCTTCCCGAAGCCCAGGTGATAGGCATCCTGAACATTGGAAACCGCCGCGAGGTTCGGAGCCGTTGAGGATCCGGAGTTGGAGTAAAGCCCGCTACCCTGCCCTGCAAGCCACAAATCTCCTTGGGCATCCGGCAGTACGCTTAGAACGCCGTCCGCGGGCAGGCCCGACTGCAGAGTCGTGAAGGTCGCCCCGCCATCAATGCTGATCGTGAGCTTGCCGTTCGAAAATCCATAGTAGACACCCGCCTTCACGCGGTCGCTAACCACCTGTGCCTGGGGGCTGATTCCCGTTGAGGCAGTCCAGGTATTGCCGTGATCCTTTGAGTACCAGACAAAAGACGTGTCTTCCGTTGCCCAGATCATGGAAGAGCCATCAGGCGCAATAGCGATGTTGCCACCGCCCTTCGTCCCCGATGGCACAGAGGCAAAGGCAGTCCACGTCTGACCACCGTCGGTAGAGATCACACCCAGCGGCGTAGCTCCATCGGTTCCGTCCGTCACGCGTACCACGGTCGTCGGCGTATTTTGCTCGAAGTCCATCGATGTTGGAGTCGCTCCGGGATTGCTGAAGTTCCTCTGCGGAGAGGTCGTCAGGTCCTGATGAGCAAATCCGTAGACATCTCCGATGGAGCTAAGCAGGATCGTCGTTCCGGAGGGAGGAGCCCACAGGCCTTGCACTGCGGTCTCCTCCACGCCATTGGCGCCGATAGTCCAGCCAACAACGCCGGTTGAACTGGCGCTGGGAGCGGCCTCGGTGAGATGGTCGGTCGACCAGATCATCCCTCCGGTGCCGTACATGGCGCGATCCTGGTTGAATGGATCGATCGCCAGTGCAGTAACCCAGTTTCCCGTTGTCAGCGTGTTCGTCGTGCCATTCCAGGGCGCAAGCGAATCATCATGCGTCGCAAGATTCGGAGAAACCGAATAGGGCAAACCAGGGGTCCGATGCGACGACACGTCCCGCCAGGTGGCGCCGTCGTCGGTGGAGTAATAAATCACATCGCCGGTGGCCCAGTACTGATCGAGTGTGCTCAACAAAAGATATCCGGCATGGCTTGGGTCTACCGCGATCCCCCCATAACCATTGGAATCGTTAACGGTCAAGGCCTGATTGGGCAGCGTAATCTGCGCCCAGGTTCCCGAGGTCCAGTTGGAGCCGGGCACGAACTTCCAGAGCTGACCGGTGGTCATTACGTTCGGGCCGGCATCGTCGCCGTACAAGATGTAGATTGAGTCGTTAGGGCCGAGCTTCGCCTGGAGTGGAGCGAGCGGTGTGGCCGCTGTCGCGAACGATGGCTGTCCGGCAACTGCAGTCCACGTGCTCGCCGTGGACCCACCATCGGTCGACACGTAGATTCCCAGCGAAGTCGCTGCGGTTCCCGTGCCTGCTAAAACGGCATAGACCGCAGGAGTCGCCGACCCCGAAGAGCCGCTCGATCGGATTGGAAGAACCGAGACCACCCCGTCCGATTCGGTCCAGCCGCCGTCCGGATTCGAGGTTGTCACCGGCAGGCCTGTCACCCGCTTCCAGGTGTTTCCGGAATCTGTGGAGATTTGCAGCCCCGCATCGCGAGTGCCGAAGTAAATAGTGCCAGGCAGGTTGGGATCTACAGCGATTCGATCCCCAGTCCCGCGGCCCGGCTCATTGGATCCATTCTTAAAGCTTAGCGGGACGGTTTTAAATGTCGCGCCCTGGTCGGCCGATATCAGCATCGCACCATTTCCCGCCCAACTCGCGTCATACTCACCCACCGCAAGGTAAAGTTTGTTGGCGTCGGTAGGATCGAGTCCGAGCGCTTCGACCCCCGCCCAGTTGTTGTCTGCCCGCGATGTGAAATCGAGTAATGGCACCCATTGCTTGTCATTCGGTCCCCAGCGGTACGCACCGCCGATGTCCGTCCGCGCGTACATCAAACCCTGCTGGGTGGGGTGGAAATAGAGGCCAGTGATATAGCCTCCGGCAACGATCTTCACGTTCGTCCACGCGTAAGAAGGTCCGTTTTCATTCACGATGAGAGATACGCTGGAGGTCGCGGAGTTGTAGTCGGCGCTGTCCGCGGGCGTGAATGTCCCGGATAGCGTCTGAACTCCAGCGGTGTTCATTGCCGTGCCCGCGGCGGGCGAATAAGCAAAGGTGCCGGTGACGCTTGCGGTGGCGTTCAGCTGCGTGCTGCCCAGAACCGCCCCCACAGACACCGGAGCGGGAGCAGCCCACGTGATTGCCGGCGTCGCTTTGTTCACGGTGATTGTGGTTGTCCCTGACGCCGCAACCTGAGAGGGATCGCTCGGGGTAAACGACACACTCAGCGTCTGGGTTCCAGCGCCAAGGACAGCTCCCGCGGCCGGCGAGTACGTGAATGTCCCAGGAGAGTTGGCCGTGGCGTCCAGTTGATTGGGACCCAATGCGGTGCCATAGGTGATTGCCGCAGGAGCCGACCACGAAATCGCGGGTTCGATGGAACCGGATCGTGAGCTGCTGCCTCCGCAGCTACTCATGAACGCGAGGAGGACGCATCCCATTGAAGGAGGGAGGACAGTTTTCATCTTCAGAAGCCGCTTCCTTTTGCGCGCCAGAGCGCCTGAGCAACGTTGGTGGCGAACCTTACCCCAGTTCAGCCGCAGGCGCAGACCAGACCCGAAAGCTGTCCAGTCTGCAATCTTTTCGGTGACGCTGATTCCTCCCTCACTTCACCGCGAGAGAGATCTGGAATGCCTGCTGTGAGCACGGTGTGCCAGTTGGGACATTCCCGGCGCAGGCCTCTGTAGAAGGCGTTGCTGAGCTGGATGAAGGCGGCGCCGTAAACGGGTCCGCCGAAGCGTACACCGTAATGTTGCTGGTCCCGGCGGGAGTTACGTTCTGCGGGCTGCTGCCGCATGCCCCCAGGCCCAGTGCCGAAACGCCAAGCAGAAGGATGCCCAGAATTAGACTGGCCGAGGCCCACGCTCGCCGCGCAAACCGGCGGCGGGTGAAGAACAGCAGCAGCCCGGTCGGTCCCGCCAGCCACCACAGAAGGGAGCCCGCCGTAGGTGTCTGTGGCGGCTGATCGATGGTGACGCTCAGGGTGGCAGGTAGGTTCTGCACCGGAGCTGCAGGCGTGCTGGACATCACCTGAATCTGCCCCGGAGAGAACACGCAACGCGCATTGGCCGGTAGGGAGGAAGCCAGGCAGCTGAACCCGACAAGTCCAGTCCAGCCGCCATAGCTTGTAACCGTGAAATTCACTGCACTGCTGCCGCCCGTGCTGCTGCTGATGGAGGTGGTGCTGGGAGTGATCGTCACCGCAGCAGAACTAACGATGGCCACGGTGGTAGACGTAGAAGTGGAGGCGATGTAGTTGGCGTCGCCTGAATAACTCCCCACTATGGCATCGTTGCCCACTGAAAGCGACTTAGTGGAAATCGTCGCTGCGAAGGTTCCTGCGCTTGCTGGGAGTACCGGTGCGGTACCGAGCGAGGTGCCGTTGGAGGTGAAGGTCACCACGCCTGTGGGGATACCCACGCCCGTTGATTGAATCTGGGCCGTGACCGAGACCGAGCCTCCGGCCAAAGCGCTGGGAGGATTCGTGAACGGAGTCACTACCGTGAGCGCAGTCACGGTGGGAGCTTTCGTCACACTGATCTGCAGCGCCTGGGAGACGCTGCCGCTGAACCCGGAGGTTCCATCGTATATCGCAACGGCCGTATGCGTGCCGCCCGTCAGACCCGAGGAAAGATTAAAGCTGGCTGTCCCGCTGGAGCTAAGCTTGACCGTGCTGGTCTGGACGCCATCGATCAACAGAGTGGTCGTGCCGGAAGCCACGCCGGTAGCCGCACTCACGATCGCCGATAGCGTGATCGGTTGCCCGAAGAACGGCGTCCCGTTGGCTGGCGAAGATATCGTGAGGGTGGTCCTGGTAACAGTCGCTGTGCTGCCGCTGCCAGTCAATATGACCTGCACCGGGGAGGCATTGGTCGCATTACTCGCCAGAGTGAGGACTGCAGAGCGTGCCCCTGCCACAGTCGGGGTGAAGGTTGCGTCGAGCGAGCAGCCGTCTCCTACCGCCACGCTACCGCCTGGCGCGCAGTTGTCCGAAGCCGCCGCAGAGACGCTGAAATCGCCGGTGTTCCCTGCACTGCTGTACCAGGGATTGCCCAGCGTCAGCGGCTGGTTCCCCTCGTTTTCCACCTCCAGCGAGAACGGGCCGCCGCTCGCTCCCACAGCCCAGCTGCCGAATGCCAGCGTCACATTCGCTCGAGCCACCTCGTAGGCCGCTCCCGCGCTGCTGTCGGAGACGTAAAGATTTCCCGAAGGATCAACCGCCACGCCGTAAGGCGCGTTGATACCAATGCCCGCCTCTACCTGGGCATTCGGGTCAAGGTTGCCGGAGATATTCGGAATCCGCACCAGTTCGCCGCCTGCGGAATCAGCAACGAACAGGCTGCCCGAAGCGTCAACGGCCAAGCCCGAGGGCTTCCCAAAACCCACCGCGACGAGCTGGAGAGTTGGCTGGGTGAGTGGATAGAGGATCTTGTAGATCTGCCCGGCTCCGGAATCTGCTACATACAGGTTGCCTGACAAGTCCGGCGTTACGGCGAGCGGCGCGTTCAGCGACGAAGCCGCAGCCGTGGCCGCGGAAAAGTTCCAGCTGCCGTTGTACGGAACTGCGACGACACGGTTGTTGCCCGTATCGGCGATGAACAGATCGCCTGCTCCATCAAGGGCAAGGCCCGCTGGCCCCTGAAGCGCCTCGCCGTTCAGCGTCGCCGGAAGCGCGATCTGTGCGGAGTTGCTCAGCGCCCCGTTGACGACAGGCACTTCCACAACCCGGTTGTTCCCGGTATCGGCAATCAGCACGTCGCCTGTTCCGTTTACGGCTACGCCAGCCGGTTTGCTGAGACCGGTTCCGATCGAAACCGGTGTGGAGCTGCCAGGATTGAACTCGAGGACAGCGTTTTTGCCTGCATCCGCGTAGAAGGTGTCGCCGGCCGCATCGATGGCGACCGACATCGGCGAACTGAAACCGCTCCCAACGCTCGATGGCACCCCAGGGTCCAGCGTCAAACCAGCGCCCAGGCCGGTGCCTTCAAGATAGACCGTAGCCAGAGCGGCCCCACTCGATCCCGCCAGCGTAATGCCTCCGGTGAAAACTCCTGGACGGGCGGGAGTGAACTGCGCCGTGATGGTGCAGGAAGACCCTGCTGCATAGGCCGTCCCGGCGGCGCAGGTGCCCCCGCCCATGCTGCTGATGGCATGACTGGGAGCGAACGCAATCGACGCCGGCGTTTCCGCCGTGTTGAACGCTACATTCACGGTCGCCGACGCTTTGCTGCCCACAGCCACCGTCCCAAAGCTCCCGCTTCCCCGCGTCAACTCATACAAGGACGCGCCCAGGTCCGTGAAAAACATATTTCCGGCTGGAGCGATGGCGACCGCATTCGCAATGGAAACGCCCGTGGAAACGACGAACTGATCGCTTGGGTTCAGAGAGCTCGTCTCGACCGGGATTTCAAAAATCGTTGACGAACCTCCATCGGCGATGTACAGATTGCCTGCGCTGTCAAAGCTAACTCCCACAACCTTCGAATAGCTGCTTCCGAACAATACAGGCGTTGGGTTGTATACAGCGGCAGCCGATGATGTCGCTGGTGTGGTGACCTTCAGTTCATAGAGCGCACCGCCGGAAACATAAAAGATGTCGCCGCCGGAGTCAGCCGCCATCGACGTGATTGGATTGGCCAGCGAAGCCAGCAGAACAGTCCCGGATTGGAATTTCTGTGCCGCATACTGCTCGAGCAACTCGTTCTTCGCGCTACAACACGCGTCACTGGTCGCGATAAACAAGTTCCCGGATGGATCCGTGGCTACTGTGGAACCGCCCCAGTAATAACTAATAGCGCCAAGATTTCCGATTCCAATACTCGACTTCGCCGAGGTCTGCGCCACGCAGCCTGAGATCGGAATCGCGGTTACGCTTCCTGTGTAGCCCTGAAGAACATACAGGTTCGCCTTCGCTAAATCGATCGCAAGGGATGCGGTTCCGTAGCTTGCCGCACCCAGAACCGTCGTCGCCGGTCCTCCGCCATAGGGAACTTCAACCACCTGGCCGGTGCCCGGATTGATAACATAAACGTTCCCGCAGGCATCCAGAGCCGCGTCGCCCAGCTGTCCGGGTAAACCGGTCGCGGAAACTGCCACCGTGGATGTGGTGACAATCGGCGGCACGTACGAGCTTTGCGCCCTCACAGTCGGCGCCGTCCAGCACAAACTTGCCAGAACCACCAGCGCCGTCAACTGTGTTCGATTTTTGATCCCATTTCTCCTCAACATCTCGAGCCTCCAAATGCGGTCGTCCGCCGCGTATACCTGGTTTCGTGTTCCGCTGCCAGCCTCAATCGCTTCGGCACCTTCTGCCCGCGTGGTGGAAGGGCGCGGTCAAACCGCTCCTTCCCCGCTGCGGATCAGAAGTTGTACCTGAATCCAAGTTCCACAATGCGCACGCCGTTTCGGAATGCCGTGGAACCAAAGGTGTTGGCGTTGGTGATCGTCGCGTTCTGGAGCGCCTGCGAGGGCGTCGTGTATTTGCAGGTAATGCAGTCTCCGGCCGCGAGACTCAGGCTGCCGAGATTGTTGTTGTTGAACGATGTCAAGGGATGATTCAGGAAATTGAATGCGGAAAAACGGAACTGCACGTTCTGCCCCTCCCTGATGGTGAAGCCCTTGGTAGCCGTGAGATCTGCTTTGAAAAATGCTGGGCCGTGTACGTCGGGCAGATTCCACCAACCCTGTGTGCCTAGAGGCGACAGGCCGAAACAGTTGCCGTTGACATACTGATCCTTCTTCAGATTGGCCCGCGGATCGCAGGTGACAACGGGCTGGAGCGTGTAATCGCTCGATCCCAGCCATTCCGCTGCCCCGACAGGGATGCCGATCGTCGTCGCACCCACCGTATAGTTCACTCCGCCGCTCAGCCCGAAGTTGGTGCTCCCATTCACAACAGCGAGGTCCATGCCGCTCTGAATGGAGTCGATTCCGGAAATCCCCCAGCTGTTCAACACCGAGGCGACCATACGATTGCCGTGATATTTCTTTCCTTCCTCCCACGAGTACGTCAGGTTCAGCACCTGAGGACGGTCGAACGAGACGATCCCGTAATCGTGGTGAAGATCCACCGGGTCGGCGATGTATCCGGTATCGTAGTTGCCGCGCACCCCCATGGCCTTCGACCAGGTGTAATTCGCGCCCCAAACCACAGTGCCGCTGGTCCGGTTCCATTGCGCCTGGAACGAGTTGTAGTTGGCCCACGCGATGTGGTTGGCCACATTGACCGATTGATAGTTCGGATATGGCCGGTAATCCGACGTGTTTGGAATGCTGTTGGGGGGATTCACCTGTCCCGTCATAGGATCAGGTGCAAAGAACGCGCCGAGCGGCACTACATTCTGGTTCTGCAGATTGCCCAGTGTCGCAAGGTCAGCACTCTGGCTGCCCACATAGGCGAGCTCGAACGTCGACTTCCACGGGCCCTTTTGATCAAGCGTGAAATTGTAGTTATAGGTAAGCGGCATCCTGTCGTCCTTTGGATCCATCGCACCTACGTTGAAGGGCGTGATCGAACTGGCCGTGGATGACGAATACGCTCCGCACGGAACGTACTTGCTGGTGAAGAGCTGTCCGAAGCTGCAGGCAATATTGCTCGGATTCGAGTACGTCTGCAGGCCGATCGCGGTCGAAAGGCCGCCGGCGATTCCCGCCGAGTCGTGCGAATAGTACATGCCCCAGCCGCCGCGGAAGACCGTGCTCCCGTTCCCGTAGAGGTCGTAAGCCAGACCCAGGCGCGGCGAATAGAACAGCGCGCGAGTAGGAACCCCGGCGTTGGGAACGCTCGGGTCTTTCTTATGCCAGGTGATTCCGGGCCACGTCGTATTGTCGGCGGTATCGGAATAGAGCACGTGCTGGCTGATCGTCGAGGGATTCCATACCGCCAGGCCCACTCCGTGCGGGTCCGACCATGGCTCCAGATGTGAGAAGCGCATGCCGACCGTAAGTGTCAGCTTCGAGTTAACCTTCCACTCATCCGTCAGGTATCCCTCCATCGTTCGGAAACGAAGGTTCTGAACGGGATCAAAGTTGTCTTGCGAATAGCCCAGCGGGCAGCCCATCAGGAAATTTCCGACGACGTTGCCCAAGTTCGCGGTGCTCGGCGGAGTCGCCGTCGCCGGTGGAGTCTGGTTGATGTAGCAGCTATCCCACCGCATGAAGGTCAGCGTGCCGTTGACCTGGCTGCCCAAGGTCGCGTTACTGTTGCCCGTCTGCTCGATGTAAACTCCAGCCTTGAATGTGTGCGTCTTGTGCACCTTCGTCACGTTGTCCTGAATGGTCCAATCGAACTTTCTCAGAAATTGCGATGTCGAAGGAACATAGCCAAACGCGAAGCTCGGCAGTCCCACGGTTTCGTAGTTGATAATCCGCGGCAGCTGCGTCTCGTTCAGTTTGAGATGGCCCCCTCCATAACCAGCTGCGCCCCAGGGTGTGCCGGTGGTCTGCACCTTGGCGGGGTCGGCAAACTGCTCCGGTTCGGAGTAGTAGACCCCCGAGACCATCAGGTCATTCGTGAACGAAGATCCAACTGTCTTCGTCAGGTCGAGAGTCAGGGAGTGGGAGTGGCCGTACGAGAGCAGCGGCGTCGGATACGGGACTGTTCCACCAGGGTTGTAATAGATGTTGTTCATGGGAGATTGGTCGTTTACACGCTCCCAGTTGTAGGCCCCGTGGAGCTTCAGCGTGCCCGTGAAGCTGTCGTCCACAGTGGTATGCAGCTGGAACCCGTTGTGCGACGACAAGACATTCTTCGTGTAGTTAATTCCGTCACTCGCATATTGCATCTGTCCCGCGGTGATAACTGGCTGCGGCGTGCGGTTGGGGGCCGGCCACAGGCTCGAGATCGCTTGGGTTGCCGGATCAATATTCATCAATTGGCCATTGCTAACCTTCGCTCCCGTCTGGTCAATCGATCCGTTCGGCGAATAGCACAGGCCGCCCACATTGGTGTAAGTCGCCGACTGGCTGTAATCGGCTGGGCAGTTGGTCGCCATGTCCGTGGGCGAAACGTTGAGCGCCCGCGCGATCGTCGCCGTGCTCAGGTCACCGCCCAGCATGGCCGAGTTCGGAACAAAAGCGGTGGCCAGCGCCTCAGGCTGGTGCTGGTCGTAGTATTCGTATCCGACGAAGAAGACAAGACTCTTCTTGCGGTTGAAATTCGTATGAGGAATCAGCACGGGCCCACCAAGAGTGCCGCCCGGATAAAAATAGCGGAACTCCGGCCGCGAATCACCGTAGTACTTCGACAGCCAGTCATTGGAATTCAGCGCGCCATTTTTCGCGTAAGCATAAAGTCCACCATGAAAGTGGGTACCACCCGTCTTGCCCACAGCGTTGATAACGATAGGCCCTTTGGATTCAGCGGCGCTGAAGTTCGCAGTCTCGACCTTGACTTCCTGCACTTGGGCAACATTGACATTGGCGACCTGTCCACCCATGTCGCCGGGATCGATGATATTGCTGCCGTCGGAGGTTATGTTCACCAGACCCTGTTGAGGGGCGGCTCCGTTGGAGCCCAAGCCGCCAAGGTGCGAGTTGCCTGGACCCGTGGTTTGGTAGCCGTACAACCCACCCGCGCCTTCGTTCTGAACATCCGTCCCGCCATTGATGACAAAACCTGGAAGGATATTGACCAGCTCGCTCACATCTCGGCTGATCGTTGAAAGCCGATCGATCTGCGCCGACGTGATCAGCGTGCTGTGCTCCGGTGAATCCAGCGTGACCCCAGCGCTTTCGGCCGTCACTACAACGGAGACCTCCGTACTGCCTACCCTCAGGGAAATCTTGGGCACCGTCAGACTGTCGCCGGGGTGAACAACAATCCCGGTTACCGTCCACGTCTGGAAGCCCTCGTGGCTGACGCGCAGCGAGTAAGTTGCCGGTTGAATCGAAGCAAAGCTGAAGAACCCTGAACTGTCGCTGGAAAGAGACCTCTGCGCTCTGCTCGCCTCATTGGTGACGAGCACACTCGCCCCCGGGATCACGGCCCCGGTCGGGTCCTTCACCGTGCCGGAGATGGATGCCGTGCTCTGTGCATGCACCGAACCGGCAAACAACACCAGGAACGCCGCTCCGCAGAGTCCCCATGTAAACGTTTTCCCCACCTTCAACAGCCGGCCGCTGCAAGAGAAGTTCGCGAACTTTGACAAGATATGCCTCCAAGAATCCTCAGAAACCGTGTTCACCATCGCTCCGCGAGAGCAGTCTTTCCATCCCAGCCAAGCGCTCAACCCTGTCTGCCAGCGTCCTTTGCCGCTCGGAGATCCGCAGATCAGTGGTTCGCCCGCGTTGCAGGCTCCGCCCAACTGCTCCTTTGCTCCGCTTCCGCGACAGGATTATTTAGAAACAGCGCAAACCGTAAATCCGCCGAGAAGAGACGCGAAAGGTTTATCCTGTACGATCTCGTACGGACACGTTTCAGCAGCCGATGTAACGGAGCAATCTTATTGATTTATGGAAACTTACGTACGTCAGCAAGAAGCTCGCCCGGGTGACGTTGCAATGACGTACAAGGCGCAGCTATGATCGTCCTTCTAGGAGACAGTCGTTGTTCAACCGCAGTCAGGTTATCTCCGAGCTTCCTCGGTCTGAGGCTCAGGAGGACGAGCGCCGCGAACTGGGTGCTGTAGCCGCGGCCTTGGAGAACTCTTCGCGCCTGCTCCAACTCGTTACCTATATTGGCGACAAATATTTCAAGGGCGAAACCGATAAGCTGCATGAGTACGAAATCGCCACGGAGGTCTTTGGCCGGTCGAAATCAACCTTCGATGCCGGTGAGGACGCGATCGTGCGGGTCGAAGCGCACCGCCTGCGAAAACGGCTGAAGGAGTATTACCAGAACGGCGGCAAAGATCATCCGGTTCAGCTCACGATTCCGCCCGGGTCCTACGTGCCCGTTTTCACCCGCCGCTCAATCCCCCTCGAAACTCCGGAGCCCGAAGCTGACCCGTCGCAGGGAAGAAGAACTTTCCTCCGGTCCTACGTCGTCGCAGCCACCGCGCTGATCCTTACCATTGCAGTTCTGTATTTCGTATTGCGCGAAAGACGCGCCGTTGGAGCCGCTTCAACGATCGCAGCTTCCACCGCTATCCCGCCGCCGGCGGCGGCTTTAGCGCAGACGCCCGTGCGCATCCTGGCGGGCTACACTGGAAAGCCGCAGATCGACAGTGCCGGGGCCGTCTGGCAACCCGACGAATTCTTTCAGTACGGCGGAACCTGGAGCCGCCCAGACGTCGTCGTCTCGCGAACCAGCAACCCAATGTTGTATCAGCACTGGCGCAACGGCAATTTTTCGTATGACATCCCACTGAGTCCCGGCGTCTATGAGCTGCATCTTTACTTACTTTCGCAGGACCCGAACCCCAGTTCCGCATCGTCCTTTTCCGTCTCCACGAACGGAAAGCCGCTTCTTACTGGCTTCGACATCGACTCCGACGCTCTCGGTCCAAACGTCGCCGATGAGCGCGTCTTCCGCGATATCAGCCCAAAAGCCAATGGACTCCTGCGCTTGGACTTCGCCAGCGAAAGCGTGCCCGCCATGCTGAATGCGATCGAGATCCTGCCGGGTCTGGCCCACCGGCAGCTTCCCATCCGCATCGTTATGCAGCCGACATCCTTTACCGACCACGACGGCAATTTCTGGCACCCGGACAACTACTACATGGGCGGCTATACGCTGAAGAGGCCCGAGGTTGTCGCAGGAACATCCGACCCAAGCATGTTCGCCGCCGAGCGGTACGGTCACTTCAGCTATGCCATTCCCGTGGACACGCGCGACCGCTACACTCTCGTCCTTCACTTCGCCGAGTCCTACTTCGGTCCGAACGCATCCGGAGTTGGGGGCGTGGGAAGCCGCGTGTTTCGCGTCTTATGCAACGGCAATACGCTCCTCGATGATTTCGATATCTACAAGGAAGTGGGAAATCTCCATGCCGTTACCAAAACGTTCTACCACCTTAAGCCTACCGCTCAGGGCAAGCTCAACATCACCTTTGAGCCCATCGTGAACAACGCGACCGTCTCGGCCATCGAGGTGATCGACGAATCGCGATAGCGGGTCCAGCACACACCAATAAAGGCGAAGATATGGCGCGGGGATCTGGATGCCGAACAGATGCCCGCGGGGATCTGGTGAAGCGTCGGAACCTTCTGCTATCTGCGCCACCAACAGAAGGGTTTCTGATTTCTGGTTGTGGGAGGCGTGCGGCACTTAACAGGATGAGTGCACCGTGACCCCAAGCGAAGTGTGATGAGATTTCATTATCCAGGTTCTCTCTGGGGGCGTTCGTACTCCCGCTTGGCTCCGCTGTTCGTCAATGGTATTAGTGCGTTAGATGGGCGCCCTTCACGCGTGGGTGGCTTTCCCCGCGTCGATCACTTAGCAGCGTCTCCCCGCTTCTATCCTGAGAACATCTGCTCGATCGTCTTCATCGGAAGGAACATGCGATTCGGAGAGGATGGCATCGGTGTGAAGCCGTGCTTCAGGTAGAAATCGCGCGCGCCCTCTTTGGCATCAACCACGACAGCCGATGAAGCCACCGTTTTGCTTGCCTGAAAGGCCTGATGCAGGGCGTCCATCAAGAGGTCGATTCCGAACCCTTTTCCCTGAACATCAACGTGCACGCCCATTCTCCCGATGAGCGTTGCCGGAATCGGAAGTCGCGAAGGAACTTTCTTCGCCAGCTTCTCTGGCAAATCGGAGCTTGTGATGGACAACGAGGATAGCGTGTAAAAGCCCGTGACGGCTGAGCCGTCGGAGGTCATTACGAAGGCAGCGGCCAGCCGCCTACTTCTGTCCTGGCGAACGGGATCCCCTTCGAACCTGCTGGAAACCAGGTAATCGAGAGCGCGGACGCTAATGCCGAGAGCAAAGGCAGCGATATGAACGCCAGTTCTGAATCGGTCAATAAGCTGCTGTATTCACGTAAGGAAGGTCAACCAAGACCCGCCGGATCGGAGCACGTGTGCTGATCCAATCGAGATGATCTTTTGAAATGGGTATCGAGAGATCACTTCAGTTCGGTAGTGGCATAAGCGAAGGTCCCGATCTTTTTGTCCCGCAGCCGTTTCTCATCTTCCGCTTCGGCTGCCCAATCTGCATTTGCGCGTGCAGATCAAAGGCGTTGCACCCTCACGGATTACAAAAACGTATTCGGTGCGCACCGAGGTGCACACAGTGGCAGGATGTGACAGTGAAAAGTGGCAGAATGCAAAATAGGGCAAAAAAGTGTCTTTCTCTTCTTCTGCAAATCAATGATTTTGCTGGGTTTTTGGTAGCGATATCGGGGCTCGAACCCGAACTCTTCGCCTTGAGAGGGCGACGTGTTAACCAGTTACACCATATCGCCACGGGAGCAGACCGAGCGGCCTGCTTGCGACCTGATCAGTATAGCAGAACGGAGAGAAGTCAGAGATGAGAGATCAGACGCTATGTGGCTCTCTCATCTTGTTCTCATAGCCCCAGTTTCTTGACCTCGTCGTTGTAGTACTTGCGGTAGAGAATGTCCCACTCCTGGGACCCCTCAGGGATGATGCGGCGCTGCGAGGCAATCTTCTGTCGCGCCGCTGCGTCGATCTTTGTCTCCTGGGTCAGCAGGGTCTCGAGTGCCTTGCGAGCCTCCTGACGGATCGTGTTGCGGTCCTCCATGAACTCGACTTCATCAATTTCGGCGAGCGTGTCGGCGACGGTATGGGCCAGCTTGTTGAGTTTGTCTCGGCTGATCCTCATAGCACCGCCTTGTACTTGCGCGCGAGCTCCATCTTTACCTTCTTGAACATCTCCGGGTAGCTGGCGCCGCTCTTCAGCATGTCATCCTGGAAGGCCTCCAGGATGACGCGAACCTCTTCATTAATCCGGTCTTCGAGCCCGAGCTCGTCAATGAGTGCGCCCGTGACGCGCTGGTTCACTAGATCTGGCTTGTCTGTTTTGATCATCTTGGCTGCGACCAGATGCTTCGTCGTCTGCCGCGCAAGATAGCCAATGTAGTCTTTCGAGAAAATCATGGGCAGCCATAGGTTAGCACGTAAATTCGGGTCGTCAGCCGAACTGGATCCGCACACCGCAACGAGCGCGCAATCTGCGAAAATGGATGCTTATGGTTCTGGATGATCTGACAACAGTGAAAGATGACATGATCGCGTTCATCGCCGGGCACGGCATGCGACGCATGAGCGGGTACGTCTCGGAGGACGTCCCCACGGTCATCTTTGAAGCCGATAGCGACGACGGCTGGAAGGATTTCGTCGAACATGCCAAAGCGGCCAGCGCTCCCTTCATCACCATGAGCGAGGTCGTGCTCGAACCTGAGGACGTGGCCACGCTGATGGAGCAGGTCCGCAGCCACAACTACCCGGACCAGGACGCGCCCGAGCTGCACGAAGCACAGGAGCTGACCGAGCACGTCGGCAAAACCGGCTATCTGCAGCTAGGGTTTTCGTACGGCGGCATCATGTATCTCTTTGAGACCGCAACCGACTGGTACGACACCTTCCAGAACCTGATGGAGACACTCACAGAGCTCGGTCATATCATCGTCGACGATGCCGACGACGACTGATCCCGTCCGCTGGACAGCAGCCGCTTCACCGTCCTCTGCCTCCGAACAGCTTGCGCGCCATTTGGGCCTGCCGGAACCTATTGCCAGGCTGATGATCGCTCGCGGCTACGCGGACGCGAGCTCGGCCGCAAAGTTCCTCAGCCCTTCCCTTTCGCATCTGCATGATCCGTATGCGATGCAGGGCATGCGTGAAGCCGTCGAGCGCATCCGGCACGCTCTGCTGGCGCACGAACCGATCCTCATCTACGGCGACTACGACGTGGACGGCACCGTGGCGACGGTGCTGCTAAAAACGGCCTGCCAGCGCGTGGCGGCCGCGCTCGGCGTCACGCCGGACATCCGTTACCACATTCCGCATCGCATCCGCGAAGGCTATGGAATGCGCGAGTCCCGCATCGCGGACGCCGCGGCCGAAGGTGTGCGGCTGGTCGTGTCGGTTGATACCGGGATCCGCGCGCACGCCGCCGCGGAAGAAGCAGTCCGGCTCGGGCTAGACCTCATTGTGACCGACCATCATCTCCCCGATGAACTGAACGGCACGCCTCGGGCGCTCGCCGTGCTGAACCCGAACCAGCCAAGCTGCACCTATCCCTGCAAGGACCTATGCGGTGCGGCGGTCGCATTCAAGCTTGCGCAGGCGCTGCTCGAAGCCGCGGCCCGCGATGATGCTGAGCGCGAGCGGCTTCGCACCAAGACGCTGCCCTCCTTCCTCAAGCTGCTCGCGGTGGCCACCATCGCCGACTCCGTTCCCCTGACGGACGAGAACCGCACCATTGCCGCGATTGGCCTGCAGCAGCTCCGCAGTCCGGCCCAGACCGGACTTCGGGCGCTGATGGAACTCGCGGGAATCGACATCTCTCATCCGATCTCTGCAACCGACGTCGGCTTCCGCCTTGCGCCGCGCCTCAACGCCGCCGGGCGCATGGAGGTCGCCAGCGACGTTGTCGAGCTGTTCCTGTCGCGCGACCCAGCCGCTGCCCGCGCCCTCGCCGAGAAGCTGCACCGGCTCAACGATGACCGCCGCGCGACCGAAGCCAACGCGCTGCGCGAGATCGAGCAGCAGATTGACGCGCTGCTCGCCTCGCCCGACGGCCTTCCCGCGTGCCTTGTTCTCGACGACCACCGAACCCATGCAGCCGGCTGGCACCGCGGTGTGGTCGGCATCCTCGCCTCGCGCGTCGTCGAGCGTACCGGGCGGCCCGCGCTGGTCCTCGCCCACGAAAAGACCACAGATTCTCCTGAAATTCCGCTCGCACATGGCTCCGGCCGCTCCGTTCCCGGATTTCACCTGCTTGACGCCATTACCGCAGCGCACGAACAAGCCGAAAGCACGCTCTTCTCCCGGTTCGGCGGCCACGCGCATGCGGTTGGCTTCGCTCTGCCCTCGGCCAACGTGCCGCGATTACGCGCATCGCTGGCCGGCATTGCGGCCGCTCAACTTGGGCCTACTCCCGAGGCAGAAGAACTCCGTTTCGACCTGGAGCTTCGGTTCGCGGAGATCACGCCTGAGCTTCTCGGCACATTCGAGCGGCTCGCACCGTTCGGCCTCGGCAATCCCGATCCGATCTTTGCGACGCGCCGCGCCCGACTCGTAAACCCGCCACGCATTCTGGCCGAGCGCCACCTGCGAATCTCGCTCGAAGACGAGAACGGCACCGGCCGGTTCAGCGGAGTCGCATGGGGACGCCGTACTCCTTGGGCCGACCGCTCTCGGAAACAGAACTGGTTGCCCGGTGAGTTCTTCGATGTCGCCTATCATCTGCGCCGCAACTGGCACCCGGATTTCGGCGGGTGGGAGCTCGAGATTCTTGCGCTCGAGAGATGCTGCTGAGCCCGCCGGGACTCAAGTTTGTAACGTCCCGAAGACCCTTGTAATTCATTCGTCATAAAAGTTTTGGACCTCAGAGCCATCTCGCGTCGTCCTATATACTGACCCTTTGCGTATGGCTCAAGAAGGAAAAACCCAATCACGTGCGTGGCTTTGGATTCTGCTCGCCGTTGTTGTCGTGATCGGAATTTTTTTCCTCATGCACCGCAAGCCTGTCGTCCAGGTGCGTGCCGCGCGAGTCAGCCGGCAAGACCTTACCAGCACGATCCCGACCAACGGCAAAGTTGAGCCCATCGTCGACTTCCAGGCGCACGCTCCGAGTCCCGGAGTGATCGCTAAGATTTACGTACATGTCGGTGAACAGGTCCAC
>Ga0070741_10007540_pt1 | contig 22431 bp, 18 predicted proteins | sample Coa_R1_4_FD_66440 | JGI IMG/M metagenome (GOLD analysis project Ga0070741, IMG submission 66440) | Surface soil microbial communities from Centralia Pennsylvania, which are recovering from an underground coalmine fire - Coalmine... | ecosystem: Environmental > Terrestrial > Soil > Unclassified ... | reverse complement strand
TCCGTGAGGCGGAGCTGGTGTAGAGGAGCACGCGCCCCGCGCCCGACCGGCGTTCGATCAGCGCCGGCGCGCCGTCGTCGTACGACGCGACCGTGTGCGCGTCGCCCTCGGGCTTGAGGAGCGCGTAGCGGAAGGTGCGCGCGCTCTCCAGGCCCTCGCGCTCCGCGGGTCCGAAGATGCGGAACAGCGGGTGGGTCCATTCGATCACCCCGAATCGCGCCGCGTGCTCCTCCGCCCCTTGCGCACCCGGCTCCGCCGCGGTCTTGATCAGGTGCAGCGGCCGCGGCAGCAGATCGCCGAAAGCGTCGTTGTACGCGTCGGGATCGACGTGGTCGCCGAGGGCGATGAAGAGCCCGGCGCCCCGGTGCTGCACCACCTGCCGCAGCTTCTCCGCGAAGGCCTTCGGAGGCGCCGCGATGTTGAGCAGCAGGATCACGTCGTAGCCGTCGAGCGGCGCATTGACCGCGGCGTCCGCGTCGAGCGTCTGCGCATGGATCCGCCCCCCGGTGCGCGCCGGCGCCAGCGCCGCCTCCACGAAGAAAGCCTCGTCGCGTGAGCGCAGGCTCGAGGGCGCCCCGTCGACGATCAGCGCCTTCACGTCGCGCGGCACCTGGACCACGAAGTCCTGCCCGTCGTCCTCGTCGAGGCCCTGCGCCTCCTCGCGCGCGAGCTCGATCCGCCCGGTGACGACCCCCGCGGGCAACACCGCTCCCAGCGTCTTCTTCGCCGTCCCCCGGGCGGGCACGTCGACGAACCCCTTCGCCACCGTGTTCGCACCCACCTTCAGCGAGACCTGCAACCCGCTGATCGGCTGCGCGCCGGAGTTCGCGACGGTGGCGACCACCTCGTATCCGCGCGGCCCGAGCGACGCCGACGGCCGCACCGCGGTGGCGACGATGGCGGCGTTGGGCAGCTCGCTGCCGCGCGCCGCGTCCACCAGCACCACGTTCGGGCGGATCCCCGCCGTCCCCGCAGGAGCGTTCGCCGGCGGGGGCACGAGCGGCGGAGGCGCCTCCAGGCGGATGGAGTGCGCCGCGAGATCCGTCAGCGCGATGATCCGCTTGCCGGCGACCGGGCTCTCGCCGAGCGCCTTCGCGGCTGCCGCCAGACATCCGGTCAGGTCGCTGGAGAGATACGTCGGCTGCGCCGATTGCAGCGTGCGCCGGACAGCGAGGCGATCGAACGAGGGCGCCGCCATCGCCGGGCCGACGAAGCCCGCCGGACCGGCGCAGAGCCCTGCGGTGGCGGGCTCGTCCGGACCGAGCCGATCGAGCGCGGCGAGCGCCTCGGCGCGCGCCCTTTCGAACAAGGTCTTCGACCCCAGGCGGTACCGCATCGAGAGCGAGGCATCGAGCACCAGCGCCGTCGCCTGCGGTCCCGTCGCCTGCGCTGCCTGCACCCCGCGGGGCTTGATCGACGGGCGCGCCAGCGCGAGCGCCACCGCCGCGATCAGCAGGCAGCGCAGCGCGAGCAGGAGGATCTGCCGCAGCCGCAGCCGGCGCGCCTTCTGGCGCTGCGAGCGGAGCACGAACTCGATCGCCCCGAAGCTGAGCGGCCGCGGCCGGCGCTGGTTGAAGAGGTGCACCAGGATCGGCAGCGCGATCGCCAGGAGTCCCCAGAGGTACGCAGGGTGCGCGAACTGGAGCATCAGGCCGCCTCGCGCCGGGCGAGGAGCTTGAGCAGGACCCGGTCCGGGGGCGCGTCGGTCCGGATCTGCTCGACCTCCACGTCCGCGCGCGCCAGCTCCTTGCGCGTCTCCTCGAGGAAGCGCCGCATCTCCGAGAGGTAGCTCTCGCGGATCTGCCGCGGCTGCGCCTCGATCTGCCGGTCGTCCTCCATGGAGAGGAAGCGCGTGGGATCGTCGAAGGGGAAGTCCAGCTCCTCGGGATCGTGGGTCTGGAGGAGAAGCACGTCGTGCCGCCGCGAGCGGAGCATCTTCAGCGCCCGGATGCTCTGGTCGGTGGTGTCGAACAGATCGCTGATCACGATCACCAGCGCGCGCCGCCCCGCCTTTTCGGCGGCGAAGTCCACCGCCGCCGGGATCAGCGTCGGCCCGCTCCCCTGCGCTCCCTCCAGCATCCGGAGCAACTCCTGCACGTGCGGCGCCGAGGAGGCGAAGGGGAGGAAGTGGCGCACGCCGGTCCAGGTGCCGCCCTCGCCGGCGATGCACAGCCCCGCCTGGTCGCCCTGCCGGGAGAGCAGGTACGCGAGCGCGCCGGCGCAGACGGCGGCGTACTGCAGCTTCGTCATCGGCCCGCGTCCGTACGCCATGCTGCCGCTGGCGTCGACCAGCAGCAGCGCGCGGAGGTTGGTCTCCATCTCGAACCGCTTGACGTAGTACTTGTCGAGCTTCGCGAAGGCCCGCCAGTCGATGTGGCGGATCTCGTCGCCCGGCGCGTACTCCTTGTGCTCGGAGAACTCCACCGACTGGCCGTGGTGCGGGCTCTTGTGCAGTCCGGTGAGCACCCCTTCCATCACCTTGCGCGCCCTTACTTGCAGCGGGCCCAGCCGCGCCAGCAGGGCCGGATCGAGGGTCACGCCTTCGTCTCGCGCAGGAGCTCCGCGATCACCCGTCGCGAGTCCACCCCTTCGGCCTCCGCGTGGAAGTTGGTGATCACGCGGTGGCGCAGCACCGGCTCGACCAGCGCGCGCACGTCCTGCACGTCGGCCGCGGGGCGCCCCTGCAGCGCCGCGCGCGCCTTGGCCGCGAGGATCAACGCCTGCGAGGCGCGCGGCCCCGCGCCCCAGCTGACGTGGTCCTTCACGTGCTTGCCGGCGTTGTCCTGCGGCCGGGTCTTGCGCACGAGATCGACGGCGTGGCGGATCACGTGCTCCGCGGCCGGGACCCGCAGCACCAGCTCCTGCAGGCTGCGGATCTGCTGCGGCGAGAGCACCTTCTCCACCTGCGGCTGTCCGCCGGAAGTGGTGGCGCGGACGATCTGCACTTCCTCGTCGGCGCTGGGATACCCGACGTCCACCATGAACATGAACCGGTCGAGCTGCGCCTCCGGCAGCGGGTACGTGCCTTCCTGCTCGATCGGGTTCTGGGTGGCGAAGACGAGGAACGGCTCCTCCAGCGGATACGTCCGGCCGCCCGCGGTGACCCGGTGCTCCTGCATCGCCTGGAGCAGCGCCGCCTGCGTCTTCGGCGGGGTGCGGTTGATCTCGTCCGCCAGGAGCACGTGCGCGAAGACGGGCCCGGGGACGAAGCGGAACGCGCGCCGCCCGGTGGTGTGGTCCTCCTCGAGGACGTCGGTGCCGGTGATGTCGCTCGGCATCAGGTCCGGGGTGAACTGGATCCGGTTGAAGGTGAGCGAGAGCGCCTCGGCGAGGGTGGAGATGAGCAGCGTCTTCGCCAGCCCGGGAACGCCGACGAAGAGGCAGTGGCCGCGGGAGAAGAGCGCGATCAGGAGCTGCTCGATCACCGCTTCCTGCCCGACCACGCGCTTGGCGATCTCCTGCGAGATGCGTCCCCGCGCGCGCGCCAGCTCCTCGATCAGCTCGGCGTCGGAGGCGAGAGCGCCGGGAACGCCGTTGATTGCCAGTTCACTCATGATGTCCCTTTTCCAGCGGGATTCCGGCCGAGAGGGCGAGCGCGTTGCGCTCCCACTCTTCCAGCGCCGCGTCCTTCAAGCCCTTGGCCACTTCGACGTAGATGGCGTGCAGATCGGGATCGAACGGGTCCACCGCGATCCCGTTGTCGAGCGCAACGCGCGCCTTGTCCAGCGCTCCTCGCTTGAGCAGGACGTGACCGTACAGCGCCTGCGCCGCCTCGTCGTCGGGGTCGTGCTCGACGGCCGCGCGGAGCGCCTCTTCCGCCTCGGCGAACCGGCCGAGCTGCATCTCCGAGAACGCGTACCGGCGCGAGAGCTGCGGCACCTCGCGCGGCAGGCGCGACCGGGCCCGCGCGTACTCCTTCGCCGCCGCGCCCCAGCGCTTGCGCGCGTAGAAGATCTCTCCCAGCCGCGCCGCGCGCTTTCCTTCCTGGTCGCCCGCGACGTCGGCGGCGGAAGGGTCGAGGGGAGGCGGCTCGGCCTTGCCTTTCGCGTCCTCCTTGAACACCAGCTTCTTCGCCAGCACCGGGCGCACCGCCTTCGGCGACGCCGCCTTCGTCCGCGGCTTCTTCACTTCCGCCCGCCAGTCGGCCTCGAACTCCGCGAAGCCCTTTCCATACGCCTGCGCGACCGCGTCTTCCTCGCCCATCCCTGCCGCCATCGCCGAGACCAGCTCGGTGAGCGCGGTCTGCCCTCCGCGCTGGTAGAGGAGGCGGATCGCCGCTTCCACCTCGGCGAAGGCGAGCGCCGCCTGCTCCTGCGTGGGAAGCATGGCGATCGACGGGTGCATCTTCGCGAAGGGGATCAGCTTTCCTTTCTTCGCCGCGTCCTGGAGGAGCGAGAGCGACATCTCGTCCACCGCCATCCCCGGGGCGCCGCGCCAGCGCGTCTCCAGGAACTTGGCGAGGCCTTCCTGCAGCCAGATCGGCACGGTGTTCCGGCCCTTCTGGGTGACGAGGTAATGGACGAACTCGTGGGAGACGGTGTCGAGCCAGGGATATCCGCGCAGGAGCGCCTTGGGGCTCGTCACCATCAACCGGTTGTACTTGCAGAGCGCGATGGTGCCGGAGTTCTTGATCTGCTCGACGGTCAGGGGCGAGACGTGGGCCAGCGACTTCGCCGAATCGTAGATCTCGACGCGGATCTTGTGCGCCGGCTGCACCCCGAGGTCCTTGGTCAGCCCCGCGTACGCCTTCTCCAGCGCTTCGAGCGCGTAGGGCCCGAGCAAGGTGTCCTTGCCGGGGCGGGTGCGGACCACGAAGTGCGCGCTCTCGAAGATCTCGTCGCCCTTCGTCTCCTCGGCGGCGGCCTTGGCCAGGCGCAGATCACTCTCTACGCCGCGGCCCGCCCCGCGCTCCTCGGCCAGCGCGTACGCCTTCGTCGCCTCGTCGTACCGGCCTTGCTCGAAGAGCACCCGGCCGCGGAGGTAGGAGGTCTCGGCGGAGTCGGGATGCTCCTGCGAGAGCTCGTCGAGCGCCCTGGTCGCGCCGGCCAGGTCCCATGCCTCGAGCTCCGCCTCCACCTTCTCGGCGAGCGCGCGCACCGGCGCGGCGAGGCTGACCGCGAGGAGGAGCGCGATCACTTCACCAGCTCCTCGTAATACTGCTTCACCCGCTCCTTGTACTTCTCTGGGGGCGCCTGCTTCATCGCGTCGAGCAGCTCCTTGCGGAACTCGGCCGGCGCCCGCGACGACTCCGCGTCCGGGATCTCGACCTTGTCGTGCCGCACGCCCTCGGACTCGTTCCCTTCCTCTTCCCCGTTCTCGGAGGAAGGCTCGCCCCAGGGCATCGGCATCCCGCCTTGACCTCCGCCCTTGCCGGATTGCTTCGCCATCTTCTCCATCGCGTCCTGGAACTGCGACAGCTTCTCGATCGCCTGCTGCTCCCCCGCCTGCGCGCCCCGGGGCTCGCCGCGGTTCAGCCGCTGCTCGGCGCCGTTCATCCCCTCCTGCGCCTGCTGCAGCATCTGCTCGTGCTGCGGCCCGAAGATCGGCACCTTCTTGCCGACTTCGCCCAGCTGCTCGCGCACCTTCGCCAGCTGATCCCTCAGCTTGCCCTGGTCCTGCGCCTGCTGCCGCAGCTTCTGCATCTGCTCCTGCGACATCCCCTGTCCCTCGCGCGGCAGCGCCCCCTGGAGCTGCTGGACGATCTCCTGCAACGGCTGCTGGGCCTCGCCGGCGCCGCGCAGGCTCTTGCGCACCCCTGCCGGATCCCGCGAGAACCCGGGATAGCGCTGCGCCACCTGGTCTTCCATCCCCAGGCGCCCCTGCAGCGTCTCCACCGCCCGCTCGGCGCGCTCCGCCAGATCGAGCGCCTCGTCGAAGTCGTTGCTCTCCAGCGCGCGGGACAGATCGGAGGCGCGGCCCTGCGCCATGTCGAGCGTGTCCTCCAGGCCGAGCTGCTCGGCGACCCGCGGGTCGATCTGCGAGATCGCCTTGCGCGCCGCTTCAGCCTTTTCGCGAAGCTCCTTCGCCAGCTCCTTGCCGCCCCGCTGATCGAATCGCTTCTGCGCCTGGGAGCGCATCTCGCGCCGGAGCTGGGTGGTCCTCTTCTCCAGATCCTGCTCCTTCGCCTGCAGTTCCTTGAGCTGGTCGGCGGCCTCGCGCAGCGCCTTCGCCTCCTGCGCGTATTGACCGGACTGCTGCTGGCCGGCCTTCTGCTGCAGGTCCTTCTCCAGCTTCTCCAGCTGCTGCGAGAGCCGGTCGAGCTGCTTGAGGGCCTCGTCGACCTTCCCGCTCTGCAGCTTCTTCTGGATGTCGGAGAGCTGGCCGAGGAGGTCCTGCTGCTTCTCCATCGACTCGGCCGCTTCCCGGTTCAGGTGCTCGTCCTGGATTCCCTTCGCCAGCTCAGCCATGCGCGACATCAGATCCTGGATCCGCTCGCGCAGCCGATCGACCTCGGCCAGCAGCTCCTTGCGGGTGTCCTCGTCCTCCGCCTTGCGCAGCTTCTCCGCCAGCCGCGAGAGCTCGCGACGCGACGCCGCCAGCTCCTTTCCCACCTCCTGCATCGCGTCGAGGCGCGCCCGGTCGAGCAGGTCCTCGAGGTAGAGCACGTCCTTCTCTTCCTCGCGGATCTCGCCGCGGAGCGCGGCGGTGAATCCGCGCACGGCGCCGTCGCGTCCCGAAACGCCGCGCGAGAGCGGAGCGCGCGCGAGGCTCGTGCGGTGCACGGCGGGTCCCAGACCGGTGGAGACGTACCGGAGCGCCCGGCCCAGCGCCCTCGGCGAGAGCTTGTCCTTGAGCAGCTCGCTGCCGGCCGCGTACAGCTCCTGGGAGAGGACGCGGGCGTCGCGATCCTTCTGCGCCGTCTGCGCGTACCAGGCCCCGAGCGCCTCGCCGTCCGCGGGAGCGGGCTTCTCCTCCAGTCGATCCCCGAGCAGCGCCACCAGCCGCTCCCAGAGCGCCTGCGCCCGGACCAGGGACTCGCGGCTGTGCTCGGCCGCGGAGAAGACCTTGATCGCCTGGCTGGCGGAGAGGCCGCGCTGCGGGCCGTCCACCGCGTCGTTGTCCTTCGCTTCCAGGTGGTAGCTGACGCGATCGCCGGGCCGCAGCCGCAGCGGCGAGAGCTCCCAGGCGTACGCGCCGCGCAGCCGCTTGGCGGGCGCAGCCGGCGCCTGCAGCGTCACCCGCTCTTCCTTTGCTCCGGGGCGCTGCCAGACCAAGGTGACCTGGGTGAGCCCGTAATCGTCGACGGCGGACCAGGCGATGGGGACCTTGCCCTGCGGATCCACCTCCAGGACCGCCTGCTTCGGCGCATCGATGCTGACCTGCGGCGCCTGATCGGCGGCGATCTCGATCGGCCGCGGCGGTCCCTCGGCGATGGTCCGTCCGCGCGCATCCGCGAAGCGCAAGCTCCACTGCCCTGGCTGGGTGAGCTGGAACGTTCCCGAGAGCTGGCGGCCGCCCGCGCCGTTGGCGTCGAGCTTCACGGCCGAGCCGTTGACCACCGCGAACGCCTGGGAGAGGTCGCGGTCGGCCCGTGCGGCGAGGCGCACCTCGGTGCCGCGGGGCGCGCGCAGATCGCCCGCGGTGCCTTCCTCCGTGCGCGGCGGCAGGCCGGTGTAGCCGGGATACAGGTACGTGATCGAGAGGTCCCCCGCGATCGGGCTGAGCGCCACGGGCGGCGCACCGCTGTCCCCGCGCCACAGGCGCGCGATCCCGTGGGACAGATGGCGCGGAGCGAAGGAGGCGGCGAGGAGCCAGACGAGGCCGGTGCCGGCGAGAGCGCAGAAGGGCCAGCGCAGGGAGGAACCCGGCAGCGCCCGCGAGAGGTCGATCTTCCGCGCGGAGGAGGCGGCGCGCACGTGCAGGAGCGAGAGCAGCTCGGTGGAGACGCCGCCCGCGTCCTCGCGCGACAGCTCCACACTGCTGAGCAGCTCGGAGGGTCCGCCGATCAGGCGGGCCACCAGCCGCGGATCCCGCGCCTTCATCGCGGCGCGCTGGAGCGGCGAGCGCAGCGAGAACCAGGCGACGCCCGCCGCCGCCAGCAGTCCGAGCGTCCCGGCGACGAGGCGCGCGAGCAGCGCGCCGTCGACGCTCGCGATCAGGGCCCCGGCGAGGAGCGCCAGGGAAGCTCCGGCGAGGAACAGCGCGAAACCACGCGCGAGCGCGAGCGCCGTCGCCCTGCGCCGCGCTCCCCGGAGGACGCCCTGGATCTCCCGGCGCGCCCGCTCGCCGTCCGCCGCGAGCTGCTCCCGCCGTGACCGCTGCGGGGGCTCGGCCAGTCCGCCGAGCGTGGGGATGTTCTGCTGGAGCTGCATCCGGAGAATTCCCTTGTAGTCCGCGCAAGTCAGGACCGCATCATTACAGTCTAGACAAGGTTGCCGTATCCAGGATTCCCGCCGAGGCCTCGGCCCCCTGTCCGCCAGTTTTTGGTAGGGTGCCGCACCACCCCGGAACCGCCGTGAATTTGCCCCACTCCAAGGCGTCCGAATGAACGAGGGTCCGAAGGAGGCGGGCGACGATCGGGCGCTGGTCCGGGCGGCGCAGCGGGGTGACGGGCAGGCTTTTCGCAAGCTGGTAGAGCGCTACCAGCGACGCGTGGTCCAGCTCGCCCTCGGCATGACGAAGGATCCGGACGAAGCCATGGACATCGCACAGGAAACATTCGTCAGGGTCCACCGGTACCTGCCCTCCTTCAAGGGCGACTCGTCGTTCTTTACCTGGACCTACCGCATCGCCATGAACCTGTGCCTCGACGCGCAGCGGCGCAGGGGCCGGGGCGAGCGGGTCGATCTCGACCAGGGCGACGAGGCGGAGATCGAGGCGGCGATGGACCCTCCCTCCGCCGCGCTCGCCGGCCCGCAGCGGCAAGCCCTCAACTCGGAGCTGCGCGGCCGCATCGAGGACGCCCTCTCCGGGCTCTCGGAGAACCACCGGGCCATCCTCCTGCTGCGCGAGGTGGAAGGGCTGAGCTATGAAGAGTTGTCGAAGGTCCTTGGCATCCGCAAGGGGACGGTGATGAGCCGGCTGTTCCACGCGCGGCTGAAGATGCAGGGGAAACTGCGGGAGTATCTCGGCGAAGACGCGCCCGCGGCGAAGAAGGAAGAGGAGGGCGAATGAAGCGCTGCGAAGAGGTGGTGCCCTTGCTCGGACCGCTCGCCGACGACGCCCTCTCCGCGGACGACCGCGCCTGGGTGGAGGATCACGTGCGCGGGTGTCCCTCCTGCCGCGACCGGGAGGCGCTGATCGGCGCGCAGGGCCGTGCGCTGCGCGAGGCGCTTGCAGAGCGAGCCGGGAAGCTCGAGCTGGACGGATTTCCCGATCGGGTGCTCGCCCGCATCGGACAGCAGCGCGCCGCTCCCTCGCGGCTGCCCGTCTGGGGCCGCGAGATGTGGTGGGCCCACCGGGGCGCCTTGATCTCCGCCGGCGGCCTGGCAGCCGCGGCCTGCATGGCGCTCGCGGTCTTCCTCTCTCCCTCGCGGTCGGACGACGAGCTGACGCTTGTGGCGGACAATTCCCCGCAGGTGGAGGAGGTGGAGTTCGGCACCCGCGACGGCGCCGTCCTGCAGCTCCCGCAGCAGACGACGGTGATCTGGATGTCGGACGACCGCGGGATCCCGCGGTGACGGCTCTGCTCCTCTCGGCGGCGCTGCTGATCGCGCAGGCGGACGCGGGGGTGGTGCAGCGGCGGGTGAAGATCACCGTGCGCGCCATCGCCGCCTCGAACGATCCGGCGGAGCCCGCCGGCATGGATCCGAAGCTGCAGCCGATCGCGCCGCACATCGACGCGTTCGGCGAGCAGTTCCGCTTCCGCAGCTACCGGCTGATCGACGAGCAGACCTTCGACCTCGACTGGAAGAGCCCGGCGCAGATGGAGCTGCCCGGGAGCCGGAGCCTGCAGGTCACCCCCCGGCAGCTCGACCCCGACGGGAAGATCAAGGTCCACCTCGAGCTGCTCGGCGAGCACCCGGCGCACTCGCGCAAGCTGCACACCGACTACGCCATCCAGCGCGGCGGGACCATCCTGGTAGGAGGGATCCGCGTCGATCCGCAGAACGAGAAGGCGGGCAAGCTGCTGATCGCGGTCACCCAGGAGATGGAGAAGTAGCGTAGAGTCCGCGCCTCTCTGGAGAAAGGCTCCTCATGCGTCCTGTTCTCGCTCTCGCTTTGCTCTTCTCGCTCTCCGCTTCCGCGCAGCCGCTCAAGAGCGACGACGAGAAGTCGCTCTACGCCATCGGGTATCTGATGGGCAGCCGCAATCTCGCGCCGCTCTCGCTCAAGCCCCACGAGCTGGAGATCGTCAAGCGCGGGATCACCGACGGCACCACCGGGAAGAAGGCGGTGGTCGAGCCGGATCAGCAGATGGAGAAGATCAACGCGCTGGCGCAGAAGCGGTCCGCCGCAGGCGCCGACAAGGAGAAGGAGGCGGGGAAGTCGTACGCGGACAAGGCGGCGAAGGAGCCGGGCGCGACGAGGCTGCCGAGCGGCGTGATCTACAAGACGATCACGCCCGGGAACGGGCCGAGTCCCAGCGCCACCGACAAGGTGAAGGTGAACTACGAAGGGCGCCTCACGAACGGCACCGTCTTCGACTCCTCGTACAAGCGGGGCCAGCCCGCGGAGTTTCCCCTGAACCAGGTGATCAAGTGCTGGACCGACGGGGTGCAGAAGATGAAGGTCGGCGAAAAGGCGCGGCTCGTCTGCCCGTCCGACATCGCGTACGGCGATCACGGGCACCCGCCGACCATTCCGGGCGGCGCCACCCTGGTCTTCGACGTCGAGCTGCTCAGCATCGCGCCGCCGGCCGCAGCGGCGACGCCTGCGCCGCCGAAGTAACCGTCAGAGCTTGCGGCAGCGCATCGCTTGAGCTGGTGGTTCCGGTGCCCCGGGATCGGTGCCGGAACCCCCGATGTCAGACCCCTCTGCTAGCTTGCTCTCGTTCGCAGGCTTCTGTACAAGTGTCCAGTACATCCCCAGGGAGGGTATCAGTGGCAAACCCGGAAAAAGAGAAGGCGATCGAGCTGGCTGTTTCCGCCATCGAGAAGCAGTTCGGCAAGGGCGCCGTCATGCGCCTCGGCAGCGACGAGCCGCTGGTGCAGGACATCTCGGCCATCTCCTCGGGGAGCATCTCCCTGGACATCGCGCTCGGGGTCGGCGGCATTCCCCGCGGCCGCGTCGTCGAGATCTACGGGCCGGAATCGAGCGGCAAGACCACCCTCAGCCTGCACGTCGTCGCCGAGGCGCAGAAGACCGGCGGCGTGGCCGCGTTCATCGACGCGGAGCACGCGCTCGACGTCGGCTACGCGCGCAAGCTGGGGGTGCGCACCGAGGAGCTCCTGATCTCGCAGCCCGACACGGGCGAGCAGGCGCTGGAGATCTGCGAGATGCTGGTGCGCTCCGGGGCGGTGGACGTGATCGTCATCGACTCCGTCGCCGCGCTGGTGCCCCGCGCCGAGCTGGAAGGCGAGATGGGCGAGCCGCAGATGGGCCTGCAGGCGCGCCTGATGTCGCAAGCATTGCGCAAGCTCACCGCCACCATCAGCAAGGCGAACTGCTCGGTGATCTTCATCAACCAGATCCGGATGAAGATCGGGGTGATGTTCGGGAACCCGGAGACCACCACCGGCGGCAACGCGCTCAAGTTCTACGCCTCCCAGCGGCTCGACATCCGCCGGGTCGGCGCCATCAAGGACGGCGAGACGGTGATCGGCAACCGGACGCGGGTGAAGGTGGTGAAGAACAAGGTGGCGCCGCCGTTCCGGGAGGTGGAGTTCGACATCCTCTACGGCCATGGCATCTCGCGCGAAGGCGACCTGCTCGATCTCGCGGTGGAAAACAACCTGATCGAGAAGAGCGGCGCCTGGTTCAGCTACAGCGGCGAGCGCATCGGCCAGGGCCGGGAGAACGCGCGCGACTTCCTCAAGCTCCACCCGGAGATCCTCGCCGACGTGGAGGGGAAGCTGTACGAGAAGTTCGGCATCGCCCGGCCCAACCAGCCGGCCGGGATCCCCACCGACATGGCGCAGCCGGCGTCGCTCGAAGAGAAGCGCCGGGCGAAGGCTGCGAAGTAGGCCGGCGGGCGGGCGCCTCTCTGTTAGAATCACGGCCAGGAGCCCGCCATCGCCCGCCTCTTGCACCAGAGTCGCCAGGCCGAGCTTTCCGCCGGAAGCGGCGAGTGGCTCCTGGCGGTGATCGGCGCCCTGGCGGCCCGGCCGCCAGCGGCGCCGCAACAGCGGCTGTCCCTGCGCGACCGCCGCGTCGCTCTCGAAGCGCGGCTACGCGAGAGCGGTCTGGCCTACGGCACCGGCTCGCAGGACGCCGCCGTCGCGCTGGACCCCGAGGCATCCCCGGGGCTGCGCGCTTTTGCCCACTTCGTCGCCGGCCTCGTCCGAACCTGTGCCGAGGCCGGCGCGCTCTCGCACGCGCGCTGGTTCGTTCCGGGCGCCGATCCGAACGACGGAGTCCGGGCCCGACGGGCGCAGCTGGTCGCCATCCTCGCTGCCGTCTCGGGCGAAGCCGAGGCCGCCGCGCGACTCTTCTCCGATCCGACCGCGGTCCCGGGGCCTCTGGAGAAGCTCGCGACGAAGACCGCCGCCCGGCTTTCGCGGAGGTATCTCGCCGTCCGGGGTCCCTTCGCGGGGCTGCCCCTGCACAACGGGCTCTGCGCGATCGAGGTCCGGGCGTGCGTGACGGTGGCGCTCTCCGCCTTCGAGCACGGCCGGATCAGCCCCGGCGCGGTGCTCCTCACGGCCAAGGCCGCGGTGAACTGGCGGGCGCAGCTCGTCGAGGTGCTCGCCGGCCTCGCGCGCGCCCAGGAGAACGGGGTCGAGTCGGAGCGCGGCATCGAGCAGGTGATCCGCTCGCAGCGGCTGCCCGTCCGCGAAGCGCGGAGCCTGCGGCGCGCGCTTTCACATCCGCGCGAGGTGGAGCTGATCGCGCCCGGCCTGCACAGCGAGGCGCTGCGCCGGTTCCTGCTCACGCACGTGCTGCTGGCCGCGCTGGTGGACGGCCGGCTCGAGGCCGGCGAGCTGGCGTTCGTGGAACGGCTGGCGAGGGCCATCGGCGTCGATGGGGACGCGGTGGCGGTGATCGAGAAGGAGGTCGCCGGGTTCTATCGCGACCACGGCGACGCGCTGGCGGCGCTCCGCCTCGCCGACGCGCCCGAAGGGCTGCCTCACGCGCTCACCACCCGGCTCGAGGCGGCCGTGCTCGACAATCTCGATCGGCTGCTCCAGGAGATCCGGGAGACCCGCGAGCTGGGCGAGCTCCTCGCCAAGGCCGCCGCGGGCGGATCGCTCAGCGGCGAGGAGAAGGTCAAGGTCCGCGAGCAGCTGATCGACCTCGCCAAGACCATCCCCGCGCTGGCCATCTTCGCCGCGCCCGGCGGGATGCTGCTCCTGCCGATCCTCTTCAAGCTTCTGCCGTTCAACCTGCTCCCCAGCAGCTTCGTCGACCCGCCCGCGCCGCGCGCTGCGCTCCCCGAGCCGCGGCGGAAATCCGGCTGACCGACTGTCGGGCCGCTGACGTCGGCGCCCGGCGGTTCCGCGAGCTGCCGGACACTTTCGCCGCCTGCGGCAACGCGCCGTCTTCCCCGCCGGGCGCGAAGGTGGATCCTCTCTGCCCATGAGCTACCGCATCCAGATCAGCCCGGAGGCGCGATCGCTCTTGCTGACGCTGCGGCCGCACGTCGTGCTCCGTCTGGCACAGGCGCTCGCGGAGCTGGCGGAGAGCGTCACCTCCCGCGGGGACGGCGAACCCGGCGAGCTGCGCGTCGACGGCTGCGTCCTTCACTTCGTGGTCGACGATGCCCGGACGCTCCTGGAAGTGATCGGGATCGAGCAGCGCGAGACCGGACTCGGCGCGTCCGACGCGCTCGCCTGAAGGCGCCCGGAAGCAGAAGGCCCGGTCCCCTGGGAGGAACCGGGCCTCGAAACGGCTCTTCTGGAACCGTCTTTATCCGACCTTGCGGACGTTCTGTGCCTGCAGCCCCTTCGGGCCCTTCACCACTTCGAACTCGACCTTCTGGCCCTCCGCGAGAGTGCGGAAGCCGTCGGCCTTGATCGCCGTGTGGTGGCAGAACACGTCCTCGCCACCGCCGTCTTGCGTGATGAAGCCGAAGCCCTTCGTATCGTTGAACCACTTCACGGTTCCAGTCGCCATTCGGGACATCTTCCTTCGTAAATCGGGTCGGCTGAAATTGCCGAGTCCGACGCCTGAGCTTGCCGCCCCCGCGCGGGACGTTCCTATTTTAGGATTAGCCGCGTTGTCAACTTCCGGCGGCGCGCCTACGCCCCTGCGCCGGGCATCTCTCCCAGCGGGCGGATGAGGACCTCGCGCGGCTTCGCGCCGTCCGCGGGTCCGACGATGCCGTCGCGCTCCATCCGCTCGATCATCCGCGCGGCCCGGTTGTAGCCGACGCGCAGCTTGCGCTGGAGCAGGGAGATGGAGATGAAGCGCATGTCCGCGAGCGCGGCGATCGCCTGATCGTACAACTCGTCGGGACCCTCGTCGTCGACGGCAAACCCGTCGTCCTCCGGGCGGGGCCGGAGGATCCCCGGGTCGTAGACCGGCGCGCCCTGCGCCTTCCAGTGCTCGACCACCGCGTGGATCTCCTTCTCGTCCACGTACGGGCCGTGCACGCGCGTGAGCGTGGAGGTTCCGGGCGGCATGATCAGCATGTCGCCCATTCCGAGGAGGTACTCGGCTCCGGGCGAGTTGATGATGGTCGCGGAGTCGTGGCGCGAGGCCACCTGGAACGAGATGCGCGAGGGGAAGTTGGCCTTGATCACTCCGGTGACCACATCGGTCGAGGGGCGCTGCGTGGCGACCATCAGGTGGATGCCGGCGGCGCGGGCCATCTGCGCCAGGCGGGCGATGTACGTCTCCACCTCGCGCGAGGCGACCATCATCAGATCCGCCAGCTCGTCGATGATGATCACCAGGTAGGGCAGCTTCTTCAGCGGCTCGGGTCTTTCTCCTGCGCTCTCGGCGGGGGACGCCGCAGGGACGGGCGGTCCCTCCGCTTCGTTCGCCGGCGCTGCGGTGAGATCGATCACCCGCTTCTCGCGCGGCGCCTTGTGCGGCCGCCGGGCGGCGTCGCCTTCCTTCTCCACCTTCTTGTTGTAGCTGCCGATGTTGCGCACCCCGCATTCCGCGAGCAGCTGGTAGCGGCGCTCCATCTCCTCCACTCCCCAGCGCAGCGCCATCGCCGCCTTCTTCGCGTCCGTGACCACCGGGAGGAGCAGGTGGGGAATCCCTTCGTACACCGACAGCTCCAGCATCTTCGGATCGACCATCAGGAAGCGCACTTCCTCCGGGGTCGCCCGCAGGAGCATGGAGACGATCATCGAGTTGACGGCGACCGATTTCCCCGAGCCGGTGGTGCCCGCGATCAGGAGGTGCGGCATCCGCGCCAGGTCGGCGACGTACGGCATGCCTTCGATGTCCTTGCCGAGGCACATGGCGAGCTTGCTGTGCGATTTCTGGAACGCGTCCTGCTCCACCAGCTCCCGCAGCACCACCGTCTCGCGCTGCTTGTTCGGCACTTCGATGCCGACCACGCCTTTGCCGGGGATGGGGGCGACGATGCGGACCCGCAGCGCCTCCATCGCCATCGCCAGGTCGTCGGCGAGGCCGGCGATGCGGCTCACCTTGATGCCGGCCGCGGGGAGGAACTCGAACATGGTCACCACCGGCCCCGGCCGGATCTGCGTGACCTGTCCCTGGATCCCGAACGAGGCGAGCTTCTGCCGGAGCTTCTCGGCCGTCGCCGTCAGCCCGTCGCGATCCAGCGGCACGGCCTGGGAGGCCTCGCCGGTGAGGATGCTGATCGGCGGCGTCACGAACGCGGTGTGTCCCGGAGCCATGGTGAAGCCGCCGCCCTCGACCGGCCGGGCTTCCGGCGGGGCCGGTGCGCGCGGCGGTGGCGGAGCTTTCGGCTCGACGATCTGCGGCGGCGGTGCGCTGGCGAGCTTCGCATCCGCGGTATCCCCGGGGCGCGGCGGCTCCGAGCGGACGGGCATCCCCGCACGCGGCGCAACGGCTTCCTTCTTTCGACTCGCCTCGTCGCTGACCACCGGCTCGCGCGGGTCCTGCGGCGGTTCCTGCGCCGCAGCGGCGGCGAGGGCGAGAGCGGCCTGCTTCGAGACGCGCAGGCGCGGCTCGACGATCCGCGCGTCCTCGCCGGCGGCCAGCGCGTCGTCGTTGAGAGAAACCGTGCGCGCCTTGGCGATCGCCGCCGCGGCGCCGCGTACGGCCAGAACCCCGCCGGCGACGCCGAGCTTCGCCGCCCCGCGTGCCGCGTGCAGCGCCCAGACATCCGTCGCCACCACCAGCGCCGCGCCGGCAAGGGCGAAGAGCAGCACGGCGGCGCCGGGAACCGACAATGCCGCGCGGGCGGCGCCTGCGAGGATCGCGCCCGCGGCCCCTCCCGCAGGATGCCCCTGCAGCCGCGTGTGCACGAGGAGACCGACGAGTCCCATCGCGCAGATCGAGAACAGCAGCCACGACCCCGCCCGCGCGAAGGAGAGCCGCGGTCGACCGGCGAGCAGCGCGCAGCCCACGGCGAGGACGAAGATGGCCGCCGCGTAAGCGCCGGCGCCGGTGGCTTCCAGCAGCCCGCCCGCAAACCCGTGACCGACCGGACCGGCCCAGTTCTCGTAGGCGGCGCGCGGCCGGTACGAGGCGAGCGCGAGCAGTGAGAGCAGCGCGCAACCCGCCAGCAGGATCCCGGCGACGGGCTTCTTCCACGCCGCGCCCTTCGCCGCCGATCCGTTCTTCCCCTTGCGCCCCATCTCCACCTCCGGGCGCACCCGCCCCTTGTTGGCGAACGCGCTGCGGCGGACTGTAGGAGGGACCCCTGTTCCGTCAACTTTTCGCGCGCGGCGGCGTCTGGTTCCGGCGCTTTACAGGAAAGTCCCCCCGATCCTATAGCTCAGCGCCTCGCGCCGCCGGGGGATCCAACCGAATGGAAGTTCGCTGCGACAAGTGCCAGGCCCGCTACCGCGTCGACGACAACCGGATCGGGCCCCAGGGCCTCACCATGCGCTGCGGCAAGTGCCAGAACACGTTCAAGGTGACGCGCGCCCCGCCAGCGGCGGAGAACACCGGGCCCGTTCCGGCGCCCCCGAAAGCGCCGGCGGCCCAGACGACGATGATCTTTGCCGCGCCGGCGGCGCCGGCGAAACCGCCCCCGCGCGCCGCCGCTGCGCCGCCGCCCGCCGATGAGGGAGCAGGACGCACCGTGATGTTCCCCGGCGCTCCGGCGCCCGCGCGTGAAGCGCCGGTGCGGGAGGCGCCGCCACCGGCGAAGGCGCCGGACCCGTCGGCGAACAGCACCATCGTCTTCAGCCAGCCGGCGGCGCGGCCCTCGCCGGCAAAAGCGCCGCCCGCGACGAAGTCCGCTGCCGCGAGGCCGGCCGACGGCGATGCGCTCCCGGCGACGATGATCTTCGGCGGCGCGCCCGCGCCGCGGAAACCGGCCGAGCCCGTGGCGGCGCCAGCCACGCGTACCGAAATCGCGGAGCCGACGCCCCCGCCTGCGGAGCCTCCGGATGCCGAAGCTCGCGAGCCGGATTCCGCCGACGAGGCGGAGCGCGAACCGGGTCCGTTCGACAAGGCGCCTCCGCGCGGCCTGTTGATCGGGGTCGCGGCGGGGCTCGCGCTCCTCCTGGTGATCGGCGCTGCCCTCGTCGCATACCGCAGGCTCGCGCCGCATCCGCCACCGCCCGCCGCCGTGGAGATGCTCGCCTCCGCGCAGGCGGACGCCAGCCAGGACACGCTCGCCTCGCTCGCCAGCGGCGAGTCGAAGGCGCGCGACGCGCTCGACGCCGCGGGCGAGAGGTCGCGCTTTCCCGAGGCGACGGCGGCGCTCGCGCGCATCGAGATCGAGTGGGCGGACGCGCTCAACGACGACGCGACGCGGATCGCGGAGAGCAACGCGGGCGACCCGAGGGTGGCCCAGCTCCAGGCGGAAGCGCGAGGAAAGCTGAAGTCCGCCTTCGACCTGCTCTCTCCCGCGGTGAAAGCGAACAAGGAGTCGAAGGACCTGCAACTCGCGCTCGCGGACTACTATCGCGCCCAGCGCGCCCCTTCGAGCATGAACCGGTACCTCAAGGCCCTGAAGGACGATCCGCGCGCCGCCCTGGTCCAGGGCCTGGCCCTGCTGGACGCGGACGAGGGAGCCGAGAAGGCGATCCCCAGCCTGAAAGCTGCGCTCGCCGCCGACCCGCGCAGCGCGCGCATCCACTTCCGGCTGGCGCAGGCCTACGTCGCGGCGAGGGACGAGGCGAATGCGCGCGCCGAGGTGGAGGAGACCTTGCGGCTCTCGCCGCAGCACGAGCGGGCGCAGGCGCTGCAGAAGCGCCTGAATCCCGGCGCGGCGGAGAAGAAGTAGTTATCAGTCTGGAAGGACATGCGAATGACGACCACCGACAAGCCGAGCACTGTTGAGGACGAGTATTTCGCCCGCGAGAACGCGGAGCGCCTGCGCAAGCTGCACTACGAGGAACAACGACGCCTCCGCCAGAGCGACAAGGACAACCTGCGGAAGCTCCACGGCGGCCGCTGCTCCAACTGCGGCGCGCTGATGGTCCCCGAGCAGGCGGGCGACGTGCGCGTGCTGCACTGCCCGGCCTGCGGCGGCGCCTTCCTCGACAAGAACGCCTGGAACTACATGCACGCGCACGCCGAACCACACACGGTGATGGGGGCGGTGCTCAACTGGTTCAAGTCGGCCAACAAGCCGTAGAGGGGAGCCCGCAGTGGCGATCGATCGCGCCCAGGTGAGGCATGTCGCGCGCCTCGCGCGGCTGGCCTTGTCGAGCGAGGAAGAGGAGCGCTTCGCCGCCCAGCTCGGCCACGTCCTCGAGTACATCGAGCGCCTCCAGGCGGTGGACGTGGAAGGTGTCGAGCCGCTCGGGTTTGCCGGCGACACGAGCGCCGCCGCGCCGCTGCGCGACGACGTGGTCCGCCCCAGCCTGCCGCGGGAGACGGTGCTCGCGCAGGCGCCGCAGCAGAACGGGGAGGCGTTCGTGGTGCCGAGGATCATCGAGTGACTCCGGATCTCCTGCCGCTCTCGCAGGTCTCCGACGCGCTCGCCGCGCGAACCCTCTCGCCCGAGGCGCTGCTCGAGGCGTCGCTTTCACGCATCCGATCGCTCGACGGGAAGGTGCACGCGTTTCTCCGCCTCACTTCCGACGAGGCCAGCGCGGCGGCGAAGGCATCCGGACAGCGCCGGGCCGCGGGCAAGGCGCTCGGCCCGCTCGACGGCATTCCGATCGCCCTCAAGGACATCTTCTGCATGTCGGGGGTCGAGACCACCTGCGGCTCGAAGATCCTCCGCGGCTACGTCCCGCCGTACGACGCGACCGTGGTCCGCAAGCTGAAGCAGGCCGGCGCGGTGATCGTCGGCAAGCTGAACATGGACGAGTTCGCGATGGGCTCGTCGACCGAGAACAGCGCCTTCGGCCCGACGATGAATCCGTGGGATCTCGCGCGCACCCCCGGAGGATCGTCCGGAGGCAGCGCCGCGGCGGTGGCGGCGCGGATGGTTCCGGGCGCGTTCGGGACCGACACCGGCGGATCGATCCGGCAGCCTGCGGCGCTGGTCGGCTGCGCGGGGCTGAAGCCGACGTACGGCCGGGTCTCCCGGTACGGGGTGATCGCCTTCGCCAGCTCGCTCGACCAGGTGGGGCCGTTCGCGCAGGACGTCCGCGGAGTGGCCTTGCTCCTCGCCGCCGTCGCCGGGTTCGACGAGAACGACCAGACCTCGTCCACGCGGCCGGTGCCCGACTACGCCAAGGCGCTCGACCTCGGGACGCGCGGCCTGCGCATCGGCGTGCCCCGCGAGTACTTCGGCGAGGGCCTCGCACCCGAGGTGGAGAAGGCGGTGCGCGGCGGCATCGAGAAGCTGCGCGGGCTCGGTTGCGAGATCCGCGAGATCTCGCTGCCCAACTCGCCGCACGCGATCGCCACCTATTACCTGGTCGCCACCGCCGAGGCGTCGTCGAACCTCGCCCGCTACGACGGCGTCCGTTATGGCCACCGCGCCCAGGCGACGCAGCTCCTGGAGATGTACGAGAGGACCCGCGCGGAAGGGTTCGGAGCGGAAGTGAAGCGCCGGATCATGCTCGGGACGTACGCGCTCAGCGCCGGCTACTACGACGCGTACTACCTGAAAGCGCAGAAGGTGCGGACGCTGATCCGGCGCGACTTCGATCGCGCGTTCGAGAGCGTGGACGCGGTGCTCTCGCCGACGAGCCCCACCACGGCCTTCCGCCTGGGCGAGAAGATGGACGATCCGCTGGCCATGTACCTGAACGACGTCTACACCGTGCCGGCCAACCTCGCCGGCTTGCCGGGGATCTCCGTTCCCTGCGGGTTCGACTCCAGGCGGCTTCCCATCGGCCTGCAGCTGATCGGACGTCCGTTCGACGAAGAGACGCTCCTGCGCGTCGCCCATGCGGTGGAGCCCGCCGGGCACCCTCTGCCTCCGCTCGTGGAGGGACGCTGAGATGCCGCTCGCCGACTTCGAGCCGGTGATCGGGCTGGAGGTTCACGCGCAGCTGCTCACGCGCTCGAAGATCTTCTGCGGCTGCTCCACGCGCTTCGGCGCTGCGCCCAACACCCACGTCTGCCCGGTGTGCCTGGGCCTCCCCGGCGCTCTCCCCGCGTTGAACCGGGCGGCGGTGGAGATGGCGATCAAGGCGGGCAAGGCGTTCGGCTGCGCGATCGCGGAGAAGAGCATCTGGGCGCGGAAGAACTACTTCTATCCGGACCTGCCGAAGGGCTACCAGATCTCGCAGTACGAGCTGCCCGTCTGCAAAGGCGGCGCGGTCCCGGTCCCCGGCCTCCGCAGCATCGCGCTGGAGCGCATCCACCTCGAGGAAGACGCCGGCAAGAACATCCACGCGGAGGGCGGGAGCGAGGTGGACCTGAACCGCTCCGGAGTGCCGCTGATCGAGATCGTCGGCAAGCCCGATCTGCGCTCCGCGGAAGAGGCGAGCGAGTACCTCAAGGCCCTGCGCCTCTCGCTGATCTATCTGGGCGTCAACGACGGCAATCTCGAGGAAGGGTCCTTCCGCTGCGACGCGAACGTCAGCGTGCGAAGGAAGGGGGAGACGAAGCTCGGCACCCGCGTCGAGCTGAAGAACATCAACTCCTTCCGCTTCGTCCGCCAGGCGATCGAGCACGAGATCGGGCGGCAGGTGGAGCTGATCGAGAAGGGCGGCAAGGTGGTGCTGGAGACGCGCCTGTTCGACAACGAGAAGGGCGTCACCCGGGCGATGCGCAGCAAGGAGGAGGCGAACGACTACCGCTACTTCCCCGAGCCCGACCTGCAGCCGCTGCTGGTTTCGCAGGAGTGGGTGCGCAGCGTCGCCGTCCCTCCGCTGCCGCAGGAGGTGATGGACGCGCTGATCGCGGCGGGTGTTTCGCCGGCGGATGCGCGCACGATCGTGAACGATCCCCTGCTCGTCGACGTGCACCGTCGCGTGGGCGGCGATCCCCGGCGCGCCGCGCTGTTCGTGGTCGGCGAGCTGGCGCGCGCGGTCAACGACCGGGAGGCCGATCTCGCCGCCCTGAAGTTCGATCCGGCGCTGGTGCGCGAGGTCTGGAGCCTGCAGGACTCGGGCGCCATCTCGTCCACCGCGGCGAAGGACGTCCTCGCCGAGCTGATCCGCACCGGCGAGCCTCCTTCGAGGATCGTCGAGCGCAAGGGCCTGGCGCAGGTCTCGGACAGCTCCGCGCTCGAGTCGGTGGTGGACGCCGTCCTCGCCCGCAACCCGTCCGAGGTGGAGAGGTACAAGGGCGGCAAGGCGAACCTGCTCGGGTTCTTCGTCGGCCAGGCGATGAAGGAGCTGAAAGGCAAGGGCAACCCCGGCGCGCTCAACGCGCTGTTCAAGAAGAAGCTCGGCAGCTAGGCAATCCTGCTACCGTGCGGGCGCATGCGCCCCGCGATCGCCCTGGCCCTTCTGCTCACCGCCTGCAAGTCCGCCCCCCCTCCGTCCTGGGGGCAGAACGAGATCAAGCTTCATCCCCGGTCGAGGTACGACGAAGGCCAGGGCTTCGTCGCCAGCTTGCGCGAGGAGCTCGAGGCGCTGCGCCGCGTCCAGGCGGTGCTGGGGTGGTACGTGGCGACGCAAGGCGAGACCTCGCTGCGCAAGCTCACCTACATCGGCCACGGCCGCCTGTTCCAGAAGATGGCGCTGGACGCGGTGGCGGAGGAGGAGCGCCGGCCGGGCCTGGCGGCGAACGATGCCCTGGCGCTGCGCTTCATCCGGCAGACGCTGACCCGCGAGATCGTCAGCCTCGCGACCGCTGCGTTCAATGACGAGTACGCCGATGCCGAGGCGGGCGCGACCGTGCAGCTCCCCTGGAAGGACGGCCCGGTCGCCTACCGCGACCTGCAGAACCTGCTCGCCCAGGAGGAGGATCCCG
>Ga0070741_10007539_pt1 | contig 22436 bp, 20 predicted proteins | sample Coa_R1_4_FD_66440 | JGI IMG/M metagenome (GOLD analysis project Ga0070741, IMG submission 66440) | Surface soil microbial communities from Centralia Pennsylvania, which are recovering from an underground coalmine fire - Coalmine... | ecosystem: Environmental > Terrestrial > Soil > Unclassified ... | reverse complement strand
GAGAGGTGGGAAGGGGGCCGAATACCGGCGTGCAGACGGTGATGTCCGGCAGATGCGTGCCGCCGTTGTAGGGAGCGTTGATGGCGAAGACGTCGCCGGGGCGGATGCGCGGATTCTGGCGGATGACCGTCTCCACCGCGCGGTCCATGGAGCCGAGATGCACCGGCATGTGGGGCGCATTGGCTACGAGGGAACCGTCGGCGGAAAAGACGGCGCAGGAGAAATCGAGCCGCTCCTTGATATTCACCGAATAGGCGGTGTTCTGCAGCGCGATGCCCATCTGTTCGGCAATCGCCATGAACAGATTATTGAAGACCTCGAGCATCACCGGATCGGCGCGCGTGCCGACGGCGAATCGGCGGGCCGGCGGCCTCACGCGTTTCAGCAACAGATGATTTTTCGCCGTGACCTCGGCACGCCAGCCCGGCTCGACAATGACGGTTTGATGCGGTTCGACGATGATCGCTGGGCCGGCAATTCTGTGGCCCGGCTTGAGCCGGTGGCGCGTATAGACGGCGGCCTTGTGCCATCGGCCGGCGGAGAAAAATCGCGTGCGGCGGATGGGCGAGGGTCGTTTCGAGCGAACGATCCTTGCCGCGTGATCGCGGAGATTTCCGCCGCCGGCGACGGCTTCGACGGAAATCGCTTCCACCACCAGCGTTTTGCCGCGGTCGATAAATCCGAAGCGCGCCTTGTGCGCGCGTTCGAAGCTGCGCTGCATGCTGGTGAGGGTGCCGGCGGCAATTTCCAACGCGTTATCGGTTCCTGCGTAACGGATGTGCGCGCGGACGAAGACCTTGATCTTCGCCTGCGCGGCGACCTGGCTGGCAACCTCCGCCGTTACTTCCTTGCCGAGCCTGGCAGCGGCTTTCGAAATCGAGGCCAGCGCCTTTGCGCCGAACGGCAATTCGACGGCTTGTTGCCGAGAAGCGCGGATATCGGCGAGGCCCATGCCATAGGCGGAGAGCAACGAGGAGAAAGGATGGATCAATACCGTCTTGATGCCGAGCGCATCCGCCACCAGACAGGCATGCTGGCCACCGGCGCCACCGAAGCAGTTGAGCGCATAGCGCGTGACGTCGTGGCCGCGCTGCACCGAAATCTTCTTGATGGCGTTGGCCATGTTTTCCACGGCGATCTTGATGTAGCCGTCGGCGACCTCCTCCGCGCTGCGCCCGCCGCCGATCTCGTGCGCCCGTGCGGCGAATGCGGTGCCTACACATTGGGCGTCAAGCGGCTGGTTCTGTCGGGGGCCGAATATCTTCGGGAAGAATTCGGGGATGAGTTTCCCGGTCATCACATTGGCGTCGGTAACGGTAAGGGGGCCGCCGCGGCGGTAGCTCATCGGGCCGGGATCGGCGCCGGCGCTATCGGGCCCGACGCGAAAACGCGCGCCGTCGAAATGCAGGATCGAGCCGCCGCCGGCCGCGACGGTGTGGATGAGCATCATTGGCGCGCGCAGGCGCACGCCCGCGACCTCGGTTTCGAAGGCACGTTCGTATTCGCCGGCAAAATGTGAGACGTCGGTCGAGGTGCCGCCCATATCGAAGCCGATCAGGCGCTCGAACCCTGCTTCACGTCCGGTTTCAACCATGCCGACTACCCCGCCGGCCGGCCCGGACAGGATCGCATCCTTGCCTTGAAACAGGTTCGCCGCCGTCAGCCCGCCCGCGGAGGTCATGAACATCAGGCAAGATTGCGCTTCACTTTCCCTCTCCCTGAGAAGGAGAGGGTGGCGGGCGGAGCCCGCCGGGTGAGGGGGTTCGAACCTCTCAGTCGCCGGAACCCCCTCACCCCGACCCTCTCCCCGCAAGGGAGAGGGAGAAGAAGCGCTGAGTTCGTTGGAAACCTGTTCCACATACCGCCGCAGGATCGGCGAGAGATAAGCGTCCACGACTGTCGTATCGCCGCGGCCGACGAGCTTGATCAGCGGCGATGCCTCGTGGCTTGCCGAAACCTGCGCGAAGCCTATGTTTCGCGCCAGAGCCGCGATCTCTTGCTCATGAGCGGGATAGCGGTAGCCATGCATGAGGACGATGGCGACGGCGGCGATGCCGTCGGCGCGCGCGGCTCCAAGCTCCCGCCGCACCCCCGCCAGATCGAGCGGGCGCTCCACGGTGCCATCGGCGCGTACCCGCTCGTCGACTTCGACCACGCGCTCGTAGAGCACGTCCGGCTTGACGATCTGTTTGGCGAAAATTTTCGGCCGTGCCTGATAGCCTATCTTCAGAGCGTCACCGAACCCCTTGGTGATGAGCAACAAGACGCGCTCCCCCTTGCGCTCGAGCAGCGCATTGGTGGCGACGGTCGTGCCCATCTTGATTGAGCCGATGCAGCCGGACGGGATCGGTTGTCCTGGCCGCAGCCCGAGCAGATCGCGAATGCCCTGCACGGCGGCGTCGCCATAGGCTTGCGGGTTCTCCGACAGCAGCTTGTGCGCGAGCAGGCGGCCGTCCGGCGCGTGCCCGATCACATCGGTGAAAGTGCCGCCGCGGTCGATCCAGAAGTCCCAGGCTCCGCGCCTGCCGGCTTGCATCCGCCGCCGTTCTCCGGCCATCATCGCCCTCTCGGTCCGCGCCATTCAGGAACACGCCATGCATAAAGTTGCAATTCCTTCCGCCGTCACCGTCCGGGTCAAGGCGCGTTGCGGCAAGGAGCACCCGTTCGACATGCTGGATGCGCGCCGCACGGCGCTGGTGGCTATCGACCTGCAAAATTACTTCTTGAAGGGCGACGAGGGCGCGACGGCGCGCGCTATTATACCGGCGGTCAACCGGTTGGCGCGCGAGCTCAGGAAGCGCGGCGGACACGTGATCTGGGTCCGCAACGGCACCGAGGGCACGCTGAAGAGCTGGTCGGTAAAGCATCAGTTTTTGCAAAAGCCACAGGTGCAAAAGAGCCGCTACCGGGAAATGCGCAAGGATGGCGACGGCTTCAAATTCTGGCATGGGCTCGACTTGCAGGCCGGGGATGGCAAGCTCGTCAAGAAACGCTTTAGCGCCTTCATCCAGGGCTCGTCGCCGATCGAGAAATACCTGCGCGCGCGCAAGATCGACACCATTCTCGTCGCCGGCACCGCCACCAATGTCTGCTGCGAAAGCACGGCGCGCGACGCCATGATGCTGAATTTCAAGGTGGTGATGGTGTCGGACGCGCTGGCCGCGCGTTCGGACGACTTACATAACGCGGCGCTCACGGCCTTCTATTCGAATTTTGGCGATGTGCAGAGCGTGGATGAAGTCGTTGCTTCGCTCGACCGAGGAACGAAGAAAGCGGCGGCGGCAAGCCGGCGGGAACGCCCGAGGGTCGATCACGTTACGACGGCGGCGGTTGGCGGTTAAACGTTAGAGACATTGCGCAGGATGCGTCGCGCACGTTAGCTATCGATGATCGTGCCGAAGAAGTAATCCCAAATCCGGGTCGTCACACCGAAATTACCCTCCTGCGCTCCGAAATGGTGCCGGATGTGATGCAGCTTGGCTTGATAAAAAAAGGAGTTTCGATCGAGCTGCCAGCGGTGGATCGCGGTGTGAACCAGCACGTAATAGAGGTAGCCGAGCATCAGGCCGGTGACGAGGCCGCTGGCGAGCTTGAATCCCAGCACCGACCAAAGCGGAAAGAACGCGCCGAATCCAAAGGCGCAACCGCTCACCCAGACCGGCGCGCCGATCAGCGCGCTGGGATGATCGTGATGCATTTCGTGCATTCGCGCGATCAGCGGCATGCGATGAAAAACAAAACGATGGATCAGATATTCGGCGAGACTCCAGACGGCGAAACCGGCGACGCAGGCGATCAGCCAGTCGATCTGCTGTCTCAATTCCGGCGAGCGCAATGCGAATGCGGCCATCACCAGGGCGGCCAGCGGATAGGCTATGAAATCGGCGTAGTACCCGACCTTGCTCTGACGCATCTCGGCCTGCCCGATCTTCAATTATCCAAAAGAAGGATATCGCGCGCGCATCTGGTCCGCCAGTGCGGCGACAGCTTGGACGAAAAGCCGAAATTGAGGCAATGACCGCCTGCTTGAATTCGATGGCGATAGCGGGAAGCCGGTCGTCTGGTGGATCCCAGGAGCACCGAGACGTTGCCGCCACGACGGCGCTCGCGAATGTCTTCCGCAAAATTGGCGGGGCGCCCGGCGGGTTCTCCGCCGGACGCCCCTTAGCAAGTGCCAGCCAGCCTATAAGCCGGGTTCTGTAAGGCGCTCCGCACGGATGCGGAACGCGTGACGGCCATTCCTCTGCGACGCCGGTTGCCCGGCGCCTCCAGCAACCTACCCGGACGGCTGATCCGGACATCGATCCGGGCGTGCCTTGCGGCGCGCCCGCGCCGTCCCTATTCGGTTTTGCTCCCGGTGGGGTTTGCCCTGCCGCCTTCGTCGCCGAAGACGCGGTGCGCTCTTACCGCACCGTTTCACCCTTGCCGCGATCTACGCAACGCCCGCGGCGGTCTGTTTTCTGTGGCACTTTCCCTGAAGCCGGCCGCCTCGGCAGCCCGCCCCGCCGGACGTTATCCGGCACCGTAAGTCCATGGAGCCCGGACTTTCCTCCACGGCGGCCTTTCGGCTTTTGCCGCAGCGGCCGTCCAGCCGACTGACCACCAAGGGATGGGGATTAAATCCTGCTACGTCAAGGGGCTGGCTCTGCCGTGTTGACGCCGGTTAAATGAACCAGGGCAGCAACGGAGCAGCGCCATGGGCGGCGATTTCGAGGATCATTGCTGGAAGGACGTGATTCCGCCGGAAGTGCTGGAAATCTATTCCGGCTATCGGCGCAAGACCTTCGTCGGCCCGGCACCGGCGCTCGTCGCCATCGACCTCTACGAATCCGCCTATCAGGGCGGCGACAAGCCGATGGCTGAACTGGCCAAGACCTATCCGAATTCCTGCGGCGCCAACGCCTATGCGGCGATTGAGCCGACCAAGCGTTTGTTCGCGGCGGCGCGCCGCGCTGGGTTGCCGATTTTCTATTCGACGGGAGAAACACGACCGGAAAGCCAGCCGGCGACCGTAACCGCCACCAAGCGCGTCACCGGCAAGCGCGCGCGCGATCCGGCGCTTTACGCCATCCGGCCGGAGTTCAAGCCGCAGCCGAGCGACGTGGTCGTCACCAAACAGCGGGCCAGCGCTTTCTTCGGCACGCCGCTCGTCGCGCATCTGACGCAGCTCGGTATCCGTACCATCATCATGTGCGGCGAAAGCACTTCAGGCTGCGTGCGCGCTTCGGCGGTGGATGCCTATTCCTACGGCTATCACGTCGTGCTGGTCGAGGAATGTTGTTTCGACCGCAGCGACATTTCGCATAAGGTCAATCTCTTCGACATGCATCATAAATATTGCGATGTGATGCGCATCGGCGAAGTAATCGCCCATCTCGACGGCCTTGCCGTGCGCAAAGCGGGCTAAAGCGGCGAGCTTGAACTATTTTACCGCTCGCGTGGGGAGAGCTCGGTGCACGAAGTGCGTCCGAACTCCCTCAGCTCCGCCCTCTCCCCAACGGGGAGAGGGAGAATATGCTCACGCCGTCGCGCGGCGCCGATCCAAGAGCTTGTGCAACGTGCGCAGCGTTGAGCGATCGGCGATGCCATCGACCTTGGCAGGGCGGAAATGCCGCTGGAACGCGGTCACGACGTCGCGCGTCGTCTCATCGAAGACGCCACTGGCCGCGATACCGTAGCCAAAATCCGCAAAAGCCGACTGCAGGCTTCGCACCTCGTCGCCTTCGTCGCCGAGCTTGAGCCGCGGCGCGCGGTCGCTGATGCGCGCGGGCGAAACCCACTGGCCGACCCCCGAATCGTGCAGCAGCTTCCAGGGAAATTTCTCGCCGGGATCCTGCTTGCGCGACGGCGCCACGTCCGAATGCGCCAGCACCCGTCCCGGCTTGATCCCGCGCCTGGCGATGATGCCGCGGCACAAGGCGATCACCGCTGCGATCTGCCGCTTGGGGAAATCCGGATAGCCGAAATCATGTCCCGGATTGGCGATCTCAATGCCGATCGACAGCGAGTTGATATCGTTTTCGCCGGCCCAGGACGAAACGCCCGCGTGCCAGGCGCGCCGCCCTTCCGGCACCGACTGCACGATCCGCCCGTCCTCGAAGACGAAATAATGTGCGGAGACCTTGCTTTCGGCCGAGCACAGCCGCTCCAGCGCGGCGGGAGTGCTTTGCATGCCGGTATAGTGCAGCAGGATCATATCGGGCGCGCGACCGCCCTTTCGTTCGTCGTGGTTCGGCGAAACGACGATGTCGGCGACCACCGAGGAATCCGGCTGAAATTGCGACATGGCCGGCACATCCATACGCGAACTCCCTAAAGAAAGATGCAGGAGAGCTTGCCGAGGCGTCGCGGCAGCATTGAGGCCGTCCCCGCCTTGTCATTCCGGACGGTGCAAAGCGCCGATCCGGAATCCAGATGCGCGGACCAACGCTGTTTCTGGACTCCGGGTTCACTCGCTTCGCTCGTGCCCCGGAATGACAAAAAAGTTAAGGCCATTTCACCACCGGCGGAAGCGACGAGAGGATCGAATCGACGTTGCCTCCCGTCTTCAGCCCGAAAATGGTGCCACGGTCGTATAGCAGATTGAACTCCGCATAGCGGCCGCGGCGCACAAGCTGTTCGTTGCGCTCGGCGTCGCTCCAGGATTTGGCGAAGTTACGCCGCACCAGCTCGGGATAGATTTTCAGGAATGCGCGGCCGACATCCTGGGTGAAGGCGAAATCCGCCTGCCAATCGCCGCTGTCGAGGTAATCATAGAAAATCCCGCCCACGCCGCGCGGCTCGCTGCGGTGCTTGAGAAAAAAATACTCGTCGCACCATTTTTTGAATTTCTCATAAGGCGCGACTTTGCCATGCGCGTCACAGGCGCCTTTCATGGCGGCGTGGAAGGCGAGCGTATCGCCGTCGTCTTGCGTCCGGCGGCGGTCAAGCACAGGCGTCAAGTCGGCGCCGCCGCCGAACCAAGCCTTGGTGGTGACCACAAATCGCGTGTTCATGTGCACCGCCGGTACATGGGGGTTCTGCGGATGCACGATCAACGAAATGCCCGATGCCCAGAAGCGCGGGTCGTTCTCCGCTCCGGGAATGTCCTTGCGGAACTCCGGTGCGAATTCGCCGTACACGGTCGAGACATGCACGCCGGCTTTTTCGAAGACGCGTCCGTGCAGCATCGCCATGACGCCGCCGCCGCCAGGGACGCCGTCATGGTCCGTCCGGTTCCAGGATTTGCGCACGAAGCGTCCGGCGACTTGCTGAGCCAACGGAGCGGAAGCGGGCAGGGCGGATTCGACATCCTCCAGCGCCGCGCAGATCTGATCGCGAAGCGCTTCGAACCAAGCGCGCGCGCGTTGCTTGCGTTCCTCGAGCGCCACGGAATCTGCGTCACTGGCCATCGAATCCACCAAGCTGCCGCATGGCCTCACCAACCGCCATCGCCGCAGTCATGGCCACATTGAGCGAGCGCAGCCCCGGCCGCAATGGAATCAAAAGCCGGACATCGGCCGCGGCATGGACCTCGTCCGGCACGCCGGAGGATTCGCGCCCGAACATTAGGATATCGCCACCCTGGTATGCATGACTGACATAAGGCTCCCCGGCGCGGGTTGTGAACAATACGAGGCGCAATCCCGCGTCCCGCCGCCATGGCTCGAAAGCCTCCCAGGAGGCATGCCGGCGGATCGCGACCTTATCGAGGTAGTCCATGCCGGCCCGACGGAAGGCACGGTCGGATACCGGAAATCCGGCGGGCTCGATGATATGCGCCTCGATTCCGAGGCAGGCGCAGAGCCGCAGGATCGTTCCGGTATTTTGCGGAATGTCGGGCTGATAGAGTGCAATGCGCATGCTGAAACGACCGCTGACCGCGGCAGCATCGGCCACACGGGCACCTGCGGCAAGAGCATCCAGGAATACGGACTTTCCCGGGCATACCGGGCTTGCGCTGACGCACCAAGGGTGCCAATAACACGCCGCCGGATCGCGCCGCCCTGCCGCTCAGGAGCAGGCCGTGTCCGGCCCGCCCGCCGCCCTTCGGATCGCCGCAGGGCATCCCCACGGGTTCTCAGCGCAGGCGGCCTCATCGCCAGGTAGCGGGAGAAGACTCACCGTGACAAGCTCGTCTTCGGCGCATCCGACACGCCGCGACTTTCTTTACATTGCCACCGGCGCTGCCGGCGCCGCCGGCGCTGCCCTAGCGCTTGTTCCGCTGGTCGCGCAGATGAATCCGGATGCATCGACGGTCGCGGCGGGCGCTCCGGTCGAGGTCGATCTTTCTCCGATCGCCGAAGGACAGATCATCAAGGTGTTCTGGCGGTCGAAGCCAATTTTCATCTTCCATCGGACCGCCAAGGAGATCGAGGAAGCGAAGAACGTCGATTGGCAAAGCCTGCCCGATCCCGAGCCGGATGCCGAGCGGGTGAAGAAAGATCACGAGCAGTGGCTGGTGCTGATCGGAATCTGCACGCATCTCGGCTGCATTCCGCTGGCGCACGAGGGCAATTACCACGGCTGGCTCTGCCCCTGTCACGGCTCGCAATACGATACCTCGGGCCGCATCCGGCAAGGCCCGGCGCCCAAGAACCTCTATCTGCCGCCCTATCAGTTCGTTTCCGACACCAAAATCCGCATCGGCTGATCCGCCAGGACTTTGCCAAAGGTTTGAGCATGAACGGACATTCTACCTACCAGCCGCAAAGCGCGTTCATGAAATGGCTCGAGCGGCGGCTGCCCATTGCCGGCTTGATGTATTCGTCCTTCGTCGCTTATCCGACGCCGCGCAACCTCAACTACTGGTGGACGTTCGGCGGCATTCTCAGCGTCATGCTCGGAATTCAGATCGTCACCGGCGTCGTGCTGGCGATGCATTACACGCCGCATGTCGATTTCGCCTTCAATTCGGTGCAGAGCATCATGCGCGACGTCAACTACGGCTGGCTGTTGCGCTTCGTGCACGCCAACGGCGCCTCGATGTTCTTCCTCGCCGCCTATATCCATCTGTTCCGCGGCATGTATTACGGCTCCTACAAGGAGCCCCGCGAAGTGCTGTGGATTCTCGGCGTCATCCTGCTGCTATTGATGATCGCCACCGGCTTCATGGGCTACGTGCTGCCCTGGGGGCAGATGAGTTTCTGGGCCGCCACCGTCATTACCAACCTGTTTTCCGCCATTCCGCTTGTCGGCGAAACGATCGTGACATGGCTCTGGGGCGGGTTCGCCGTCGGCAATCCGACGTTGCAGCGGTTCTATTCGCTGCACTACCTGTTGCCTTTCGTCATCGCCGGCGTGGTGGTGCTGCATATCTGGGCATTGCACGTCGCCGGCCAGAACAATCCGGCAGGCATCGAGCCGAAGAGCGAGAAGGACACCGTTCCGTTCACGCCTTATGCGACGATCAAGGATGCCTTCTTTCTGGTCTGCTTCTTTATTCTTTACGCCTGGTTCGTGTTCTACATTCCCGATTATCTCGGCCATGCCGATAATTACATCCCGGCCAATCCGGCGGTGACGCCGACGCACATCGTGCCGGAATGGTACTACCTGCCGTTCTACGCGATCCTGCGCGCGATCCCGAACAAGCTTCTCGGCGTCATGGCGCTTGGCGCGTCGATCGTCATTCTCGCATTCATGCCGTGGCTCGATACCTCGCCGGTCCGTTCGGCGCGTTACCGGCCGATCTACCGGCAATGCTTCTGGCTGTTCGTCGCGTCCTGCATCGGCCTCGGTTACCTCGGTTCGCAGGAGCCGGTGGGCGGCTATGTCATCGCGGCGCGCATTCTGACGCTCTATTACTTCGCGTTCTTCGTGGTCATCCTGCCGCTGCTCGGCATTTTCGAGAAAACCAAGCCGCTGCCGAATTCGATTGCCGAATCGGTTCTCAAGGAAGGCGTGCCGATCGGCGCCAGCGCGCCGCCACCCGCTTCGGCATCGCGGTAACCGGGAGCGCGAAAATGAACCGTCCGATTTTCTCCGCGCTCGTTTCTCTCGCTTTGCTCGCCGGCATGGCGGCGTCGAACGCCGCGCGCGCCCAAGGCGCGGCGCCGGCGGAGCCGCCGCAGCTGAGCTGGCCCTTCTCGGGGCCCTTGGGCAGCTACGATCCCGGCCAGTTGCAGCGCGGCTTCAAGATCTACCGGGAAGTCTGCAGTACCTGTCACAGCCTGAAGCTGCTGAGCTTCCGCAACCTGGCCGAGCCGGGCGGTCCGGATTTCACCGCGGCGCAAGCCAAGGCGGTCGCCGCCGAATACAAAGTGAACACCCTCAATGAGCAGGGCGAGGTGGTGCAGCGTCCGGCCCAATTGGCCGACCATTTCCCGGCACCCTTCCCGAATGAAGCGGCGGCGAAGGCGGCGTTCGGCGGCACCGAGCCGCCGGATATGTCGACGCTGGCCAAGGCGCGCACCTACGAGCGCGGCTTCCCGCGCTTCGTCTTCGACATGTTCACGCAATACACGCAGGAAGGCCCCGATTACATCGCCGCGCTTCTGAAGGGCTATCAGGACACGCCGCAAGGCTTCACCTTGCCGCAGGGCACTTTCTACAACGTCTATTTTCCCGGCCGCGCCATCAAGATGCCGCCGCCGCTCAAGGACGGGCAGGTGAAATACGACGATGGTTCCCCGGAGACGCTGGAGCAATATTCCAAGGACGTCGCCGCCTTCCTGATGTGGGCATCGGAGCCGCATTTGGACGCGCGTAAGCGCATCGGCGCGCAGGTCATGCTCTACCTGATCATCGTCGCCGGACTGCTCTACTTCACGAAAAAGAGGGTATGGCGCGACGTGGCGCTGCACCCGGAGAAGCTCGCGGAAAAGTCGTGAGCAAGATGTGAAGCATTGGCTGAATTGCAATGGCCGGGCTTGTCCCGGCCATTGGCGTCTTTAGCATCTCGCGTGAAGGCTGGCCCTCGCGCTACGCTCAACAGAGGCAGTCATGACCAAGGCAGTTCTCGGCGTCGTCGGCGGTTCGGGCATTTACGATCTGCCGGGGCTGGAAAAGGTGCGCGAGCAGCGCATCGAAAGCCCCTGGGGAGAGCCGTCCGGCGTTTTGCGCGTCGGCGAAATCGCGGGCCTGCCGGTAGTCTTCCTCTCCCGCCACGACAAGGGCCATCGCATCTCGCCCTCGGACATTAATTACCGCGCCAATATCGACGTGCTCAAACGCGCCGGCGTGACCGATCTCGTCTCGCTTTCCGCCTGCGGCTCGTTCAAGGAGGAACTGGCCCCAGGCACCTTCGTGCTGATCGATCAATTCGTCGACCGCACGCACAAGCGCGAAAGCTCTTTCTTCGGCACCGGCCTCGTGGCCCATGTTTCCATGGCGCATCCGGTCTCGCCGCGGCTGCGGCTGCGGCTCGCGTCGGCCGCGGAGGCGGAGGGGATCGCGGTGGTGCGCGGCGGCACCTACGTGTGCATCGAGGGGCCGCAATTCTCCTCGCTCGCCGAAAGCATGACCTACAAGAACCTTGGCTATTCGGTGATCGGCATGACCAACATGCCCGAAGCCAAACTCGCGCGCGAAGCCGAGATCTGTTACGCAACCGTGGCGATGGTGACCGATTACGACTGCTGGCACCCCGACCACGACGCAGTGACGGTGCAGGATGTCATCAAGGTGCTCACCGGCAATGCGGAGAAGGCCAAGCGTCTGGTGGCGCGGCTGGCGCGCGATTTTCCCCGCGAGCACGAAGCTTGCCCGATCGGCTCCGACCGCGCCCTCGACAACGCCCTCATCACCGCGCCGGAGGCGCGCGACCCGGCGCTGTTGAAGAAACTCGACGCGGTGGCGGGACGGGTGCTGAATTAATCACCCCGTGGCCTCAGCCGCCCCGCCACATCAGGAAGTTGAGATTCCCGCCGCCGAAGACCGCCGCGACAATGGCGCTCACCAGCATGGCCAGGGCGCCGAGAATGATGGCGGCCGGGATCGCCGCCAGGGCCGCTTTGACGAAAAACATCACCAGGCGAAAGAAGGGAATGCGCAGGTCTACGAGCACGAAACGTTGGGCCGGGCCGTTCATGACGCCTTTCTCCGGTTGCGAGTCGGCGCATGGTTCGCCAGAGTGAGGCGTTTCGCAAGCTGCCTTGTGGCCTATCTGGAAAATCCGCCCATGACTTCCGTGGCATTCGAGAACGATCTCAAGACCGCGATCCGTACCATCCCCGATTATCCGAAACCGGGCATCATGTTCCGCGACATTACCACGCTGCTCGGCAATGCCCGCGCGTTTCGCCGCGCCGTCGACGAGCTGGTGCAGCCCTGGGCGGGTATGAAGGTCGACAAGGTCGCCGGCATGGAGGCGCGCGGCTTCATCCTCGGCGGAGCCGTGGCGCATCAGGTGTCCGCCGGCTTCATCCCGATCCGCAAGAAGGGCAAGCTGCCGCACAAGCGGGTGAGCATCGCCTATTCGCTGGAATACGGCCTCGACGAGATGGAGATGCACGAGGACGCGGTGAGCCCGGGCGAGCGGGTGATCCTGGTCGACGACCTCATTGCCACCGGCGGCACTGCGGAGGGCGCGGTGAAGCTCTTGCGGCAGATGGGCGCCGAATTGCTCGCCGCCTGTTTCGTCATCGATCTGCCGGAACTCGGCGGCGCCGCCAAGCTGCGCAAGCTCGACGTGCCGGTACGCACGCTTATTTCATTCGAGGGGCATTAGCGCCGCCACGGCCCCCAGGGCCCACGCTGCGGCGGGGCACGGCCGAGTTCGCGGCTCGCCCAAGGTCCGCCGAATGGCGCCGCCGCTTCCTCGCCTTCGCCTTCGGGTGCCGGCTCCGGCGCGCGCAGCGCCAGCGGACCCGGATCATGACCGCCGGCGTATTGCACCAGCGCCGCCACGCGATCGTCGATCGAGGGATGGGTGGCAAAAATATCGGAGAAATCCTCGCGCGGATTGTCGACGCACATTTCCATGATCGCCGATGTGGCGCGCGGCAGCTCGCCGCGGCCCTCGATTTTACGAAGGGCGCGGATCATGGCGTCGGGATTCTTGGTCAGCTCGACCGCACCGGCGTCGGCCAGATATTCGCGCTGCCGCGACAGCGCGAAGCGGATGACGACGGAAAGAAGCCAAGCGACGACGATCAGCGCCAAAGCGATCAGGATGGCCGCGCCGGCGCCGCCGCGGCCTTCGCGCTCGTCGCGGCTGCGCCGGCCGCCGCCCCAATAGGCCTGCTGGAAGAACAAGCGGAACACCAGTTCGCCGAAGAAGGAAATCACGCCGGCGATGACGACGGCGATGACCATCAGCCGCACGTCCCCGTTGCGGATATGGGTTAGTTCGTGCCCAAGCACGGCTTCCATTTCCTTGTCGTCGAGCGCGTGCTGCAGCCCGCGCGTCACGGTGATGGCGTATTGCCTCTCGTTCATGCCGGTGGAGAAGGCGTTCAGCGCGTGGTCATCGACGATCTTCAGCTTCGGCATGGTCATGCCGCGGGAAATGCAGAGATTTTCCAGAAGATTGTAGAGCTGCGGCTCTTCGGCCCGGCTGACATCCTCGCCGCCGGTCACCGCGTCGATGATCGACTGGTGGAAGTGATAAGCGATGAATATCCAAAGAACCGTGCCGACCGTTGCCCAGGGTGCGGCGATGAGGAAGTCGTACCAAGCAGCGCGGGCCAGATAGTCAAGAGGCGCGCTCACGCTCCACGCCTCGGCAAGCAGTGCGCCTGCATAGACCAGCACGTAGACGAGAAAGAACAGGCCGATCAGCAGCGCGACCGAGCGCCGCCGGTTCGACTGGATATGCGTGTAAAGACCGAAGGCGGCCATGGCGCTAACTTTGTTGTCGTCATTCCGGGATGGCGCGAAGCGCCACACCCGGAATCCAGATATGCATTGGGTGCTCGCCCCTGGACTCCGGGTTCGCGGGCTTGGCCCGTGACCCGGATTGACCGGATCAGAACTTCACCGCCGGAGCCTGTTCCAGTTGGGCGCGTTCGGCACCGGTGTCGAAGAACTCGCGCGGCTGGAAGCCCAGCGGTCCGGCGAGCAGCACCGCGGGGAACTGCTGGATGCCGGTATTGTATTCCTGCACCGCGTTGTTGAAGAAGCGGCGTGCCGCGGCGATCTTGTTTTCGAGATCGGTCAGCTCCGCCTGCAATTGTTGGAAATTCTGGTTGGCCTTCAGATCGGGGTAGGCTTCCGACAACGCGAAAAGCTGGCGCAGCGCGCCGGTAAGCATGTTCTCGGCCGCTGCCTGCTGCGCCGGACCTTGCGCCGCCATTGCCACATTGCGCGCTTTCACCACTTCCTCGAGCGTGCCGCGCTCGTGCGCGGCATAGCCCTTCACCGTCTCCACGAGATTGGGGATGAGGTCGTGGCGCTGCTTGAGCTGAACGTCGATGTCGGAAAAAGCCTGGTTCACCCGCTGACGCAGGGTGACAAGCCCATTGTAGATGCTGATGACCCAGAGCAGAACGACGACAGCGATGCCGAGAATGACCCAGGCGGTCGTGGACATGGCGGCAACTCCTGCAAAAGAATGACGGGCGCAAGATTAAAGGAGTTAGGCCACGGCGGATAGGCCCAGAAGATCGGCCTATGCCGGCGGCTATTCTTCGGACGGGAACTTGTGAGAGCCGAACCGCAAGACCAGCACCGCCAGCGACAGGCCCATGATCGCGCCAGCCACGACGACGAGATCCATGCCGGTGCGGTGCTCCGCGCTCACGATCTCGATCAGAACCCGCGCCAAGACGGTAATGGCGATATAGATCAGATAGCGAACGGGAAGTCTGGTGGTCTTGAAATAGATGCCGACCATTGCTCCGATTTCCAGATAGATAAACAGCAGAAGGATGTCGGAGAGGTTGGCCCGCCCTCTGTTGACCATGCCGAGGAAGTCGACGGCCGCCGCCCATACCGTCGTGCCGCCGATCGCAAACAAGGCCAGATAGTGGAACAGATCGACCAGCAGCGTCCCGAAGGCGTCCGCCATCGCCTTCATGGCGCGATGCGCATTGTCGGCGGATCGGGTGAGGACGGTTATTGCCTTTGCCATGGGCGCTATTCCTCCGCGGCGCCAAGCGTTCGATCAGGCCGGCGCCTAGACCGCTTCCTTGAATTTCGTCGCCGTCTCCAGATCGACGGAGACAAGCTGCGATACCCCGCGCTCGGCCATGGTCACGCCGAACAGCCTGTTCATCCGCGCCATGGTGATCGGGTTATGCGTGATGATGACGAAGCGCGTGTCCGTGGATTTCGCCATTTCGTCCAAGAGATCGCAGAAACGTTCGACATTGTGGTCGTCGAGCGGCGCGTCCACCTCGTCGAGCACGCAGATTGGCGCCGGATTGGTGAGGAAGACGGCGAAGATCAGCGCCAAGGCGGTGAGCGCCTGTTCGCCGCCCGAGAGCAGCGACAGCGTGCTCGGCTTCTTGCCCGGCGGCTTGGCCATGATTTCCAGCCCGGCTTCCAGCGGATCCTCGCTCTCGATCAATTGCAGCTCCGCCGAGCCGCCACCGAAAAGCCCGGCAAACAGCCGCTGGAAATGGCCATTCACGACCTCAAAGGAGGCGAGCAGCCGCTCGCGCGCTTCGCGGTTGAGGCTCTGGATGCCGAGCCGCAGCTTGCGGATCGCCTCGACGAGGTCGTCGCGCTCGGTGGTCAGCGAGTTGTGCTGCGTCTCCACCTCGCGCAATTCCTCTTCCGCACGCAGGTTCACCGCGCCGAGCCGTTCGCGCTCGCGCCGCAGCCGTTCCAGATCGGCCTCGACCTCGGCGAGATCGGGCAGCGCCGCGCCCTCCTTGATCTCCGCCAATTGCGCCGTCGCCTCCGGCTCGACTTCCAGCATTTCGCGGATTTCGTGGGCGACGTCGGAAAGCCGGCGCTTGGCGCCCTCGAAACGCTCTTCGGCGCGCGCGGCTTCCTCGCGTGCGGCGCCCATGGCGTCGAGCGCCGACCGCGCCGCGCGATCGGCCTCGGCAAGCGCGCTTTCCGCTTCGGCCAACTTGTCGGCGGCCTGGCGCCGCTCGGCTTCCGCGGCTTCGACTTGGCCGATCAGGCCCCGCCGTTGATCGGCAAAGGCCTGCGGCGCGTTCTCCAGGCCGGCTCGTTCGCTCTTCGTCTCCTTGGCGCGGCTTTCCAAGGTCGCGATCTGATTGCCGGCACCGGCGCTGCGCTGCGCCCAGGCTTCCCGCTCCGCGGCGATGGCTTGGAGACGGCGGTCGGAAAGCTCCGCCTCGCGCGCGACCGCCTGCGCTTCGGCACGGATTTCCGCGGCCTGCCGGCGGCGCGTGTCGATTTCGCCGCGCGTCGCGGCGAGCTGCCGCTCCAGGTCGTCGGCCGGCTGCAGACCGGCAAGGCCGCGCGCCGCCGCGGTCTTGGCCGCGACGGCCTCGTCGCGGCTTGCGGCCAGGCGCTGCCTTGCTTCATCGAGCGCGGATAGCCGGGCGGCCTCGCGGCTCGCTTCGCGTTCCGCGGCACGGTGGCGGTCGCGTGCCGCGTCGGCTTCGTGCTGACGCTCGCGCCATTGCGCCCGCGCCTCGGTTTCGGCCGTCGCCGCCGCCGCCGCGGCTTTCTGCGCCGCCTCGACCGCGCGGCGCTTCGCTTCCACATCGGCGCGTGCGCCTTTGATTTCGTTTTCGATGTCGGCGTAGCGGCTGCGCTGCGCCAGCCGTCGCGCCGCCCCGGTCGGCGCATGCGCCGCGGCGACAAAGCCATCCCAGCGCCAGAGATCGCCTTCCACGGTGACGAGGCGCTGGCCCGGCTTCAGCGCCGCGGCGAGCTTGGCCCCGTCCGCGCGCGAGACGACGCCGATTTGCGCCAGGCGCCGCGCCAGCTCGGGCGGCCCCTTCACCCGCGCGGTCAGCGGCTCGGCGCCTTCCGGCAGGGCGGGATCGCCCTCCGCGGAAGCGCCCATCCAGCGCAGCGGCGAGGACGGATCGGTCGGCGCATCGAGATCGTCGCCAAGCGCGGCGCCGAGCGCGGCTTCAAAGCCCTTTTCCACGGTGACGCTGTCCATGACCGGCGGCCACATATTCTTAGTTTCGACCGCGAGAAGCTTCGACAGAGTCTTGCCTTCGGTTTCCAGCCGCTGCACACGGCGCTCAGCCTCGGCAAGCGGTTCGCGGGCCTGTTCCAAGCTCTGCCGCGCCGCCGCATGTGCCGCCTCCGCGGCCAGGGCCTGTTTCTCAGCGTCGGCGACAGCAGTCTGCGCGGCTTCGGCGGCGCTTCCGAGCGCGGCGATATCGGGACCCTGTGCGCCGGCCAACTTGCTGTGCTCGCCGGCGATCTCCGCGATCTGCTGCTCCAGGCGCGCGGCACGATCGGTTTGCTCGCGTACGGCGGTTTCAAGCTGGTGACGCTTGGCGGTGAGGTCGGCCATCGCCCCGGTCAGCTCGCCGAATTTGCGCTCGGCATTGCCAAGGACGGCTTCCGCTTCCGCGAGCCGCTCGTCAACCCCGCTGCGGCGCGCAGCGGCCGCCTGCGCTTCGGCCTTGAGCGTGGTTTCTTCGGCCGCGAGGCGCTCCAGCGCCGCCTCAGCGTCGCTCAGGCGCTGGCGCTCGCGCTCGGCATCTTCGGCGAGTTGAACGAGCCGCAGGTCGAGCTCGGCCATGCGTTCGCGGGCGCGCGTCTCTTCGCGCTCCAAGGTTTCGCGCGCCACCACGAGCCGGTGCAAAGCCGCCGCCGCCTTGGCTTCCGCATCGCGCAATTCCGGCAGCGAAGCGGAGGCGAGCGCTTGCCGCTTGGCGGCTTCGGCCTGCGCGCCGGTGCGTTCGGCGACGAGGCGGACGCTGGCATCCTTCGCCTGCTCGGCTTCGGCGAGTTCGCTGCGTGCCGCCATCCAGCGGACGTGGAAGAGCGTGGCTTCCGCCTTGCGCACCTGCCCGGCGATATTGCGATAGCGCACCGCCTGCCGCGCCTGGCGCTTGAGGGTGTCGATCTGCGCGGCGAGTTGCGTGATCACGTCTTCCAGGCGAGCGAGGTTTTGCTCCGCCGCCTTCAGCCGCAACTCGGCTTCGTGCCGGCGGGCGTGCAGGCCGGAAATGCCGGCCGCTTCTTCGAGCACGCGCCGCCGCTGCTCGGGACGCGCCTGGATGATCTCGCCGATGCGGCCCTGATGTACCAGCGCCGGAGACCGCGAACCGGTCGAGGCGTCAGCAAAAAGCAATTGCACGTCGCGGGCCCGCACCTCGCGGCCGTTGACGCGATAGGTCGAGCCGGCTTCGCGCTCGATGCGGCGCGAGACTTCCAGCGTCTCCTGATCGTTGAAGCTCGCCGGCGCATTGCGCGCGCTGTTGTCGAGGCCGATCGTCACCTCGGCGGTGTTGCGCGGCGGGCGCGTGTTGGAGCCGGAGAAGATCACGTCGTCCATCTCGGCGGCGCGCATGGCCTTGTGCGAGGCCTCGCCCATGACCCAGCGCAGCGCCTCGACGAGATTCGACTTGCCGCAGCCGTTCGGCCCGACGACGCCGGTCAGTCCGGGCTCGATCAGGAAGTCGGTCGGTTCGACAAAGGATTTGAAACCGATCAGACGCAGTCGCGTAAGCTTCATGCCAGAACTTTTCCAGGGTTTCCGCCCGACGGGCGCCGGCCGGCGGCGAGGACCGGGAAACGCGTTGGCCGGCCCAAGGACAACATCCCGAGGCTCGGCTCCAAAGAAATCCGGAGATGCCGCATCGCCAGGACAATGAATCGCGGCGCCCGTCTCGGCAACTCCCGCGCCGGGTTTTTCCAAGCCGAATGCCGCAGAACGGTGCGCATCGGCAGCGGCACCAAGGCACAGGGCGGCCGGGTGGCGCCTAAAAATCCGTTATCCACCAGGGAGATAGCGCTGGATCGCCTTTTCCATATCGGCCAGGGAAAGCGCCCCGACGAGCCGCTCGCCATTGACGAAAAAAGTGGGGGTGGAATGCACGCCGTAAGCGTCCGCAGCCCGCTGGCGCTGGGCATCGATGCTGTTGATGAGCTGTTGATTCGAGGCACATTGATTGAACTTCTCTTCGGTGAAGCCGGCCTGCTTGCTGAGCGCAAGCAGCGGCGCCACCGGATTGTCGACCGCCCATTGCTCCTGCTTCTGATACAGCGTTTCGATGAAGGGAAAATAGGCGCTCTTGTCGGCGCAGCGAGCGATGGTGATCGCCAAAAGGTCGACGTCGTTGAGCACGTATTCACGGAAGATGTAACGGACTTTGCCGGTGTCGATATAGCGCTTCTTCAATTCCGGAAACGTCGTCTCTTCGAAGTGCCGGCAGTGCGGACATGTTAGCGAGGCATATTCGACGATGGTCACCGGAGCGTCGGCCGATCCCATGGCCATGTCGGGCAGCGGGCCGGCCTGTAGCAGATCCTTCACCGGGATCTTCGCCGGAGGCGCCGACTTCAGCTCCGGCAATTCGCCGGACCTTGAAGACCAGAGATAATAACCGACCCCGCCTGCGACGATCACGGCGGCGGCGCCGATCGTCAAATTTCGACGTGACAAATCCAACCCGAGTTCCTCCGGTGCGAAAGACGGCGTGATCGCTACCGTGAAACCGCGATTGTGGCAAGAAGCGGGGGACGGGCGCGCTTTCCGGCCTCGGCCCGCGCTATTTTTCCTTGCGCACCGCGGCTCCGAGCCGCGCCAAGGCCTGCCGCAGGTTGTCGTCTTCCACTTGCGGCATTTCGGCGGCAAGCCGCGCGGCCGCGCTCGGATCGACATCCGGCCTGGTTCGTTGGCGCTTTCCGGAAAGCGGCGCCTGGCGCAGCGCGATGCGGCCCACCGCCGGCCAGCCGAAAAAGCGGTTCACCCGTTCGACGATGACGCCGGCCAGATGCTGGATTTCTATCGCCGTCGGCCCTTCGACGCGCAACACCAGCGTCGCCGCTCTGGCGTCATCGGCATGGGAAGACCGCGGCCATTGCAGCTTGAGCGGCTCGGCATGGGCGGCGATCTCGGCGCCGACGATATCGGCCCAGCGCGTCACCAGTTCCGCCGATGCGAAGCCTTGCCGGGCAAAGGCCTCGTTCAGCGAGCCGCGCAGAAAATCGACCAGCGGCCGGGCCTCTTGTCTGGCGGGCTTGTTCATAGCGCGCGGCTCTGTCATCGGTTCGCTATGAGCCTAGCAGTTCAGGGCAGCCGACAAAAGAAAGTTGCCGCTACGCCCGCGCCGGGGATGACGCCGCGCTCGCAGGCGGCTGCGCTTCTCCTCGCCTGGTACGAGCGCAACCGACGCGCTTTGCCTTGGCGGGCGGGCCCATCGCAGCGGCCGGATCCATACCGCGTCTGGCTTTCTGAAATCATGCTGCAACAAACAACGGTAAAAACTGTCTCCGCCTACTATGCCCGTTTTATCGGTCGTTGGCCCGATATCGAAAGCCTCGCCGCCGCAACATTGCAGGATGTGCTCAGGGCTTGGGCCGGACTTGGCTATTACGCACGGGCGCGAAACCTGCACGCCTGCGCCAAAGCCGTGGTGGCAAAGCACGGCGGGCGCTTTCCGGAGCGCGAAGAGGAACTGCGGGCGCTGCCGGGGATCGGCACCTATACCGCGGCTGCCATCGCCGCGATCGCATTCGATCGGCCCTGCGTTCCGGTAGACGGCAATGTTGAACGCGTTGTCGCGCGGCTTTTTGCCATCGAAGACGATTTACCGGCCGCCAAAGCGGACATTCAAAGACGAGCCGCCTCGCTGGCGTCAACGCGTCGCGCCGGCGATTTCGCGCAGGCGCTGATGGATTTGGGCGCAACGATCTGCACACCGAAGAAGCCGGCCTGCGTGCTTTGCCCGCTGACGGACCTATGCGCCGCGCGGCGGCGCGGGGATCAGGAGACGTTTCCGCGCAAAGCGCCCAAAGTGACAGGCAGGCTCCGCCGCGGCGCCGTTTTTTTTCTCTTGCGCGAAGACGGCAAGTTGCTGGTGCGCACGCGCCCGGCAAAGGGTCTGCTCGGCGGTATGACCGAGTTTCCGACCACGGAATGGACGGCGGATTTCGAAAACCAAAAGGCGCTCACGCAAGCGCCGCGGTTATCTTCACCTCTCCCCAATGGGGAGAGGGAGAGCGAGTGGCGCCGCATTCCCGGCGTCGTCAGCCATGTGTTCACGCATTTTCCACTCGAACTGACTGTCTTTGCGGCGGATGTGCCGGCCGGCACGCCGGCGCCGGTCGGCGCGCGCTGGGTGCCGCTGCCGCAGCTTGCCGATGAAGCCTTGCCGAGCGTCATGCGCAAAGTGCTTGCGCATGCGCTGGACAAAAGTCTGGAGCGGGCGAACTAGACCGGCGGGATGCCGGCGGCGGCCAGCAATGCCGCGTCGGCTTCCATTTGTTCGTTGCGGCTGCTCCGCATCGGCTTCTGTTGTCTTGCGAGCGCCTTGCGGTTGATCTTGCGCTTGGCGATGCCATTCAGCTTCTTGTCGGTCGCCTTCTCCTCCCTGAGGTTGGCGGCGAGAAGCTTGGCGACGTCGTTCAGGCCGAGCAATTTGGCCCAGGCGACGAGCGTGCAGTAGCGGGTGATCTCATAATGCTCGATCGCTTGCGCGGCGGCGATGAGCGCCGCGTTGAGCACCATCTTGTCCGCCACCTCGCCGGCAATCTCGTTGGCCTCGTCGATGATGCCGTCGATTGCCGGACATTTGGTCCCCTTGGGTTTCGACTTTAGCTTCTTGAAGGCCTGGTCGAGCCGTTTGATCTGCTGCTTGGTTTGCTTGAGATGCATGCGGAAGCCTTTCTTCAATTCGGCGTCCGATGCCTTTTCGATCATGTCGGGGAGCGATTTCTCGATCTGCTGCTCGGCGTAATAGATGTCCTGCAGCGAATGGCGGAAGAGATCGTCCACGTTTTCGATGTCGGATGAGAACCAGCCCATTGTCATGCTCCAGTTTACCGCTTCCTGCGATAAGTCCTGGACGGCATGGCGGTTCCCAATGAGGAACGGCGGGGGGTCAGCCGGTCATCTCGGCGCGGATCATGGCGCGATAGGCGTCGATGGAGGTGAGACCCTTGTCGGTCTCCACGTGCCAGAAAGTCCAGCCGTTGCAGGCCTCGAGCCCCTGCGCCAGCGCGCCGATGCGGTGAATGGAACCGATGCTTTCGCCGAGGCTGATGGCGCCGTCGGCGCGCACCAGCGCCTTGTGCCGGCGCTTGGCGTCGACGAGGTGCTTGCCCGGCAGCACCAGGCCGCGCTCCACCAGAGTGGCAAAGGCGACGCGCGGCGCCTCGCGGGCGGTTTTGATCGGAGCCAGGGTTTCCGGCGGCAGCGGTTTGACCGCAGCGATGCGTTCGCGCGCGGCCTTGGCATAGCTTGCATCGCGCTCGATGCCGATAAAGCGGCGGCCGAGCTTTCTCGCCACCGCGCCGGTGGTGCCGGTGCCGGAGAAGGGATCGAGCACGAGATCGTCGGTGCGCGACGATGACAGGATCACGCGGGCGAGCAGCGCCTCCGGCTTCTGCGTCGGATGCAGCTTCTTGCCGTCGCCGCCTTTCAGCCGTTCCTCGCCGGTGCAAAGCGGCAGGGTCCAGTC
>Ga0070741_10007538_pt1 | contig 22438 bp, 19 predicted proteins | sample Coa_R1_4_FD_66440 | JGI IMG/M metagenome (GOLD analysis project Ga0070741, IMG submission 66440) | Surface soil microbial communities from Centralia Pennsylvania, which are recovering from an underground coalmine fire - Coalmine... | ecosystem: Environmental > Terrestrial > Soil > Unclassified ... | reverse complement strand
CAACAGTTCCCGCCCCTGTCTCCCAAAACCGGGCAGACAAGGGCGGGGCACCCTAACTGGCTAGTACGCCACCGACATCAGGTAAGCCTCGCTCAACAACTGCAGCTCGATCCAACCTTCTAATGGCAGTGCGTCGACTGGCAGATGGTCTTTCCACAAACTGAATCGCAGACGCAGCCTACCAGCATGTTCGCTGGTCCCAGATCCACTGCCACGGGCCGGAACTTCAGCAGGTCTCAGGAATTCCATAGGAACCGCAAATTCAAAATTCTTGGCTAGCGCGATTCGTACGTGGTTCGGCGCTTCCGAACTGGCAAGGCAACGCGAACTTCCTGCATCAGCAAGGGTCCATTTCTCGATCGAGCGGTTTCGCACAATGGCATCCAACCGCAAGCTGCGGTCGGGAGCGTCACTGTTCGCTGACCAACTCTCCAGATTCACGACGAGCTCGAAATCAATGTTCGGCACATCAGTGATGAAATCGAGCCTGCCATAAACAGTCGATTCGTCTATACCGGCATACACCGAATCAAGCAGGAACTGCTTACCATGCATGGAACCGGAGCGACGATCCGCCGTGTAGACTGCCGCGCCCATCCATTCGAAATAGCGCACCATGTCACCATTTATGCGCGGATGGATGTACGCGGTCTGGGGCGTGAACGATGGCCGAACCACTCCGCCCATGATGGGCTGCGCCAGGTAGTCCGGCGGGGTAGCGCCGAGGGCCTGATAGACGTTGGACAGATGCTTGCGGTAAAGCTCGTCGAAATCGCGATCGTTAGCGGAGTGATGCTCTGGGCCGTACCACCAATTCCAGTCGCTGCCTTCCGCAATCAGCAGTTCCTCGAAAGCCAGCTTTCGGTCAGCATCGGTGCCACTCGTGGACCGCGAGTAGAACTCGCGCGCATGATAGAGATAGTCCCAGGCGCGATTGTCCTCCGGAGCGCCGATCCACACGTTGAAGTTTGCGTTGATCCACGACCCGGGAACCAGCGACGTGAGCTCACCAAACTCTTTATGGCGGTCGATGGCTTCTGAAACCGTGACGGCTTCGATTGCGGAATCATTTTGCAAGGCCTCGTAAAAGCGGCGCAGAAATTCCCGGCCGGACTGCGGGTAGTATTCCCAGGCATTTTCGCCATCCAAAATGATTGGGACCACAGCATCCCTGCCGCTTGCCAACACGGGTTTCGCAGCCGCCTTAATGCTATCCAGCAGGTGCTTGGCTGCGTCCTGCGGAGCCATGCCGGAATACACAAAGCCGATCAGGTCGGAGATGGTGTGGTCGCGAAAGACCATGTGCATCTCGGTTTCTTTTTTCTCGTAGCGATACACGTTGTAAAGCTGCTCGGCTTGATCGCGTGGCAGATGCCCATTTTCGCTGCGCGAGAAGAATGTGCCGAGGGTACGGCCCAGCACCCCTTCGTCAGTCGCCATCCAATTCACACCCAGATCGTGAGCGATTCCGAGCACCTCTTCCGAGACACTGCCTTCCGACGGCCATACGCCCCTGGGCCGGATCCCAAATACCTGCTCATGCAAATCGAGGCCCCGCTTCAGCTGTTCGCGTGCGTCCTCGGGATGACGAAAACGGTTTTGCGGCAGCGGCAGCCCGGGAGTCGATACTGCTCCCATATTGGTGTCGCAAACCAGCGGCAGGATGGGATGGTAGAACGGCGAAGTGGATATCTCGATAAGCCCGCGACGCGCGGCATCCGCATGTACCGGCAATACCTGCCCGAGCAGCTCTCGTTCGGCGAGGATCACTAACTTCTGATCGTCCAGCGAATAGTTGCGGCCTTTTCGGACCAGTTCGGCGATATCCGGGTCGGTCAGAAAGAATTCATCGAACCAGGCAATCTGTGAGAGCACCTGCAAGTCGGTGAAGTCCTGCGGGCGAAAATACTTTTCAGCGCGTTCGGGCGAATCGCCGGCCCCGCGAAATCGTTCCCAGAGCTCGCGATATCGCGGGTAGCGCCCGATCATGTTGACCGGATTCGCCTGAAACAAATACTGCAAGGCGAAGCGCCGCTCGCCCACTGTCAGCTCGTTCGCAGGTTTGGCTGCGACCGGGAGAAAAGGATCCTGGGCAGTTCCGGCGACGTAATCCTGCAATTGCGTGATCAGCGACGGAACCACATTGAAGGTCTGGTGCACCTGGGGAAACTCGTCCAGCAGTTTCACCATGCCGTAATAGTCCTTTAGGGCATGAAGGCGTACCCATGGCAGGCGGTACTCGCCTGTGACCAGATCTTTATAGAAGGGCTGGTGCTGGTGCCAGAGGACAATCACGCGCAGCGCCGGCATCGGAGCGGCCTCAATTCTCGGACAAGGGAGCCTAAAGGCAGTCTAGCATGCGCCGGACTGCATCAGAGCATATGCCCGGCAGCGCCACGCCCGTCAAAGATTCATTCCGGTAAACTAATACACTTATGAAGCTTGCCACCCCGACCAGCTCCCCTCGCTATGACGTGAGCTTGATCACTCCCGACGACCTGCATTGGTTTAACGAAGGCAGCCATTACAGGATGTACGAAAAGATGGGAGCACGCCTCACCACGTCGAAAGGCGAGCAAGGTACGGCATTTAGCGTGTGGGCGCCGAACGCGCGCGAAGTCTCCGTGATCGGCAGTTTCAATGACTGGGATCCGCACGCGCATCCCCTCCACGCCCGGGGGAATTCCGGCATCTGGGAAGGCTTCATTCCGGCGGTGGCGAAAGGGACGCTGTACAAGTACCACATCGCTTCTCATCACCACGGGCACCTCGCCGACAAGGCGGATCCCTATGCGCTGTGGAACGAGAAACCCCCGCGTACCGCATCCGTTGTATGGGACCTCGATTACAACTGGAACGACCAGGATTGGATGGCCAATCGCAAGGGCAGAAATTCGCTGCACGCGCCCATTTCGATCTACGAAGTTCACTTCGGCTCCTGGATGCGGGTGCCCGAAGAACATAATCGGCCGCTGACGTACCGCGAGATGGGCCCGCGGCTCGCCGAGTACATGAAGCGCATGAACTTCACCCACGCTGAGTTCTTGCCCATCATGGAGCATCCCTTCTACGGCTCCTGGGGATACCAGACCACCGGATACTTCGCGCCCACCGCGCGGTATGGCACGCCGCAGGACTTCATGTACCTGGTGGACTACCTGCACCAAAACGGCTTAGGCGTGATCCTCGACTGGGTGCCATCCCACTTCCCTTCTGACGCACACGGCTTGGCGTATTTCGACGGCACGCATTTGTATGAGCATGCCGACAGCCGCATGGGATTCCATCCTGACTGGAAGACACACATCTTCAATTACGGGCGCAATGAGGTGCGCAGCTTCCTGCTGTCGAGCGGTATGTTCTGGCTCGACAAATATCATGTCGACGGGCTGCGGGTAGACGCGGTCGCGTCCATGCTTTATCTCGATTACTCGCGAAAACACGGGGAGTGGCTTCCAAACAAATTCGGAGGCCGCGAGAACCTGGACGCTATTGATTTTCTGCGCCAATTCAATCAGTCGGTTTACAAGGAGCACGCCGACGTTCAGACCTACGCTGAGGAATCGACCTCATGGCCAATGGTGTCGCGGCCGGTTTACCTTGGCGGCCTCGGTTTCGGATTCAAGTGGGACATGGGGTGGATGCACGATACGCTCGCCTATTTTTCCCAGGACCCAATTCACCGCAAGTATCACCACAACCAGTTGACGTTCAGAATGCTGTACAGCTTCACGGAAAACTTCGTCCTCCCGCTGTCGCATGACGAGGTGGTACACGGCAAAGGTTCATTAATTGGCAAAATGCCGGGCGATGAATGGCAGAAATTCGCCAACCTGCGATTGCTCTTCGCTTACATGTTCGGCCAGCCAGGCAAGAAACTGCTTTTCATGGGAGGAGAGTTCGGCCAAGTGAGGGAGTGGGCGCACGATACCAGTCTGGAGTGGCACGTCCTGCAATATCCCGTCCACCGTGGAGTGCAGAAGTGGGTAGAGCAGTTGAATCGCGTATATCGCGAACAACCTGCGTTACATCAGCTCGACAATGATCCCGCCGGATTCGAATGGGTTGATTGCTGCGACACCGCGAACAGCGTGACCTCACTGTTGCGCAGGGGAGAGAATCCGGATGATGTGGTGCTTGGCGTGTTCAACTTCACTCCCATGCCGCGACTCGGTTACCGGGTAGGAGTGCCCAAGGGCGGATACTGGCAGGAACTGCTTAACAGTGACGCCATCGAATACGCCGGGAGCGGTATGGGGAATATGGGAGGCCGTCAGGCGGAGGAGATCGCCGCTCATGGGCGCCGGTTTTCGTTGAATCTGGTCCTGCCGCCGTTGGCGGCGGTTTTCTTGAAACCGGCGTAACGCGGGTGGGCTAAAGCGGCTCACGCCTCCCGGAGGGGCCGCCCTTCCACAAAGACTTATTTCAAGAACTTGGGAATGAGGAGCACGCAGACTGCTGCCCCTGCCAGGAGAGCCACCAATGGAGATCTACGAGCGCTGTGACGGGATAAGGCCTGCGATGCAAGCAGCGCGTCAATCTGGTCGAGAACCGCGTGAATAGGGCTGCCCTTCAGCACCGCCGCATCGACGAAATGACCCGCCTCTTCCACCACCGGCTGGCATCCGGAAACCATGATCACGGGCAATTGCGGGTTTTCGTGCTTTAACTCAGCCGCCAGCTCTGCCCCGCTCATTCCCGGCATTTCATAGTCGGAGATGACCGCGTCGATTTGCTGGTCTTTGGAATGGAAGACGTGTAGCGCTTCGGACGCACCCTCGGCGGTGACGACGTCGTAGCCGTGGCTACCGAGCACTTTTTCGTACATCCCGCACATCTGCGGGTCGTCATCAACACAGAGCAGCTTCGGACGAGTCATTGGGGGAGGTCCTATCTGCAAACCTGGTTAAACTGTATTTTTCAACCTAAGCTGAAGCAAGTGATATCGCAAGCTGCTGCACGATAATAGCCAAACGGCGCAAGCTGGGTATTTGCGGCTTTATGCGGAATTGGCCGAATTGGCGCCGTATAGCTTCTACTTACCATGAGAAATTGCTTCACGTCAGAGATTTTGACGGGCATTACTGTCGAAAATTCGGCACATGCGGTACCCCGACCACACTCGGCCCGTCTGCCTACGGCTTCCACACACCAGCGTCAATCAGCATAGGCTCGATACCAGAGCTCTTGATGATCTCGGCCACAGCGGCATGATCGATATGAGGAGCAATCGGCGTGGGGTCCTGCGCGATCGCATACGCTGTCACAGCGACCACTGCGGTTCCCGCCTTGAAGTTCAGCGGATCAACCTTGTCGAATGTATCGCTCGACTTGTGGTGGATCTCGCGGTAATGATCCATGTTGACTTCCAGATCAAGCGCTGGGATGCCTTGCAACATGAACGGACCGTGATCTGTGTCGTAAGTGACTTCCATGGACAGATCGTCGGCGCCGAGGGGTTGCAGCAGCGAGTCACTAATGGGCTGCATGGCTCCGCGCAGGTCCTTACGTCCTTCCACTTTCCATCCCTCCGGATGCCCCGCGCCGTTGTCGGTGTTCAGGACGGCGACGCATTTCGCGAGTTCTTGTGCGTGCGCGTTCGTATAGGCATAGGAGCCGAGAATGCCTTCCTCTTCGCCTCCCCACAAAGCAAAGCGGATCGAGCGGCGTGGCGGCTTTCCCAGGCTGGCAATCGCCCGAGCTGTTTCCAGAACAGCGGCGGTTCCGGTACCGTTGTCCTGCGCGCCAGTGCCGAAATCCCACGAATCAAGATGCGCGCCAATGAGGATCCATTCGTCCGGACGCTCGCTGCCGGGAATTTCGGCGATGACATTGTTGACCTGGACCGGCCCGGTGATCGTGTTCTGCGCTTCGAGCTTGACCTTCACCGCGTCGCGCGAGTTCTGCAGAAAACGCCGGATCAGGTTGGCATCTTCCATGCCAAGTTCCAACACCGGGAGCGGCGCCAGGTCAGCGTGCCACCCAATCGAGTGAGCGTTTAAGACATTGCTCATGTCGCGATCAGGGTAGATAACCGCAAGCGCCCCGGCCTCTTTGAAGACTCGATAGCTCGCATGGACCAGCGGAGAAGCTTTGACGTAGCCATCTGCATAGATTTTCTTGGTGTCCAGGAAGACGATCTTGCCCTTCAGCTCTGCGGCTTCGGACTTAAGCTTTTCAGCCGTGACATCGCTGATCAGGACCAATTCTCCCTGTAGTCCGCCGGCTGGTGTTGAAGGCGCCCAGCCGAGCGAGCTGACGTGCAAGGAACGGGCCATGGGTGTGATCAGTTCGCCTGATGCAGTGCCCCGTTGCCATCCAACGGGGATTAAGAACGGCTCCAGACGGACATTTTGAATTCCGTAGCTGCGAAATTTGGCAGCGGCCCACTGTGCAGCACGCTGGTACGAAGGCGTACCCGTTACCCGCCCGCCGATGCCGTCAGTTAACTCACGTAAGGTATCCATCGAACTTCCCAGCAGAATGGAACCGGCCAGTTGGTTCGCTGTGTGCTGAACATCAGGCGCAGGGGCCGGGGCGGCAGCGCAGACCAGCACGACTACTAAGACAAGTGCGCACACACCTGTGCGATGAAAAGAGAAATCCATAAGTTTTCCTAAATGAGCTGAGCTAATAAGCCCGAAAGCGGCGGGCCTTGCATTGTGCTACGAACCGCGACCGCGACGCAAGCTGGAGGGGAATGGAACACCTCGCAGGCCCGGACTGAAACGCCGATGTTTTCAGCATGCTAGACTCAACTAGCGCATGCGGATTCTCACCCGTTACATCCTCGGTGAAATCACGTCCCATGCCTTGATTGGCGCGGCGGTATTCACCTTCGTCCTGTTCACCCGGGACTTGGGCAGGATTCTGGAACTCGTGGTCCGCAACAGCGCGCCGGTTCCAAGTGTCGCTGAAATCTTCTTCTTTACCGTTCCTGTCGCGCTTACTTACACCATTCCGATGGGCGTGCTGATCGGCATTTTGATCGGCCTGAGCCGCCTTGCCGCGGACAGCGAAATCACCGCCATGCGCGCCTGCGGCATTGGGGTATGGACGTTTCTCAGGATTATCTCAATCTTTGTAGTCGTCGCGTGGTTGCTCGCCCTCGTGAATAGCGTGTACATCGCGCCTCGATCGCAGGCGGCACTGGGGCGGCTGCAAGACAGGCTTAAAACTTCGCAGGCGTCATTTGAGATTCAGCCGCGGGTGTTCTATGAGGGATTTCCTCAGCTGGTGCTCTATGTGCAGGACGTCAAAACCGCCGAAGGTGCGGCAATCTGGAACGGAGTCTTCATCGCCGACACCAGCACGCCCGGCGCACCACGCATTACCGTGGCGCGCGAAGCCGTTCTGATTGCGGAAACACCAGAGCGCCTCCACCTTCATCTGAATGACGGTTCGACTCACGAGACGGACCCGAGGTTTCCCGACCGTTATCAGATATCCACATTTGATCAGACCGATATTCCGATCGACGTTCCCCAAACCGACGCGGCTAAAGAACAGGAGCCCGCGCCGGTTAGCGAGATCGGCACCTGGCAACTGCTTCATGACGCTCCTAAGGTGAACCGCATTATCCGGCGTTGGTATTTGATCGAGTTTCACCGCCGGTTTGCCCTGCCCACAGCCTGTCTGGTGCTGGCGCTGGTGGGAATCCCGCTGGGACTTTCGTCAAAAAAGGGCGGCAAATCTACCGGGTTCGTGTTGACGATCCTTCTTGTCTTCGCCTACTACTCGGTTTCGCTGATCGGCGTCTCGCTGGCGCGACAAGGGAAAGTCTCGCCGTGGTTTGGTGTGTGGCTGAGCGATGTGGTGTTCTTCGTTTATGGGGCAGTCCTGCTTTGGCGCGCCGAACGGCGGCCCATAGAGGTTCCCGCAATCCGCGCTGTATGGAACCGTTTCCGGACGAAGCTGCAGGATCCCGCGCCGCTGCTGGTGCGAACCGGTCCGGCAGAGAATGCATTTCAAAGGGCCGCCGGGCGGTGGCGGCTGTTCAGCGCGCGTTTCCCTATGATCCTGGACGACTACGTCCTGCGCGATTTCTTTGTTTATTTGGGGATGATCATCGGCGCATTCCTGATGTTGTTGCTGGTATTCACTCTGTTTGAACTGCTCGGCGACATTCTGCGGAACCAGATCTCACCGTTGGTGGTCGCGGAGTATCTGCTGAACGTTGCGCCGTATTTCCTATACAACATCACCCCGCTGAGTATTTTGCTGGCCGTCCTGATCACGTTCGGCATCATGCAACGCGCCAATGAGATCACGGCCGTGAAAGCGACGGGAATTAGCATTTACCGCATTGTGGTTCCGGTGTTGCTGGCCTCGGCGCTATTCGCCATCGGGCTATTTTTCTTCGATCAGCTTTATCTGCCGCACGCCAATAAACGTCAGGACGCGCTTCGTAACGAGATCAAGGGCAAGCCTGCGCAGACGTATCTCAATCCCGACCGCAAGTGGATTTTCGGTCAGCACTCAACGATCTACTACTACCAGTTCTTCGATTCGGACCGGAATCAATTCGCCAATCTGTCCGTGTTTCAGTTCGATCCCGGCACATTTCAACTCACGCATCGCATATACGCGGAGCGCGCACAATGGGGCGAGCACCTGAACCGCTGGGTATGCGAGCGAGGCTGGGAGCGCGAGCTGCGCGGTTCCGCTATCCAAAATTACAGGACCTTCGATGTTGCCACGTTCGCCGCATTGAGTGAGCCACCCACGTACTTCAAAAAAGAAGTGCGGCAATCATCCGAGATGAACTATGCCGAGCTGCGTCGCTACATTCACGATTTACAGCAGAGCGGATTTGACGTGGTGCGTTTGCGAGTCCAGCTGCAGGAGAAGTTTGCCTATCCACTGATCACGCTCGTTATGGCGATTCTCGCGGTCCCGTTCGCCCTCTCCGCAGGACGGCGTGGGGCTATTACCGGCGTAGCTGTCGGGGTGGGCATTGCGGTGGTTTACCAGGTTGTGTTTCGCCTGTTTGAGGCGATGGGAAACATCAGCCAGTTGCCGCCTCTGCTGGCGGCATGGTCGCCTGACCTTCTCTTCGGACTGGTTGGAGGGTATCTGCTGCTGAAGGTACCGACGTGAACCGGGCGGGAGTCCGCAGCGGGAGAACGTAGAGCCCCGAAACCGGTCTTTCTATTTCAGCGCGATGGCTGACGGCTGCCCGCCGGTCTGCACTGGAGATCCGACCAATCCCAAAGTGCCGGTCGTCGTATTGATCACAAAGGCAGAGATGGACGCCGAGCCAAGGTTGGCTGCATACGCATACAGTCCACCGGGATGAACTGCGATCCAAACCGGATTCGTGCCTGTCGAAATGGTTGCGGGAGAGGTTGCGCTCAGCGCGCCTGTGCCACTGCTGATCTTAAATTCCGAAATCTGATTCGACATCTCATCCGCGACGTACAAGTACTGTCCATTGGGATGTGCGGCAACCGAAATCGGACCGAGTCCAGCCGAAAAGGGAGAACCCGAAACCACTACCAACGTGCCATCAGCTGCCGAGCAGAAGGTCGATATGGCATTGCACACCACGAATGCACTCACGTTGTTCGATCCCTGATTCGTAGTGTAAAGAAAATCTAACCCTCCGGTCGTCTGATGGGAAACCGTCATTCCGGACGGCGCGGTCCCCGCGCTATACACGCCTCCGGGAATCGCGGCGAGTGCGCCTGACGAACTGATTGTGTACGCCGTCACGGTGTTGTTGCTCTGATTGCTTACGTACAGAAAGCCACCGGTGGAATCAATGGCAATCCCGAACGGTCCCGCATGCGTGGGAAATGGCGGAGAAGCTACCGGAAATGGCGATCCGGCGACCGCGGTCAGGGTCGTGCCCGAAACTGAGTAGGCCGAAATGTCATCGGACCCATTGTTGGCCGCAAATAGGAAGGTTCCTGCAGGGTTAATCGCAAGCATTGCCGGCGTAGTGCCGGTTGAGGTGCTGCCACTGCTTGCACTGAGCGATCCGTCCGCGTTCACGGTGTAGGCCGAAATGCTGTTATCCCCAGCATTGGTCACGAACAACTCGTTCCCTGACGGTGCCAGTGCAATAGCCGTAGGCATACTCCCGGTTGCGACTCCAGAGCCGGTACTCAGCGTTCCATTCGCCAAGTTGATGGGCCGGACTGTCACCATGCTGTCGCCTTGAGTCGTCACAAACAACTCGCCCGTCCCACTTCCGCCACTTGAGGAGTTGGTTTTGCTGCATCCGCTTAGAACCAGGGGCAACGCTGCCACGAGCAGGCCTGCTACCCAACGCAACCTCATGGATATTTCTTCTCCGTGTTCCCCGTCCGGGCACGGGCACACCACCGCGTACCCATCTCGATCAGGGCTTCTTGTGTACTCATTTGTGTATCAGGAATGTGAGATCAAGCGCAAATGGTGCAGCGGAACCAGTATCCACCGATTTGCCACTGTATTATTTGTCAGGCTGATTTGCCGGCTTTGCAACCTGGGGATGATTCTCCGCTACGACATTTTCGTTTTTTTTCAACAGTTCAATTGCCTGAACGAACGTGAGGTCCGCCGGGGCGGGCTTGAAATCGGTAAACGTCTCACTGGACTTCATAACTAGGCTCTTGAACAGGAGAATTTTCCCGGTGAGATCCAATGTCATCTGGGTAATTTCCCAATGATTCTCTCCTACGTCGCCTTGCACCACGAGGAAGTGCCCGCCTTTATCGAGATGGCCGAGAATACCCCAGCCAAATCCGACTTCTTTGAACAAAGTGCCGTCAATTTTTGCCAAGCGGCGCTTATTCGCGTCGATCAGCATAGTGCCTTGCATTCCGGTCAGCACCTGCTCGGTGTGGCTGGGAGGCTCGTAATTAGGATTAGGCCGAAACTTGAGACGTACCAGCTCGTCGCCTGGCCTGCCTACCCCGGTCGTACCTGTCTCGACGCCGTCATACTGATAGACGAATGCGTCGGGGAGCGCCTTCAGAATTCGGTTGGTATTCTCTTCATCCTGCTTTTCGTTCTTTTTCTTTTTGGCCAGCGCGTCGGGATGAGTAGCCAGGTACTGCAGGCGAGCCTCTTCCGCCTGCTTCTGCTCCGGAGTGAGCGGCTTGCCATTGATAGCTACGAGCAGACCGGCAGTCGCATCCTTCGTCTCCACCACGAGCTTGGTTTGAGTGCCCTTTGGAGTTACCTTCTCGTCACGGAACATAAATTTGGCGCGATCGCCGGACGAGTTCATTTCATTCTGAATGGCGGAACGAACCAACTCTGCGGGAGCGATATTGGTCGGTACGTCAGCAGACATAGCCACAGCGCTTGTCATCGCTATTGCCAGTATCGCTACGGGTATGGTTCGGGTCATAGTAGGTGACTCTCTGTCCTTCGATAGCTTAGACGAAAATCTCTCGATTGGTGTTGTATTAAGGCAACTTGCCTAAGGGGGCGCAAATAGGGTGTTAGAATCTGTGTTCCCGCTCTAGCCCCACCGGGAGGAGGGTTCGATGGAAAATCCGGGTACAAAACAGTCTGCGCAAATTGGCCAATCGCTTGTAATCAAGGGTGAAGTGTCTGGAAGCGAGGACTTGTTCATCGATGGCAAGCTGGAAGGAAGTATCCGGTTGGACGGTAACCGCTTAACCATCGGCCAAAATGGCGAGGTTCGGGCAAACGTTTCCGCCACCACGGTGATGATTGCGGGCAAGCTGCACGGCAACATTCGCGCCGGCGATCGGGCTGAGTTGAAGAAGTCGGCAGTAGTGATGGGCGACATCGTCGCCCGCCGGATCGCCATTGAGGACGGCGCGTTCTTTAAGGGCAGTCTCGAGATTGAACGAGATGCCGCGAAGTCCGCGGTTGCGACAGAAGAGGTCAAAACCGCGGCGGTGAGTGCCTCGCCTTCTCAGCCGGCAACCGGTTCACAGAACGTGACGAAAACCGCATAATGGCACTAAGCTCAACCAGACAAACGTCCTAGCGACACTGAACTACCTTGATTAAATTCTTCCGCGGATCCGGTGAATCCAGCAGGCCGGCGCAAAAACAGACATTCACTCGTCGCTCCAGCGGCTTGGGCGAACTCTCGCGGGCGCTCAATGCCGAAGGGTCGTTGTGCGTGCTCGACCTGGGCTCCACTTCGCCGACTAACATTCGTTATCTCACCGAACGCGGTCATAAAATCTACAGCGAGGATTTGCTCGTCGCCTCGAGCGATCCGTCGCTCCTCATCAAAGACGAACAGGGAAATCCAACCCTCGACAGCAAACGCTTTTTGGAAGAGAACCTTACCTATCCATCCGGGCAATTCGATATCGTCCTGTGTTGGAATCTGGCTGATTACCTAGACGAAACCCTGGTCAAGCCAGTCATGGGACGGCTGTGGTCGGAGATGAAACCGGGGGGCATGCTGTTGGCGTTCTTCCATACCAAGGATGCCGGACCTGACTCGCCCTGCTACCGCTTCCACATCCTCGATAAAGATATGCTGGAAATGCAGACCATCGACCCGCCCAAGGAACTGCGCAAGCCGGCTGCGGGCCAGAGTGCTGCCGGGCTGCGGTTACAGCGCGTCTTCAATAACCGCCATATTGAAAACTTGTTCCGCGACTTCGCCTCTATCAAGTTTTTCCTGGCGAGAGACAACATCCGTGAAGTTCTAGTGGTGAGGTAAGCTATCGTGTCTTGCGTACCAGGTAATTCGTAACCGCCGGAGTTTTCTCCAAGACAGTCACAATTGGCTTGCGCAGCACGGACGGCAACAGCAGCAGGCGCCGAATTCTCGAGGAACTTTCAAATACTTTTAAAAGCGAACTGCGGTAGGACTTGCGGTAGTTTTGCACGGCATCAGCCAACGTCACCTCTCCTCTAAGAAAAGGAAGTAAGGACTCCGCGGCCATCGTGCCGCTGCGCAGCGCGAGGGAAATTCCGTCGCCGACAAACGGGTCGACGAAGCCGGCGGCGTCACCGGCCATGAGAACGCGGTCCCGTTCGGGTTGAGGATCAAAGAAGATCAGCGGGGCCGTGCTCACGGGATCGGTCAACGGTCGCCAGTTACTCGCGCGTTGTGCTAGTTCCCGGTTGCGAGCAAATACCTGCGGGAGAGTGCTGGCGACATCCGATCGCGCCATGGCGCAGACATTGACGCGATCTCCTTGGCGGTTGCCGTTGAGAGTGACTGGCGACACGCCGCAATATCCGCCTTCAAAGAAATACACGTCTACCGAAGCAGGCGGAGATGGCTCGCCGAAGTGGCCCTTAAGTCCGATCCACTTCTGCTCGGGGACGTGATCGTTGGCGCGCAGGTTCGACCAGCGGCCCGAGCAGTTGATCACCGATCGAGACTCAAACTCACCTTCGGTTGTCGAAACGCTGAACGGCCCAGGGCCCTGCATCGATTTGACCGCAGTGCGCTGGCGAGCATCCACTCCTGCGGTAACGGCCGAGTGCCACAGTGCGGCGTCCAGATCAATCCGGGCGATGCTGGCTGCGGCAGGCTCGATTGCGGTCTCAAGCACGCGCCCGTCCACAAACATGCGCGCATCTGGAACGCGGACAGACCCTTCAATCAATCGCGAAGAATCGAGCAGGCCGGTGAGCAAGTCCAATGACTCTGGCGAGACGAATTCGCCGCACACTTTATGGCGCGGGTAGATTCCGCGCTCGAGCAGCAGAACGCGTGCTCCACCTCTTGCAGCAGTAATCGCAGCCGCTGTGCCCGCTGGGCCTCCGCCGATAACAATAAGATCATGCATGCGCTGTAGCCCGGGCATCCCGCCAAGGACCTCTCGTCCGCGCACTCACAGTTTCCATGCAATGACCGCCATGCGAAATAAGTAATGCCTCGTAATTTCCACCCGCGCTGCCCTGCTCTTCTTCAACAACTCCCGCATTTCTCCCGGAGTATACGCGGCGCGCACCGACGCCGGTCCATCGTGGCGTGTCAAACGGCTGCGGTATAGCGGGAACCCAGCGTACACCAACGCGAGATGAAGCGGGTCGCGTATGAGGTCGTTGATCAACACCGCGACCCGGCATACCCGCAATGCCTCATCAACGAACTGCGGCAACTCTTCCGGTGAAAGATGGTGTCCGAACAAATTGCAGCCGATGATGTCAAAACTGTTGTCGCGAAAAGGAAGTTGCAAGGCATCGGCGGCAACCGCTGTCACTGCCGAGTTGCCGTCGCGCAGATGAGATGTCGCCCGATCGAGCAAGGTGACGTCGACGTTGATATTTCGTCCTTTTAATGACCGGCGAATCATTTCTGGAAGCGCACCATTGCCGGCCGCCGCTTCCAGGTATGACACCGACGAGAGATTGCGCTGACGCGCAATACGCTCCACCATCCACGCAGTCGTTCCGGCGCCGCCGAACCAGCGATTAATAAGACGGAGATCAGAGAGTGAGGCAGCGACTTCGGCGGGCGTCCCCGCGTCGCTGTCAAGCAGTTCGGGAGTAACTACCCGTTTCATCAGATTGGATGCAGCCGGCATAAACAGAGGCGGAACGCTTTAGCTGCCACCACGCCCCGTGCGGTCAGCAATCTTAGACTTCCGCCAGCTCTTCTTCCAGCAGCTGCTTGTTATAAAGGTCGGTGTAGTAGCCGTCGCGCGCGATCAGTTCTTCATGCGTACCTAGCTCTACGATGCGCCCGCCATGGAGAACGGCAATTTGGTCCGCGTTTCGGACGGTAGATACGCGATGCGAGATGAATATCGTGGTCCGCCCCCGCATTAGTTCGCGGAGATGGTTGAGGATTTTGTCCTCGGTGTGAGTGTCCACGCTGGAGAGCGCGTCATCCAGAATCAAGATGCGCGGATTGCGGATAAGCGCGCGCGCAATGGCGGTGCGCTGCTTCTGTCCTCCCGACAAGGTAATACCGCGCTCGCCGACCATGGTCTGATATTGTTCCGGGAAGCCCTCAATATCAGCCGCAATACTGGCCGCTTCGGCGGCGGCACGCACTTCGGAATCGCTGGCATCTTCCCTGCCGAAGGCAATGTTTTCCCGCACGGTCTCGCTGAACAGGAATGTTTCCTGCGGAACGAAGCCGATAGCCTTGCGCAACAGCTCCAGCGGATATTCGCGAAGCGGTCTGCCGTCAATGAGCACGGCGCCAGGCTCGGCGTCGTAAATTCGCGGAATCAAGCTGACCAGCGTGGTCTTACCTGAACCGGTAGGACCAACGATCGCGAGGCTCGTACCTGCAGGAATAGTCAAATTGATGTCGTGCAGCACCGGCGAGCCGTTGTAGCCGAAGTTCAGTCCGCGAAACTCAATGTCGCCCTGGATATCTTTTTCGCGCACACCGGTTTTGGCAAGCACACTCTGGTCGTCGCGGATCTCTGGCTGTTCATTCATCACTTCAGCAATCCGGCCCAGAGACGCGGTCCCACGCTGGAAAATATTAATGACCCAACCCAAGGCAATGACCGGCCAGGTCAGCTGCACGATGTAATAGAGGAAAGCCACGAATGCACCGGTAGTGATTTTCCCCTGGATCACTTCGCGTCCGCCGAGCCAGAGGACAAGCGGGATCGCCAACGCGACGGTGGTCTCCAGCGTCGGCCACAACATGCCCATGAGACGAACCAGCTTCAGGCTACGGTTGATGTACTCGTCGTTGGCCTTTTCGAAAGCGACAATCTCGGCTTCTTCCTGGACATAAGCGCGGATCACGCGCGCCCCGGAAAAATTCTCCTGAACCCGTGCCGAGATGTCAGAAAACATCGCCTGAATCCGCTCAAAGCGGTCGTGGATCTGCCTTCCGAAATACTGAATGGCAATGCTGGCGATGGGCAGCGGAAGAAATGAATACAAGGTCAGTTTCGGACTGATAGCAAGCATGAAAGCCAGCGCGCCGGCGGTAAATACGATCGTGTTCGCCGAATACATGATCGCCGGGCCGAGCAGCATGCGGACTGCGTTCAGATCGTTAGTGGCGCGCGCCATGATGTCGCCCGTACGCGTGCGCTGATAATAAGAGTAGGAGAGCTTTTCCAGGTGCTTGAACAAATCGTTGCGCAGGTCAAACTCAATCTCACGCGAGACGCCAATCACAACCCAGCGAGTTAAAAACTGAAAGATGCCCTTCACCGCCGCGATGGCCAGCAGCAGCATGGCGTAGGTGAACAGCTTCTGGCGAGTCACGCCGAGGTGGAGGTCGTCGATCGCCCTACGGATGACCTGCGGAAACAGGATCCAGATGCCGTTGTTAAAGAAGACGCAGAATGTCCCGAGGATGTAGCTGCCGCGGTACTTCTTCAGATAGGGATAGAGGGGACGCAGACGCTTCAGCATGCGTTCTAATAGATGCGATTGTAGCAGCCCAAGCTTCAGTTAGAAGTCTGGCGCTCAGAAATGCCAGACGGCGCCACCACCGACAAAAAGGTTGTGTTGGCGCCCGTTTCCGGTATTTACGTTCACTGGTGCAGCGCCGGAGTCGAAATCGCGCACCTCAAATCGAAAGCTGAGTGGGCCGCGCACTCTCACATCAAAGCCTGCGCCGAGTTGCAAAACGCCAGTTGTACTGCTGGCCGACCCAGGATTGTTGCCGCCGAATTCAAGCATCGAGGCCGCGCTGAAATGACCGAATCCACCGCCAAAACTCAGCCATGGCGATACCCCCTGGTCGGCAAAGATATTCACTCGGGCGGAGGGTGCAACGAAGAACGAGGAATAACTGCTGGGAACCAAGTTGACGCTCAGGTGGATGTCTTCATCGGGATTCACCGCGACTGGCACCTCGAACGTGAGCGACAGCAGTGCACTGCCGCTGGTCCAGAGTCGCCGGCCGTAGCTTGCTCCAAAGGTCAAGCCACTCCCGGACCGGAGCTTGGTATCGAACGAAGTAAGGCCGATCACGCGCTTGTCGCTGATAAAGGTGCGCCGGATCACGCCGGCTACTTCCTGTTGCTGCTGGGCAGCGGCGCTGGCAGGGAGTAACACTAGAGCGATCCCAACAGAAACTCCCCAGCGTGAAAACGCCACACTACCTCCGGCCGATGCGCGAATGGCAGTAGCCTAGCACGCTGTCAACGAGATCAATCAGCCACGGGGATGTCAGATTTGATGCCGCCCCAACACGCAGCCGGGGCGGCCATAGGACAAACTAGAAGAACAAAACGAATCCACCGGACACAACAATGTTGTGCTGGCGATCGGTGCTGGTCAGTGCATTGAGCTGCGGACGCCCGCTGTAGAAGTCGCGAACCTCGCCGCGAACGCCCAAGTATCGGATCAGTTTGATATCAATGCCACCACCGTACTCGATCACGCCCTTGTTCGTGCCGTGCGAGCCGGGATTGGACGACCCGTCCTGCAACTTTGTTCCCTCATCGAAACGTGCGAGCCCACCACCCAGGCTGACCCAGGGAGAGATGCCGGCGTCTGGAAGAAGTTTGAGCCGAAGCGCTGGCGTGACAAACAGCGAAGCCAGCGCGGTCGGGACGAGCGGATTGCTAGAACGGATGTCGGCATTGGGAACGCCGAGGAACGGAATTTCGAACTGCAACCCGGCGATGCCCGCTCCAAACAGCCTGCGGGCATAGGTGGCTTGATATGTCGTCCCTTTGCTGAATTTGATATTGCTAGCCGAAAAGATATTCGGCTGCAGGTTCTGGTCGGGGACGAGGGTTGCGCCCAGCAGCAGGCCCAGTTCATTTTTCGACTGGGCCGCGGCCAAAGTCGCGGTCGAGATAAGGACTAGCAACACAGCGGCACATAAACGTCGCAGATTCATGTATTCCCCTTTAAGAAAGTGGTTTTCTCATGTGATTCATCGACAGCTACAAACGTTGTGTGTCGAGATATTTTGACTTCAGGACTTCAGGTGACGCGCGCCCAAGCGTAATACCTATGAATGTTAAAATAGTGAGATTGCATGAGCAACAAGAGCCTCACTGTAGACCCCTGCGAAGAACAACAAACCGCCGATCAGCAGCCCCGACGGGCGACGAAGGTGGGGTTTGTAAGCCTGGGGTGTCCAAAGAACCTCGTTGACAGCGAGGTCATGATGGGCATGCTGGCGCAAGCGGGGGCGGAATTGATCCCGCGCGCCGAAGATGCCGACGTGATCGTCGTGAACACCTGTTCGTTTATCCAAAGCGCGCAGGAAGAGTCGGTGAATACCATCCTTGAGATGGCGCGCCAGAAGAGCGAAGGGCGGGCGCGGAAACTTGTAGTCGCGGGCTGCCTGGTCGAGCGCTTTCGTGACGAGATTCAGAAGAATATTCCGGAAGTCGATGCCGTAGTCGGAACCGGGGAATTGGAAACTATTTTGTCGGCAGCCGGAGTTGGAACTGGAGTACAGGACAACTTCCCGTTCAGAATTCTGAATTCGAGACCTGAAGGCGACCTTCGTCAATCACAAGGCCGCTTCTCGCGCGAATCCTGGGACGGAGCGATCGCGGATTTACCCAATTATCTTTACGACGAAGCCACTCCACGCGTGCTCGCGACGCCCGGCTACACGGCTTACATTAAGATCGCCGAAGGCTGCGATCATCCCTGCGGGTTCTGCATCATTCCTCAACTCCGTGGGAAATTCCGCTCCCGGCGTTTTGAGTCGGTGATCGCCGAGGCCGAACGCTTGGCCCGCGGAGGCGTGCGGGAAATTACGCTTATCGGTCAGGACACTACTTGCTACGGTGAAGATTTCGGCCTGAAAGATGGTTTGGCGCTGCTGTTGGAAAAGCTCGCGGCCATTCCGGACCTGCGCTGGATACGGTTCCTGTATGCGTATCCGAACAAGATCACACCGCGCCTCCTGGAAACCATCGCCGCCCACGAAAAGATTTGCTCCTATGTGGACGTCCCGCTACAGCATGCGTCAGCAGCAGTTCTCAAGCGCATGAAACGTGGAGCCAGCGGGGACATATTCCTTCGGCTGCTGGAAAAACTACGGCGCACCATCCCGGGCGTGACACTGCGGACGTCATTTATCGTGGGCTTCCCCGGTGAAACCGAGAAAGATTTCGAAGAACTTTGCGAGTTCGCAAAAGCGGCCGAGTTCGACTGGATGGGCGCTTTCGGATACTCCGACGAGCAGGGCGCCGGCGCTTTTGGCCTTGATAATAAACTTTCCGCTCGCGAAATTGAGCACCGCCGCAAGCACCTGATGCAAGTGCAGCGCAAGATCAGCAAACGAAACAAGAAGGCCTTGGTTGGAAAGGAATTCGATCTGCTGCTCGAAGGCGCATCGTCGGAGAGCGAACTGCTGCTGGAAGGGCGGACAGCGATGCATGCGCCTGAAATCGACGGCAAAGTTTTCGTCAACGATTTCCCTGAAGATCGAGAGCCCCGGGCAGGCGAATTCTACAAGTGCGTTGTGACCGAGGCGCACGATTACGACCTGATCGCAAGAATCGTGTAGAGCAATACGATGGCTCGCCGCAAGATCAAGCTGCGTTGTCCCACATGTAAAAAGGCGGTGAAGTGCACCGATGCAGAGTTCCCTTTCTGCAGCGAGCGATGCCGCCTGATTGACTTGGGAAAATGGGCCAGTGGAGAGTATGTGATCTCGTCGCCGCTGCGGGACACCTCCGACACGTCTGACCGCCCAAACCGCGATGACGAGTGACCATGCTGTCGACCGTAGCACCGGCGGTCCGCCGGCTGTCGCGGGGGCGTCTCGCCCCAATGCTGCCAACGACGCGCCCGACCATAGCGCCGGCGTCCCGCCGGCTGTCGCGGGGGCGTCTCGCCCCCGCTTCGGTCAAGTCATAATCCACGACCGCGGTTATCTGCCACACTGGGAAAGCGAAAGCGCAACCTACTTCGTCACTTTCCGCCTGGCCGGGTCACTTCCTAAATCAGTTCTCGAAAAGATTGAGTCCGAACGCCGCAACCTCCAGCTCACCGCGATCCAGCATAAACGCGAACCGACTCGCGACGAAAAACGTTGCCTACAGAAACTCTTCTCGAAAACAATTCAGGAGTACTTAGACACCGGAGCCGGTCCTTGTCATCTGAAGACACCCGAAGTTGCAAACGCGGTAGCCGAAACTTTACGGTACTTTGATGACAAGCGGTATAGATTGTTCGCGTGGTGCGTTATGCCTAACCACGTCCATGTAGTGGTACGGCTGTTCCCGAGCGAGAAGCTGGCTAACGTACTTCACTCCTGGAAGTCATTCTCCGCGAAACGAGCGAATGAAATTCTTCACTCTGCTGGTCCGTTCTGGCAAAAGGAATATTATGACCACCTGATCCGCAACGAGAGCGAATTGGACCGGGCTATTGAGTACGTTGCCGAGAATCCAGCGAAGGCAGGATTGGGGAATTGGACTTGGGTATGGGTGTGGGGGCAAGATGCCCCCACGACAGCCGGCGGGACGCCGGCGTTACGATCCGAGATGCCCAAATGAGCTCACCAGCGCCGCGATGGGCCACACTGACCGCAACTTTTTTTGGCATCGGCCGGATGCGGCCTGGGCCAGGCAGCTGGGCGTCTGCGGTAACGATGATCTTATGGTTCCTGCTCACCCGCTGGATCCCGGCGGCAGCACAACCCTGGTCGGCGGCCCTTTTGGCACTGCTCGCGATCGCAATCGGGATTCCCGCGGCTACACAAGTAGCACGCGCTACTGCATCCAAAGATCCGCAGATTGTCGTGATTGACGAAGTAGCCGGACAGCTCATCACATTCATAGCCCGGCCGTCGTCATGGAAATCTCTGCTGTTGGGCTTTATACTTTTTCGAGGGTTCGACATCGTAAAGCCTCCTCCCGTGCGCAATCTGGAGCGCCTGCCGGAAGGCACGGGCATTGTGCTGGATGATGTGGCCGCCGGCTTGTATGCGCTGCTGCTCATGCACGTCGCGCTGCATTTCGGAGTACTGGCCAGGTAGTGAGCAGTAAGGAAGTATTAAGAATGGGAATTTCCGATCGTCTGCTGGGCAAGAAGAACGTAAATGGCCACCCGCGAATCGATGCGGTTAATCCTCGCGCCGCATTGCCGGGAGGAGAGGTTCGGATCACCGGCAGCGGTCTGCGGCCGATGGAGCTTCGCCGTCCACGTGTGCGTTTTGGCGACATCGAGGGCGCGGTCGTAATCAGCTCGGACGATTTCCTGATCGCCCGGGTGCCGCCGGGCGCGTCCTCCGGTCCGGTGGTAGTTTCGACCAACGGACACGTCAGCAATCCCCATGCGATCAGTGTAGCGGTTCCCATAGCCGAAAACCTGCATCCGGTTACCAACCCGGCGCTTGACGCCGAAGGCAATATTTACGCCACGTTTTCAGGTTCCCGTGGGCAGAAGGTTCCCATCGCGATTTACAAAATTGATACCAATTACACGGTGAAGCCGTTCCTGACCGACATGATGAACCCGACGGCGATCGCGTTCGATCGCGATGGGCAGATGTACGTCTCTTCGCGATTTGACGGGACGGTGTATCGGGTCGCGCCGAATGGAACTATGACCTCATACGCGGAAGGTATGGGGATTGCCACCGGAATCGCTTTCGACCGTGAAGAAAATCTCTACGTTGGCGATCGAAGCGGAACCATCTTCAAGATCGCGCGCGACCGGCAAATTTTCGTGTTTGCCACGTTGGAGGCAAGCGTCTCGGCTTATCACCTGGCGTTCGGGCCGGCAGGCGACCTGTTCGTGACCGGACCGACGACTTCCAGCTTTGATTGCGTGCACAAAATCGATGCTCAGGGGAATGTTTCGACGTTTTATCGCGGCCTGGGACGTCCGCAAGGGCTGGCCTTTGACGCGCAAGGAAACCTGTACGTCGCAGCATCGTTAGGCGGCAAAAGAGGCATTGTGAAGATCACTCCCGACGGAAAAGCGTCCCTGGAAATTGCAGGCCCGGCGCTGGTCGGGCTGGCTTTCGGACCGGGACGCTCCGTCGTTCTGGCCACGACGAGCGGTGTCCATCATCTGCTTTGGGACGTGCAGGGCCTGCCGCTCGTGCCGGAGTTGCCTACGTAAGCACTGGACCACATCAGTTACACTTTTAGCGTGAACGCCGAGATCATTGCCATTGGCTCGGAGTTGTTGACGCCCTACCGCCAAGATACCAATTCTCTATATCTCACCGAACGACTGAACCAGCTTGGCATCGAGGTGATCTTCAAGACCGTAGTCGGTGACAGCAGCGATAACCTCAGTTCAGCAGCTGCCATCGCTCTATCGCGGGCAGACATCGTCATCTTCATGGGCGGCCTGGGACCGACTGAAGATGATTTGACGCGGGAGGCCGTCGCGGCCGCGCTCGGGCGCGAACTGCACCGGGACGAAAGCATCGTTCAGGAACTTGAAAAGCGCTTCACTGCGCGCGGCTATAAGTTCACGTCGAATAATCTGAAACAGGCGGACGTGATTGCTGGGGCAGTCGTCCTGTCCAACGCGACTGGGACCGCGCCCGGGCAGTGGATTACTGCCGAATACAAAGGTGCCGAGAAGTTAATCCTGCTGTTACCGGGTCCCCCACACGAATTGAAAGCGCTGTTTG
>Ga0070741_10007537_pt1 | contig 22443 bp, 21 predicted proteins | sample Coa_R1_4_FD_66440 | JGI IMG/M metagenome (GOLD analysis project Ga0070741, IMG submission 66440) | Surface soil microbial communities from Centralia Pennsylvania, which are recovering from an underground coalmine fire - Coalmine... | ecosystem: Environmental > Terrestrial > Soil > Unclassified ... | reverse complement strand
TGTCCGTCAATGGCGAGATTCACGGCGTGTTTGCGGGCGACGGCGTTTTTCGCACGGGTTCGCACGCGCTGACTGCCGGCGCGGTCGATTACGACATCGGCATGGACATCAACCCGGTGAAACCGGGCGCGCAGACGACGTTTCATTTGGCAAAAAACAGCGGGCTGCTTTCCGGCGCGTCGATCAGTAATTCCGTTTTCCAAACCGCGAAGGAGCTGCAGCTTTACGCGGGCAATGGTTTGGACGGTGTGGCTGGCAAACCGGGCGGCATTGGCGGTTCCGTGCAGAACGTCACGATCGTCAGCGCATTCATCGATGAAACCAGCCCGGCGAGCACTCCGGCCTACGACATTCAGTCCGGCGACGGCGGCAACGGCACGGTCGGTGGCGCGGGCGGGTTGATTGCGAAAGTGATCGAGAAAACATCGACCGGGATCGTGAACATCACCGCCGGCCATGGCGGAAACGGCGGCAGCGGCGCGGGTGGCGTCGGTGGATCGATCAAAGGACTCGACATGCAGAGCGATAGCAGCAGTTACACGATCGTCGCGGGCAAAGGCGGCAGCGGCGCACCAGCCGGCGCGGGCGGTTCGCTGCTCGGCAACAATTTCTCCGGCAAAGCGCCGAGCACCGGCATCATCGTCCACGCGGACTTCACCGGCGACGGCGTCGATGACATTTTGCTCGTCGATAGCGGCACTGGCAAAATGATCCTCGAGCAAAACAGCGGCGACGGCTCGAGCTTTGCGCCCGTTGTGCAGGACGACCGCAACACGCCGCAGCCGCAGGACGACTTGCTCCAAATCGATCCGAAAGGCACGACACCGGACAGCGCGGTCGCGGTCGATGTGAACAACGACGGATTGATGGACATTGTCGTCAGCTACAAAAACAGCAACAACCTCGGCGTTTACCTCAATAACGGCGGCGGCGTATTTTACGACCAGCAATTCGATTCCGGCACCGGCGCATACACCGGCAGCACGCTCACAGGCGGGATCGTCGCGCTCGGCCACAGCCCGTTCAAGATTACGGCGGGAAATTTCACCGCCTCATCCGATGACGACATTGCGGTGATGACCACCGACAACACCGCGACGAAAATTTACGTCGCAGCAGGCGATGGCAAAGGCGGGTTTGCGCTGCTCGATGCGGTTGTTTCATTACCAAAACTCGCGACCGACTTCGTTACCGCGCCAATCAAAGGCGGCGCTTACGACGATTTGTTCGTCGGTTTTCAATCGGGCACAATCGTTCCGCTGCTCTCGACGGGCGCTGCGTCAGGCGATGCGTTTACCGCTGGCAACGGCGGCGTGATGCCCGGTGGCGTTGCGAATCTCGATGTCGATGCCGGCTCGCTGCGCTTGCTCGCGCTCAGCGCTTCGCAGACGAAGCTTAGCGTGTTCGGCTGGGATTCGACCGGCTTCCTGACGTCGACACTTTCGCCCGATCTCACCCTGCAAACGGGCAGGCCGCTCGTTGCACATTTCGTTAACGACAACGCGAGCGCGCAGGCTCCGATCGAAGTGCTCTCATCGCTCGCGTCCGGTTCGCGACTCGACGAATACACCGCGCCGAACGGCACGTTCCAGGTTACCGCTACCGTGCAATCGCCATCGACGCTGAAAAACTTCGTCCCCGTGATCGAAGGCGGCTCCACCGGCGTCGCGGCACTCGGCGGTTCGCTCGGGCATTTCGATTTCAGCCAGAGCTTTACCGATTTCGTCGATTTTGCACTGCCGTTTACCGGCAAGAAGGTGTCGCTCTTCGCGGGTGACGGCGGCAGCGGGCTCGATCTCTCCGCGAAGCTCATTGGCAAAGGCGGCGCGGGCGGCGCGATCATCGGCATCAACGTCGAAGCCGGCGATATTTTCCTGCAGGCTGGCAAAGGCGGCGACAGTGGCAAAGGCGCTGCCGGTGCGGGTGGTGCGATTATGAACACGCCGCTTCTCGCGCTTTCGAGCGGCGGCGCGCTCGTTCCCGCGCTCACGGCCGATACCTCGCTCGTGCTCCATGCAGGCGATGGCGGCACGCCGACCGGCCCCGCGGCAACTGCGGCGGGCGGCAGCGGCGGCAGCATCTCGTCATTTCATCTTTCGCTCGTTAGCGGCGACATCGTTGTCACTGCCGGCATCGGCAAAGACGGCAATGGTGGTGCCGGCGGAAATGGCGGCAGCATCTCCAATCTCGTCACGCTCGCGAATGACGGCGACCTTCTCCTGACCGCCGGCAATGCGGGTAACGCGACCGCCGGCACCGGGAACGGTGGAATTGGCGGCTCGATCACCGGTGTTAAACACAAGCTGGATCTGCCGGCGAATGTCGAGTTGCTCGAAAAAGCTTACAACGTCACGCTCACCGCCGGTGATGGCGGAACGTCCACCGGCGGACTCGGCGGAATAGGCGGCTCCATTTCAACCGTCGATCTCACGCTCGATCCCGCAGACGAATCTCAGGACGATCCCGCGACGCCTGCCGATGAGCACGCCGTCGTGGATAGCACGGTGCGCGTCACGTTGACTGCCGGCAATGGCGGTGATGGCGCGACGGGCGGCAATGCAGGCGGCGTCAAGGCGGTCAAGTCGACGACCGTGTTCGACCAGTTCATCACCGATCCGGTCACACACGCGCGCTTCATCGAGATGAATCCCGTCGTCATGAGCATCACTTCCGGCAAAGGCGGTAACGGCTCGACCGGCATGGGCGGTGCTGGCGGAACGATTTCGCTCGGCGGCATCGGCGCGCTCGATGGTATTACCAATTTCGATTCCGATTTCCCGCAGGCGCAAAACCCGCTCACGATCACCGCCCGCAATGGTGGCGATGGCGCGACGAAAGGCGGCGCAGGCGGCGCTGTGCTCAGCGTCTTCACCGGCAATTCCACTTCCTCCGACGGCGGCCAGATCATTGGCAACGAACTCGGCGGCGCGACCATCACCTCCGGCACCGGCGGCACCGGCGGCACGTCCGACGGCGGTGCAGGCGGCGCGATTTCGCTCCTCAACCTCGGCGTTGACGGCGGAACGATCAAGCTGCAATCCGGCGACGGCGGCGACGGCGGCACGCACGTCGGTTCGATCACCGGCAAAGGCGGAGCAGCCGGGCTGATCAGCAATTCCTTCCTCGGTTCGCGCAATTCCGGCATGTTCGTCCTCGGCGGTGTTGGCGGCAGCGGCGTGACCGGCGGTGGCGCGGGCGGCGCACTCTCCGGCCTGAAGCTGAACACACCGCAGGACCCCACCATCTACACTTCCATCCTCGCAGGCGGCAACGGCGGCGACGCGAGCGGCAATGGCGCAGTGGCCGGTAAAGGCTACATCGGCGGCAAAGGCGGCGACGTCACCGGCATCAGCCAGCAAAAGGACATCAACAGCTCGATCAACGTCATCCAGGCCGGCGACGGCGGGAAGAGCATCGGCGCATTTGGCGTCGGCGGCGCGGGCGGCAACGTCAGCTCCATCCAGGCCGCGGGCTTCATCGGCGTCGCGTCCGACGGCAGCTCGAAGTTCGGCGCATTCTTTAAAAACAACCCGCAAGGCCTCTTCGCCGGGCGCGGCGGCACAGGCGTTACCAATGGCAGCGCCGGCTCGGTCTCCAACGTCCTCGCCCGCCAGATCGCCGCGATCGGCGCGAGTGCGGACCAGAACGGCATCTTCGCGCTTGCCTCGGCGGTCACGAACATCAAGGCCGACCTCATCGGCTTCGACGTGAATGGCAACAACAGCTTCAACAGCACCGCCGGCACCACATCGCCCAGCACAGCCAAGCCTGTCGACGGCTTCATCCTTGCGAAAGTGATCAGCGGCATCAACACGCTGAACAACGCACGCACGGCAGCATTCGAGTTTACCTCATAGTAATACGCCGCAAAGGCACACCATTTGCTTAAAAAGGCAGGGATGAAGCTGTTTTCCAATGAGCGAATCCACCGACGTGGCGGGTTTACCTTCCTGGACAACATATTCGCGATGACCATCGTCGCACTGTTCTTCGGTGCGCTCTACATGCTGAATTCGCAATGTCTCTACCTGCTCAACTCCGGCCGTGAGTCGCTCGCTGCCACCGGCGCGTTGCAGGATCGCATGGAGCAGGTGCGCAGTTGCCGCTGGACTCAAGTCACGCTTTCCAGCGGGACGAACAGCATCTCCACGTTGCTCTCCTCCGCCGCGAGCGATGCCGCCATGTTGAACAAAGCCACTGAGACGGTCACCGTGACCGGTTATCCCACACCGACGAGCGGCAGCGCGCCGACCTTTTCCGTCAGCCGCAACAATGCGACAGGCGTTGTCAGCGTCGCGGCAGGCGGCAGCGCGCAGAGCGCTTTCTCCACCTACGACCTGGCGCGCATCGACATCACGATGGCCTGGACGGCTTCGCCGGGAAACCGCTCCCGCAGTGAGCAGATCACGACTTTATGGGGGGAAAACACACGATGAAGCTACGTCGCAACCACGGTTACACTCTGGTGGAAATGATGTGTTCCGCCGCTGTCGGCGGCCTCATTCTCGGCGTGATCGTGCTCGGCGCGGCGGCGTTTCAGCGCGTCTTCTTTGCCGCCGATGATTACTACGTTGCCTCCGAGGACCAGATGCGGGTGATGGATTACATCGCGCGCGATCTCCGGCAATCCGGCACCGGCAGCGTCACCAGTGGCACCATGCTCACAGTGTTCGTGCCGGATTACGTCGATTACTCCGGCAGCGCTGCGACGACCGGTTCCGCGCGCACTCCCACAGTCACCGTCACGACTCCGAAGTTCGGCATGCCCACCTGCTCCATTTCCTATAGCGGCACTTCCATGCAGGTGAATTACTTCCGGACATCCGGCAGCAATTCGGTCACCGTCACCCGCCAGGTGATTTCCACCGGCACCGCCAACGCGGTCGTGAACGTGGACAACACCGACGGCTTTATCCTTACCGACGCGAATCCCCTCAGCGGCACCAGCACCTTCACCTTCGGCGGCACGAACTCGGTCACCTCGGTAAAGACCACCACCAGCTTTACGCCGCGCTTCCATTACTCGAACAGCAGCTCCGCCGGCACGTCCGTCTACTCAACCATCGTCCTGAGAAAGGGGCAATATGACACCATCAAGTAATCGCGCACTTCGTGGCAACACCACCGTCGTCGCGCTGCTGATGCTCTTCGTCCTTTCACTGGTCGGCGCGAACGTTCTCTACAACATCTCCGCCCGCTATAACACCACGCAGAAGAACATCGGCTGGCAGGAAGCCCTCTTCGCGGCAGAGTCCGGCGCGGACGTGGCTCTTGCAAATCTCCGCTGGACAAAGATCAGCGGCACCAACACGGCGTTCGCCGCAGGCACGAACGATGACGGCAGCTACTGGGGCTGGCTGAAACCGAGCGGCTCGAACTGGGTTCCCTGCACCAGCGCGACGGATGGAAGCACCCAGCTCAGCGGCACCAAGAGCCTTACCTATAACCTACCCACGCTCTCCGAAGGCGGCGACGGCACCACGCAGATTTGGGCGAAAGTGGTGCTCGACGGCCCGCCGATGTCAAACTCGGGCACACCGAAAGGCCTGGTCGATTCAAAGGGCAACCAATGGTATCGCATCCGCTCCACCGGCTACGCTGCGCTTACCGGCATGTCGCGTGTCGGCGATGACATCGTCACCGACATGAATGCGCGGCACAAAAACGCGCTGCGCAAGTTCAGCTTCAAATACGATCGCTACGAATCCTTCTACAATAACCGCCTCGTCGCGCTCGCCAAGCCGCAGGCGCAGCGCACCATCGAGGTGCTCGTCCAGCCAAAGACACCGTTCGAGGCGGCGGTCATCGCCGGCACCAGTTTCAATGGCCCCGGTTCCGCCGGTGTGATCGACAGCTTCGACTCCACCAACACGGCCAAATCGACCAATGCCCAATATGATTCCTCGAAGCGCCAGCAGCATGGCGACGTGCTGCTGAACACCGCAGCCACCAGCAGCAATTTCAGCGTCGGCGGCACGATCTACGGGGACGTCGGAAGCAATGGCGGCACGTTCACGAACATCGGCAGTGTCACCGGCTCGGTAAACAACAACGCCTACACTTACCTGCCGCCGGTGAATACGCCCACGTGGACTACCATCAACGCCACGCCCACCACCGTCACCAGCAACACCACGATCAACATTCCCGCCGCAAACAACACGCTCACCAACCCCGCACGCTACAAGCTCGCGACCATTACCAAAACCCTCACGGTTACACCGCCTTCAGGCAGCGACGGCTATGCGGAAATCTGGGTCACCGGCGACATCACCGGCGCGATCACCATTAACGACAACACTTCCAGCGGCTCGCAGACCGGCGCGCACGTCAAGATCTACTTCGCCGGCAACATCAACGTCAAAGGCCGCGACCTGACGAACAACCCTTACAGCGACGGCCTGCAGCTTGGCGCTGCTTATCTGCAATTCTACGGCATCAATCCATCCAGCGGCACGCAAACCGTTTCCATCGGGTCACCGGGCGATTTTGCCGCCTGCCTCTATGCGCCCGCCGCCACCTTCACCATGACGGGTAACCCGGACATCTACGGCTCGGTCGTCACCAATAACTTCTCCGGCAACGGCAACACCGGCGTCCACTATGACGAAGCGCTCGCCGGCTTTGGCGACGTCATCGACTATCGCCGCGCGAGCTGGGTGGAAGATCCGCGCTAAACGCGGCGCTTCAAAAAATAGGCACGCCACGGCATGGAAGCCGCTTGTAATTTCCATACAACACGAAATTCCATGTTTCACCGCCTTCTCCCGCAAAAGTGCCGCAGCGCCGGGCTGCGCGCATTGGTTTGTTTCGCAATCCTGACGTTCGCCGGCGCAACCGCCGCGCGCGCGGACATTTTCACCAACGGCGACTTTTCGCTCGGCGACCTGACGGGCTGGACGTGGTTCGTAACCGCCAACGGCACGCTCGGCAACACCTACCCGACGGTGGCGCAGATCGACATCGACTACTACAGCAGCGGCGGCGTCAATGACAACGGTCCGCTTTCCGTCAGCAATGCGGCGGTCTTCCGTGTCGGCAAAATCAATTCCAGCACGCCGACCGGCGGGGGCGGCATTTTCCAAAACATCACGCTGCCCTCGGGCCAGTTTACGCTGAGTCTGGACGTGGCGAGTGTCGCTGCCGATGGCTTTACAGGAAACAACGATAGCGGCACTTTCTCATTGCTCTTTGACGGTGCAACGGTCGATTCGCAGCCGTCGCAGATTTTAAATGGCGGCGACCAGCTCCATTTCCTGCTCTCGGGAACCGTCTCGAACGTCACGGCCGGCTCCCATGAAGTCCGCCTGCTCATCACGCGTCAATTTACCTCCGCCTCTACCGCGCCGCTGGAATACGCGGACAATTTCCAGATCACAGGCCAGGGCATCCCCGAGCCGTCGGAAATTGCGCTGGCATTGATCGGTGGAGCTACGCTGCTTTGCAGGTGGTGCCGTAAGCGGTCGCGCGAGTAATTTGCGGCACAGCAAAATGAAAAGCGCTCAAAGCGCGACGGGCAATAGCTTGCGCGTTTCGATCGATTACCGCGGCCCCGCGTAACCCTGCGGAGGGATGAGGCCGGTGCTCATTGCGTAACGAATGAGGCCTGCGGGCTCGTGGATTCCGAGACGCGACATGATTTCCTTGCGGTGCGCATGCACGGTTTTGGCGGCGATTTTCAGCCCGGCAGCGGTTTCCTTGACGCTCAATCCGCTCGCGAGCTGCTGCAGGATTTCACGTTGTCGTTTCGTGAGTGCGGGAGTTCCGCCGTTGGCGAGCGCGCCGAGGACGAGGTCGCGCGTGATTTGCGGGCTGGTATAGAAGTAGCCATTCCGCATCGCTTCGAGCGCGAGCGGCAGTTCGCCGTTGAGAGAGTCCTTGAGCAGGTAACCACTCGCGCCGGCGCGGAAGGACTCGCGGACGCAGCAGGGATCGCTGGTGGCGGACATCATGAGCACCATCACCGAGGGCAACTGCCGGACGATCTGTTTCGTCGCTTCGATGCCGGTATTGCCGCTGCGAAACAGAATGTCCATGAGAATGACGTCGGGCTTTGTTTCCAGCGCGAGATCGACCGACTCCGATGCTGTCGCGGCCTGCCCGACGATTTCGCAGCCACTTCTCGACTCGATGAACGCGCAGACGCTCTCCCGAAGAATCAGGTGATCGTCCGCGACCAATATTCGCAACGCACTTCCTTTGTCCATGTTCGTTGCCCGCGCAGAATGCCTGAGCGATGTAAAATGTGCCAGCGATTTTTCGCGCGCGCGTCGCGGGTCGAAAACCGGGCGGCTGAGGATTTGAACCTCACACGAAGTTTACCTTTCGAGTTTCAGCGGGCTGACCGCTGCCGCCGGTGATGATAACGCGAGTCGTTTAAAGCAGCACCGATGCCAGCACTGCAATCCACCACGGGAAAGTTCCGACAAGCCACAAATCGCTGAGATTCTTCCCGCCGGTGTCTTAGACCGGACTAGGAAAAAGGATAGGTATTTCGCGGTTGTGCGAACGGATCGGCTCCCGAATCCTGCATCCGCGTGAAAGCCATACACGAAATCCAAATTCCTTCGAAAGACTGCGCGGGACGTTTACAGCTCCGCCGGAAAGCTTCGAAGGTCTTCGGAAAAGCTGCGAACGTCCTGCAAATTCATTCGAAGGAAATCCAAAAAGCTTCGAAGGAATCCGGAATTCCTTCGAAAGAATCCGGAATTCCTTCGAAAGAATCGGCAAAACCTTCGAAGGAAATCGCAAAACCTTCGAAGCTTTTCGGCGGATGTTCACAGGAATTTCAAAATCGTTCGAAGCTTTTTCCAATTCCTTCGAACGAATCGCGCAATCGTTCGAAACAAATCCGCACCTGTTCGATGGAAACACGCGGAGCTTCGAGCAAATCCGCAACCGCTTTCGGCTGTTTCAGCCGAAAAACCACGGGGAGAGCGTCTCTTTCGTGGCTAAAACCAAGCAAAAACAAACAAACAAGGAGAAAACCAAGTAAAAATGAGTAAAGTCAAAGCAATCATTGATTTCAGCGGCTATTCCGCCGCCGATCTCAAGCCAGTGGCACAAACGATCCATGATCAGTTGCTGGCCAACGCGGCCACCTTCACGGCCCCGCCCGTGCTGATGCCCGCGCTGCAAACCGTGATCGACACGTTCGACCAGAAGCTAGCCGACAAGGCCAGCCGTTCGACCGCCGATATAACCGCGTTCAACGCCGCGCGCGAGGCGCTGGAAATCGTGCTCGCCGATCTCGGCGGTTACGTCAACTCCGTCGCGAAAGGCGATCCGGCCATCGTCGCGCTCAGCGGTTTCCCATCCTACGAAACCGGCAATGCGCCCGATCTCTCGCCGCCCGCCGCGCCGCAGAACCTGGTCTTGCGCCAGGGTGACTTGAGCGGCTCGCTGGTCGCGCGCTATCGTCCCGATCGCACACCGAGCATGAACGACGTGGAAACCTGCACCGGCGACCCGAACGTGGAAGCCAACTGGAAACACTACGGCACGTTCAGCAACGGCAAAGCCATGCTCGAAGGCTTCACGCCCGGCACCACCCTCTGGGTTCGCGTCCGCACCATAGGCCTCAAAGGCGTGATGGGCGCATGGAGCGACCCCGGCAAAATGATGGTGGTCTAAGTCACCCGCCGAGGGTGTCCCTGCAAAACAAAGGCGCGAGGTTCCGCAAACGAACTTCGCGCCTTTTTGCTTTCAATACAAAGCTCGGGAACGGCTCGACATCCGCGATGGATATGGCAGTCTCCCTAAGTTCAAACGCATGAAAAAAAAGAAGCCTTTGCCCCGTAAATCGACGGCTCTTTATCGAAACAAAACATTGCGGCGAAAGAAACCTTTCCATCGGGAGAAGCAAGAAGCAAAAGGATCTGTCACTCGTGAAGACCATGCGCTGTATAGGGCTCGCGAATTACATTGTGTCGAATTGTTCGCTGGAGCCGGCGGACTTGCGATAGCTGCCTCAAAAGCCGGTTTCAAACACGATGCCGTGCTTGAATACAATCATGATGCGTGTGAGACGATTCGAGTGAACCAGCGGCGCGGCTATGAATTAGTGCGTCATTGGCCTTTGATAGAAGCTGATGTCCATCATCAGGATTTTGGCACGTGGAATGGGCGAGTTGATCTAGTCTCAGGCGGACCTCCTTGTCAGCCGTTTTCGATCGGTGGAAAGCATCGTGCCATGCAAGACAAGCGAAACCTATTTCCGGAAGCAGCTCGTGGGGTGCGTGAAATTCAACCACGTGCATTCGTATTTGAAAATGTTAAGGGATTAACGCGCGAATCCTTCGCTAAATATTTTGCTTACATTGTCCTCCAGCTAACTTATCCGACTATCACAAAGCGACAGGATGAAGAATGGGTGGAACACTTTTCGAGACTTGAGCGCATCAAGACCAAGGGAACAGCAACAGATTTGAGCTACAAGGTGGTTTGGCGTCTGCTCAACGCAGCGGACTACGGGGTCCCTCAGCGTCGGGAACGAGTTTTTATCGTGGGTTTTCGCTCTGATATTCATGTGTCTTGGTCTTTTCCGAACCCCACTCATTCACGTGAAGCGTTGCACAACTCCCAATGGCTTTCAGGTGAATATTGGGAAAGACATGGAGTGGCTCGTCGCGACCGGCCAGAACCTCCGCCCGCATTTGGCCGGGTGACATCAGACATGCTGCATGCTCCGTGGCGAACAGTTCGCGACGCGATCGCTGACTTGGGTGAGCCTTCACAAAATGAGCGTATTGCCAACCACACTTTGCAACCCGGGGCTCGGTCCTATATTGGGCATACCGGGAGTCCTCTTGATGAACCGGCAAAGACATTGAAGGCTGGCGATCATGGTGTGCCAGGAGGGGAAAACATGCTTCGTTACCCAAACGGAAAAGTCCGTTATTTTTCTGTTAGAGAGTCGTGTCGACTTCAGTCTTTTCCCGACGAATATGTTTTCGAGGGAAGTTGGACGGAGAATATGAGACAGCTTGGAAATGCCGTGCCGGTTGCTTTAGGTGAGCAGGTTTTGCGAAGTGTAAGAATGGCACTTGAGAAACATGATGAAATAGCGCGCGGGAAGTTTTGATGGCTGATAATCCGACAAATATCATAACTGAAATTATTGCCTTAGCGAATAAGCTCTCGCTTGATCCGGCGGATTACTCCGGGCTTTCCGCTCCTAAGCGTCGCGCACTTAAAAAGGAACTCGAAAGCGTGGTTCTTCGTCTGAACTCATTGGCGCAATCTTTCGATCAGATCCGGCAACCAAAGCATGTTTTCGATCCCACCAGTCCGAAAGTCATCGGTGAGATAGTCGCTCGCGCTCTCCTCCTTCAAGATAAGGAGACTATTTCGATTGCTACTGAGCAACCATTTTACGGTGCCGGTGTATATGCCCTCTATTATCGAGGTTCGTTTGATTGCTATGCTCCGATATCGGGTAAGGAACACCCGATCTATGTAGGCAAGGCGGATCCTGAAGAAATGCACGCACTCTTACCGAGTGAACAAGGGCCACGTCTTTTTAATCGACTAAGAGATCACAAACGAAGTATTGCGAGCGCGGAAAACTTAAAATTGGAAGACTTCGATTGCCGTTATTTAGTAGTTCGTAGCGCATGGATTGAAACCGCCGAAGACTTGCTAATAGATTGGTTCAAGCCAGTTTGGAATAACGAAATGAAGGTCTGCTATGGCTTCGGCAAACATGGTGACAGCCCTGAAACCCGCGCAAATGAACGGTCTCCTTGGGATACCTTGCACCCAGGACGCCCTTGGGCTAAATCGGAGAATAATACTCCAAATAAAAAGAGCTTGGAGCAAATTCAGGCTGATATAGCCGCGCATTTCAAACAGTATCCACCAAAGGAATAGTCGTGGCGGATACCTTGACGCATGCCGAGCGTTCTCTGCGAATGTCACGTGTGCGCGGGCGGGGGAATGCTTCGACCGAGTTGCGGATGATTGGGTTTATGAAGCTGGCGGGAATAAGCGGGTGGAGAAGAAACTTTCAGCTATTTGGAAAACCCGACTTGGTGTTTCGGCGGCAAAAGATAGCTATTTTTGTGGACGGCTGCTTTTGGCATGGTTGTCCCCGTCACGGCAGGACTCCTAAGTCGCGGATCAAATTCTGGACTGCAAAACTACAATCCAATGCGAAACGAGATAGAGAGGTAACGAGACATCTACGGGAAAAAGGTTGGCGCGTGATTCGTATTTGGGAATGTGAGTTAACGAAAAAGAATTGGCCACGGGTGGCTCGACGGATTGCACGACTGCTATCACACACGGCATGAAAAATAGGGGGCATCGAATAATGTGGTTCGATCGTCTCAATCGCGAAAGTTAGGGATGGCGCGAGGTTTCGCATACGAACTTCGCGCCTTTCCATCATCCCGTGCGTTACCGCTTTCCCGTCACTGCGGAAAGACCGCCGCGAACTCCGTGTTGATGAAATCGGCGATGGAATCTGGCAGCGGAAAATCGAAGTGAGGACAATCTGTTTTGAGGGTGCTGCCGGTGAGCAGGTGAAAGAGGCAATAGTCGCGGAGATCGGTGTAGTTGTCGTCCAGGTGCCGGTGAAAGCGGAGCACTTTCATGTGCATGCCGAGTTGGTCGTGCTCGTAAAGCCGGCGAATCTTTTTCAGAAGCGCGTTGTGCAAAGCTTGCTCGGCGTCGGTCATAGCGGCGCGGATTTGCGGCAGGCGCATATTGTTGTCAACAAAATTCATTATACCGTTGAGAATGGGACCAGATGGACGACTCCAACAAAAATGGCGCGAAGTTCGGCAAACGAACTTCGCGCCTTTTTTTGCGCGGCGCGGTATTGAGGGGGTTGGAACTTCTGCTAGCCTATCGGTATGAAAGCGCAGCTTGCGGCAGTCGTCTCGTTGTTCGTTCTCCTCACGTTTGCGAGTGCTCCGCCGGTTCTCGCCTTCCTCCCGCAGCCGACGATTACTCTCGTGGCTGCCCAAGGTGATGCAGTCGGCTCGAACACGCTCACGCTTGCCGGGCCGCCCGCGATCGATGCCTCGGGCGACGTGGCTTTTCACGCGCTGCTCGGGAAGGGGAAGACGGCGAACTTCGGCATCGTCCTGGCGAGCGGCACGACGCTGACATTCGTTGCCGACGGGCAGACTGCCGACCCGGTAACCGGCGCGACGTTCACGAAACTGAGCGATCCGGTGTTGAGCGGAAGCGGCGCGCTGGCGTTCGTCGGCACACTGAAGCCGGGCACAGGCGATGCCACGGGGCAGAACAAAAGTGCTGTTTACGTTTTTAAAAACAACACGTCGAGTCTCGTCGCGCGCACCAGTGGCACCGCGCCGGGATTGGGAGGGCCGACTTTTACCGCATTCAGCCAGATCGCGGTGGACGACTTCGGTGGTGTCGCGATGCTCGCGAAGGTGAGTAATGCGAAGCAAAGTCCGGCACTGTTTGGCACCGATCTCTCCGGCAACTTGCAGTTGCTCACGAACAAAGGTGCGACCTTTACACTCAACGGCTCGCAGGTGGCCATCACCAGCATCGCGGCCTTCGCGCCTCTGCCGCTCATCGTCGGCCAAACACGCACGCTCGACGAGCCGACGGGCAATATCGTGGCAATGCTCAAGGGCTCGGGCGGCAAACTCGGTTTTTTCGTCGCGCAGCCTCTCTCCAATGGCTTCAACATCGGCTCGAATACCAACCTTGCCGGGGTGAATAAGATCAGCGAGCCGGCCATCGATCAGTTTGGAGATTTCGAGTTTTCCGCGGTGCTGGGCGGCATTGGCGTCACCAAGGCGAACAACTACGCGATTCTTCAATCGATCAGCGGCACCGCGAATCTCGATTACCGCACCGGCAACCAGGCGCCGGACACGAGCGGCACCAGCACGAATGCGATTTTTACAAAAATGAGCCAGCCGCTCCTCAATGAAAACGGTTCGACGGCGTTTGTCGCGTCATTGAAGGTGGACGCGGCGGCCGGCGTTACCAAGGCGAACGACACCGGAATCTGGTCGGATGCCGACGGGCCATTGAAGGAAGTCGTGCGCGAGGGCGATCCCGCGCCGGGCTCGACCGGGAAATTCGCATCCTTCCAGCAACTCGTGTTGCCCGACGTGGGCGGGCCGATCTTCGTCGCAAAGCTAAGCGGCGTTCCGGCGACGGGCAACGTCGGCGTCTGGGCAAAGCGCACGAGCGGGATCATGCGCGTAGTCATCACGGGTGATCAACTCGATGTCCACGGCACGCTGAAGACGGTGAAAAAGTTCGCCATTTTCCAGCTTGCACCGATGGTGATGGGCCAGAGCCGCAGCTTCACGGCGAGCACCGGCGAGATCGTGTTTCAGGCTACATTCACCGATGGCACGTGGGGCATCTATACCGCCACGTTGCCTTAAAGACGCGCAATCGGATTTATAATTCGAAAGCCTGCTGTAAAGGACTTCGCACTTTTGTTTTAGACGGATGGCAAGCTGCGTGCCGCTTTGCGTCGTGGCAATTACTCTACCGCGAACCGCCTGTAATACTCGGTGTTGACAAAGGTTTCCACCGAGTCGGGATGCGGAAAGTCGAACTGCTGGTAATTGTCCAGCGCCGTGCTGCCGGCGAGCAGATGGAAGAGGCAGTAGTCGTGACAGCGTGCGTATTGCTTTTCGAGACCTTCGTGAAACTTCAAAACTTTCGCGTGCATGCCGAGATGATCGCGGTCATATAATTCATGCAGCTTCTGCGTCAGATTTTGGTAGAGAGCTTGTTCGCCGAGCGTCACGGGCTGGAAATTAATTCGGTTCCATGTTGAAGAACAATTGTTTTTTTGGTGAATCGTTGAACCAATGTCAACGCCGCTCTTAAGCTGCTCCGCCTGTCGACTCACCGGCATATACATTGCTTAGTTATCGAGCTTCGTTGTGATCACCTACAAAAGGCGCGAAGTTCGGCAAAGGACTTCGCGCCTTTTTGATTTTCCGAGGCGACTACATCCCTTCCGTATGCCCGCTGGTGCAGCAGAATGCGGAATTCGCGCCGCATTTTGTGCAGGTGTGCATGTATTGGGCGGGACGGATGCCTTTAACCGCATAGGTATCGACCTTCAAGTATCCGCCGCAACCGGGGCACGCGTGTTTGGTCTTGGGCGTGAACCACGCGAGGATGCCTTTCCTGTCCGTGTTGATCATGACCGTCTTGCATTTTGCGCAGCTCATTGCGACCGGGGTGCCCGGCTTGAGCGCCGAGGCCTGCTCGCGTGTATTGAGCGGCGTGTTGAGCGACTGCGGCCCGGGTCCTGCCAGGGCTTGCAGTGCTGATGCGCCGATGACGAGCGCGATACAGGTGAGTTTGCGTGTGGTTATCATTGGATGTGGTTCCTTTCGTTAGCGACTGCTGCGTTCATACTGAACGGCGGTTTGGCCGTGGGCGTTCACTTTGACCGCAGCGGTGGTTTCGGTGGCTTCGGCAGTGCGCGCGCCGGTTCCACGTCCGGCTACGAAGAGCGCGATGGACGTGCTCTCGACCGGACGATAGATCGTGACGGCCTGACCGTGTGAATTCTGGCTTTGCACCGCTTCGAGATCGCCGGCAAAGGCTGCGCCAGTGAGCGCGGCTACTGCGGCGAAGGTGATGAGTTTAATCGTGGTTTTCATTTGTTTTTTTCTTTCTAGTTTGTTTGTCAGGCGAGGGTTTGTTTTTCATTCTCGCACACGTAGAACACCCGCCGCCGCGCGATCCCTTGCGATTTTTTTGTAAAAGGGATTTTGTGCTCCGCGGTGTTTCACCGTTGAAGAAATGAACTCCGACCTCGAACAAAAACTCAAAGCGTGGAAAGTGAACGCCGAAGCGCCCGCGCGTTTTCGCGCCGATGTGTGGCAGCGGATCGCTGCGCGCGAAGCCGCGCGCGAGCAATCTTTCACGCATCAACTCGCAGGGTGGATTGCGCTGCTGGCGCGGCCTCGTTACGCGATCGCGTTTGCCACGCTGATGTTGTCTGCCGGAATCGCAACGGCGCAGTTGCAAGCGCGCGAAACCAACACTGAGCTATGGAGAAGCTTGCAGAGCCGTTACGTCACTTCGATCGACCCGATCGAGCACGCGCAGACAATGCCATGAGCAAAGCGTTGCGTGTTTTGCTGCTGTCGCTGGTGGCGGGCTTTTCGGCTTACTGCGTCTATCTCCATTTCGCGACGAAGCATCTCGAAAAGATGGCCGCATCGCCCGACGCGGAGATGCAGTGGCTAAGGCACGAGTTCCATTTAACGGAGGCGCAATTCAAAGAGATCATGCAGTTGCATGTGACTTACGAGTCCACATGCGAGCTGATGTGCCAAAGGCTGACCGAGAGCAATGTGCATCTGCAAACGATGTTCCGGGCTGCCCAGGGGACAGTCACACCGGAATTGACTGACGCAATGAAAGAAAGCAGCGCGGTAGAACTCGAATGCCGCCAGGCCATGCTCGAACATATCTTCGCCGTGAGTCGCGTCATGTCACCAGAGAGCGGGGAACGTTACCGCGCGATGATGGAAACGCAGTTGGTGCAACATGGCGGCAGCCACACCGCTCTCGCGCCGGCGATGAAGTAGCAGCTCACTCTATTTCAGCTTCCATTTGCTGAGCGCCTTGTGGAGTAACTGCTTTGCGCGGTAAAGCCGCGTTTCCACCGCCTTTGGAGTGCAATGAAGCATGTCTGCAATTTCGGCGTGCGAATGTTCGTCATAAACCGAGAGTAGAACAACGGTCTTTAAGTCATGCGGCAGCGCCTGCACTTCCTCGCGCACGGCCTCCGCTAGATCATGGCTGGCCGCATTCTCCCACGGCTGGCGCGCAGGATCGGCATGTTCCCCGTGCGCCTCGTCCTCAAGCGGAACGTTCGGGTGCCGCGCATGCCAGCGCGCGAGATTTCGGCAGAGGTTTGCGGCGATTGCAAACAGCCAGGTCGAGAACTTACCCGTCCCGGCAAACCGATCGCGATATTCGTAGACCCGCACAAACGTCTCCTGGGCAATGTCGATTGCGTCCTCCTGGTTGCCAACATAGCGATAGACAAATCCAAGCAACGGCTTTTGCCAGCGCTCCATCAATTCATTCAACGCAAGATCGTCGCCCGTTTGAAGACGGCGCATTGCGTCGAGATCGGATAGTTCGCCGGGTTCCATCGTTTGGCTAGATAAGGCAACGATTCATTTCATCATGTGACATTCTTCCATCCCGCCATGGTGCATCAGGGCCGGACGGATACGGAAGAAGACCCAAAGACCGATAGGATTGTCGCCGTAAGTGGAGCGAAGACTTTCGGGGATGAAGTTGTAAGTCACCGATGCTCCAAGCGCGATGGAGTAAGGCTGGCCGGGCGTGAGTTCATGACTCGCGCCGAGCGTTAGCTCTGTGATGTTGTATTTCTTTCGCGTCTGCGGAAGGTCGAGTTCTTCGCCTGTCTTCTGCACATACTCCACGCGCCCGAAGATGGTGTTACGCTCCGCAAGATCGAGTGTGGATTCGAGGAGCACGGCATTTGAGTTGATGCCTTCGGAGCTATTCATTCCCCATGAGAGCGTGGAAGCCCAGTTGCCGTGGTTGGCGAGCGGCTGATTATAGATCGTGCTCGCGGTTGCGCGATGAACGCTCTCCCCGGGATGCAGTTGCTCCGGGCTTTTCAAGTAGCCGTAGGAGGTTTGAAAGCTCCAGTTTTCGGAAGGATTGAAGCTCACACGACCCGAGTAGGAGTCGAGATGGATCGCATCGATGTCCCAACGATCTTCGTTCGGTTCGCGACCATTGAAGATGGAACCTTCCACTTGCAGCTTATCGTAGGTCACACCCAGGGTCGCAACGCCAAAGCTAATGTGTGTGGAATCCATCCAGTGATGCGTGATCGGCGCGGCAGGAATATCCGATGCCGACTCGCGGTGCATGAAAGCAGGCGGGCCCAGCGCCGGCTCGCCGGATGGCGCGAGGTAAAGCGACACCGCAGTTTTGTCATTGAGCGGGTAGCGATAGCGCGCTGCCAGCTCCATGAACAAGTCATGCGGGTGCTGGCGATCCACAAGCGATCTTCCGTGAAATGCCTCGCCACTTTGAAAGAGTAACGGATAGCCGTGATCGGTTGCCGTTGCCGGCTCGAGGCTGAACATCCCACGCAGCGTGAACTCACCTTCGCCGACCGGATGACTCGCCATCAGCATGAACCAATTGGTCGAGTTAAACTGATCGTCGCCGCGCCTGCTCCATTGCTTGTCGTAAGCGGCAAAGATGTTGAAGTGCGTCATGATCGTCCAGTCGTCGAACATGCTGTGATAGCCGTGCATCGGCGTGGAATCCGGCTGCCAGGCCGTGCCTGATGCCTCACGTGTTTGTGGAATGCCGGCGAAGGACATCATCTCCATACCGTGCATTCCGCTCATGTCGTGCCTCGCCTGACTGTGTTCCTGTGCAACGCATAATGTGGTTGCAGTCACAAGACTGAACGCGGTGATAACGAGTATTGTTTTCATATCGGCCTTTATTCTGGCTCGCTGCTCGCGCCAAAGACGCCACTGCCGGCGGAATACGCCGGCAATGGGCTTTGAGCGACACTCACATGCTTGCGTGTTCTTCGAGCGCCTTCAGAGCGTCATCGAACTTCTTCAAGTTCGCTTCAGTCGCCGCCTGGTCTCCAGCGTCGCCGGACTTGTCGAGGTCTTCGGCAAGTTGCGAAATCTTTTTGACCGCGCTCTCGACCATCTTCTTATGGTCGGGATTGACTTTGGCTGGCAGCGCTTTTGCAAGATCACGAATCGCAAAAGCGTGGTGGTGGACATCAGCCAGCTTGTTCGCCTTCACGGTGGCTGTCAGTTCATCGTGATGCTTGTGGATTTCACCTAGAATGCCCTCGCGTGTGTCGGGGATTTGCATCTTATGTTCCCCTCCCGCTTGTTCGTGCTCGTGTGCGGCCAGCTTGGTTTGGGAGCTGAATAAACCGATGGCAGCGCAAAGCCCCATCGCCAGTAGTGTTTTTGTTTTCATGGTTTTTTCTTTCTTATGGTTTGTTTGTTTTTGTCTTCAGTGTTGATGTGAAGAATGTTCGTGTGCAGGCACGGAAGGAGGTTCTCCGCTACGAAATTCCGAGTGACTCACTTCGCCGCCGGCGCGGGAAATCCAGCCGCCGATTCCCAGCGACGCAACCGCGGCGATCAGCGTCAGCAAAGTCACCACCTTGCTCGCTTTTGGAAATTTCTTCTGCGTAATGAGCGCGCCGATTCCCAGGATGGCTGTTACATAGAACGCGTAGATGAACTGCTCGGCTCGATCCATGTGGGCATCGAGCCATTGCTGGGATTCGGTGTCGAGTTGTGGATAAAGGTGGTTATAGCCATGCTGTCCGAAATAGAGGACAGGCCACGCCGAAGCCGCGCAAAAGACAACTACGAGCAAGCCGGTATTCCGTGCCGTTTTGCTTTGGGCGAACAATCCCACAGCCAGGACCAGCGCGCCTATTGCCAACCCATAAACAGGCAGCGGGTTTAGCAATACGTGAACATATTCCGCCTTGAGGCCAAAGATGCCTTCAGTGCTGCCGCCTTCCATTTGATGAGCGAATGCCGCGCCGTTTCCAACCAGGACTGCAAAGAGTATTGCTGCGATTTTTTTCATAATATTTCCATTCGTGTTAATGATGATGTTCATGGTCGCCACTCGATGGCATGGCGGGCGCAGTATTTGCCTCGATACCGTCGCGCTGCAACTCATCGGCGCTTGCCACTGTCGCGACGGTGCCATTCGGATGCTGATACCAGCCGGGGTCGTCGTAGTTCGTGATGCCCTCACGCACCTTCAGAATCGTGAACATGCTGCCCATGTCGATATAGCTGAATGGCCCCGGCGCGCCGACCATCGGGATGCTGTTGCGCGGCACCTTCATTCCCATTTCTGCCATATCGCCCATGCCGGTTTGTCCCATCGTCATGTAATTGGGCAAAAGGCCGCGCATTTTCTCATCCATGTTACCCGGCTTTACTCCGATCATGTTTGGAAAGTTATGACCCATCTGGTTCATCGCGTGATGAGTCATGTGACAGTGAAAAATCCAATCGCCCGGCTCATCGGCGACAAACTCGATGTCGCGCGTGCTTCCGACTTGCACGAGCACGGTAGTTTCCGCCTGCTGCGCTGACTTGTCGATAGGGCCGCCATCCGTGCCGGTGACACGGAATTGATATCCGTGCAGATGGATCGGATGATGATCCATCGCACTTAGATTGCCGAGCCTGATGCGGACGAGCTCGCCGAGCTTCACGACCAAAGGCGCGGTGCCGGGAAACGCCTTGCTGTTCATCGTGAAAATATTGAACTCCGTCATTTCATTTGGATTCGGCCGCATTGTGCCGGGGTCGATACGCCATTCGCTGAGAATGATCGCGAAGTCGCGGTCGATCCTGGGTTCGGGCGGCTGGCGCGGATGAATGATGAACATGCCCATCATGCCGAGCGCCATCTGCGTCATCTCATCAAAGTGCGGGTGATACATGTGAGTCCCATGCTGACGCAGCGTGAATTCGTATTTGTAGGTCTCGCCCGGCTCGATTTGCCTTTGCGTCAAACCCGACACGCCGTCCATGCCGTTCGGCACCAATACTCCGTGCCAGTGGACGCTCGTCGCTTCGGGCAGTTTGTTGGTGACATAAATGCGAACGCGGTCGCCTTCGACTGCTTCGATGGTCGGTCCCGACGTGCGGCCATTGTAACCCCAGCACTTTGCCTTCAATCCGGGCGCGAACTCGTGATCAACTTCCTCTGCGATGAGATGAAATACCTTGACGCCGTCCACAACCTTCCACGGCAAAGCGACGTTATTGGGCGTGACGACCGGAATGTAATCCTTGCCCGGCTGACCCGGCGGGAAGGATGTTTGATCAACATGCGACTTGCCTGTTTCAAGCGCAGTGCCAGGACGGGCATGTTCAGCGCCGGGAACTTCCTTGTTTTCACCAGCCGCATTGCGGACGGCTGGAAGTAGCGCGCCGCCAGCAAGCACTGCGGCTCCCGAAAAGAATTTGCGTCGTGTAATCATAGTTAATGATGAGGTTGCGAGTCTTTGTATGAACTTTCCTGGACGAGAAGCTTGCCGGTGAGATTGCCGCCGATGGCTTTCTCCAAATCCGCTCGCGCCATCCAGTAGTCGCGCAGCGACTCGATGTATTCGCGGCCTGCGTTTACCTCCTCCTGCTTTGCTTGGAGCAATTGAAAAACGCCAGCCTGCATCGCGTTGTATTGAAGCTGCGTCTCATCGACGATGCGCTTTCGCAGCGGAATCGCTGTTGCGTTGTAATATTGAGCGCGGTCACGAGCCAACAACATGCGGTCGCGCGCGGAACGAACTTCCGAGCGGATCTGAACAGCGAGCGCGAGATAGCGTTGCTGGCTTTGACGAATCTTTGCCTGACCGCGAGCGAGGGCCGGCTGGCCCTGATTGAAAATGGGAATTGGCACGTCGAGGCTGGGCCCAATGCTAAGTTCCCCGCCGACTTCGCGCTCGTAATGCCCGCCGATTTGGAAATCCTGTCCGATAGCTTCAAGCCGGGCGAAACCCAAGCTGCGAGCCTGCGCAATTACCAGCTGCCGCGCCGCGGCAAGGTCGAGCCGCTGGTCAATCGCGCGAGTTTCCAACCCGCTTGCCGATACCTCGTGCGCCGGCAAATCGGGCAGTCGCGACGCAACAGTCCAGTTCGTCTGCGCCCCCCACGCGCCCATTAGTTCATTGAGTTTTTCGCGGCTCTCGACGGCCTCGGACTGCGCTTTTGCAAGATCGAGCTTTGCCTGGACGTGCAAGGCTTGTTGATTGGCGAGATCAAGGTTCGTGGTATTTCCGGCTTCGTGCAGACGCAACGCTGCGTCGGCTGATTGTTGCGTTGCCTGCTCGACGGTGTGGCGCAAATCAAGCATCTGCTGCGCGCCTTGATGCGCGAAGAATTCCGAGCGCACTTCCGCCGCAAGGTTTAGCGCCTCGTGCGCGACGCGGAACTTAGCGGCTTCAAATTCCGCTGCAGCGACTTTCTTGCGAAGCGGCAATACAAGCAGATCAACGAACTCTTTCAGCACGTCCATCTCCAGCGCTTGTCCGGGAAATCGTCGCTCGAAAGTAAAGACCGGATTCTTTAGCAACCCGGCTTCGACTAAGTCGGCTTGAGCGATTCCAAGCTCCTCATAAGTCGCTTGCAGGTTGTGATTATTCAGGAGCGCAATCTGCACGGCTGAGTCCGCAGTGAGCGGACGGCTTAACAGCGATTGCACCGCCCGTTGCGCTTCCGCGTCCTCAGCGGTGCCGCGATTCCATTGAGCTCGTTTGCCAGTTCGCGAATGAACCGCGAAAGCCACGTCGCGAAATGCCAGATTTGGATTAACGCTAGCGCAGCCGGCAAAGGCACCCAGCGTCAAAACTGTCATTGCGTTTCGGAGAATCATCATTGGTTTTGGTCCGGCTGCTTTGCCTCT
>Ga0070741_10007536_pt1 | contig 22447 bp, 27 predicted proteins | sample Coa_R1_4_FD_66440 | JGI IMG/M metagenome (GOLD analysis project Ga0070741, IMG submission 66440) | Surface soil microbial communities from Centralia Pennsylvania, which are recovering from an underground coalmine fire - Coalmine... | ecosystem: Environmental > Terrestrial > Soil > Unclassified ... | reverse complement strand
GACGAGACAGCTCGGCAGCGACCTCCCACAACGTCAGCATGTGTCCTGAACCAGTGGGGAATTCTACCTTGTAACTGTCCCCCAAGTAGTAATGAAACTTTTGTAGCGATTCGATCAGCAAATAATTGACCGGAAACCAGACCGGCCCACGCCAGTTGGAATTCCCACCGAATAATCCGGTACTCGATTCCGCCGGCTCATAGTCGACACGATACTCGGTGCCTTTCACTTTGAGTATGTAGGGATGGTTATGGTGCACCCGCGAGAGCGCGCGGATGCCATAGGGTGATAAGAACTCGGTCTCATCCAGCATGTAACGCAACACCTGTCGCAAACGATCGCGGTTGACCAACGACAAGAAGCGGCGCACGGTCGCGTCCGGGGTGGTCTGGGTTTCCAGGTGTTCGCTCAGTTCGGGTCGGTTTTCCACAAACCATTGCAAGCGACGCTTGAAGCCAAGAAGTTGATCGATGATGTCTGACTCCAGCGTCTCCACGGCAAAGAGGGGAATAAGGCCGACCATCGAGCGCACTTTCAACGGAAAGTGCTGCCCATTCTGTAGGTGCAGGACATCGTAGAAAAACCCATCTTCACTGTTCCACAGCTCGATCCTTTCACCACCGAGATTGTTCAGTGCACGGCAAATGTAGACAAAATGTTCAAAAAATTTGCTGGCTACATCTTCATACGCGGCATCTTCACGCGCTAATTCTAACGCGATGGTCAACATGTTGAGACAGTACATGCCCATCCAACTAGTGGCATCGGATTGCTCAATGTGTCCGCCCGTGGGCAGCGGCGCACTACGGTCGAAGACGCCGATGTTATCCAAGCCGAGGAATCCGCCTTGAAAGACGTTACGCCCTTCCGCATCTTTACGATTGACCCACCAAGTGAAGTTAAGCAACAGTTTGAGAAATATGCGTTCGAGGAACTTGCGGTCGGCTACACCTCGGCGTTTCTCTTCGATCTTGTATACGCGCCAAGCAGCCCAGGCATGCACCGGCGGATTGACATCGCCGAACGCCCATTCGTGAGCTGGTAACTGTCCGTTCGGATGCATGTACCATTCACGCAGCAACAAGATGAGTTGTTCCTTGGCGAACCGGGAGTCAACTAATGCCAATGGAATACAGTGAAACGCCAGATCCCAGGCAGCGTACCACGGAAATTCCCACTTATCCGGCATGGAGAGCACATCGGCATTGTAGAGGTGTGTCCACTCGTGGTTCCGCCCGTGTAAGCGTTCCGGCGGAGGCGGCGGCTCTTGTGGATCACCGACCAACCACCGGTTCACATCATAATGATAATACTGCTTGCTCCACAACGTCCCGGCCAGCGCTTGACGCATGACATTACGGGCGTCAGGAGAAAGCCCTTCCGGCGTGACAGTGGCATAGAACTCATCGGCTTCACGCTGGCGAATAGCAAAGGTATTGTCGAAGTCGGGGCCGAACGCGGCGTCGGTTGCCGGGCATTCCTCGTCGGTCAACCGCAACTGCACCGTCACTGTTTGTCCGGCACCAACTGTGAGAGGATAATGGGCCGCCGCTTTTGTGCCAGTTTGCTCGGGGTTCACGGCGTCGTGTTGGCCGTGCACGATGTAGTTGTTGATGCCGTCTTTGACATAGGGCGTATGATTCTCGACGTTATAAAGTCGCCGGAGATTAGTCTCGTTGTTTGTGAACAGTAATTCCGGTCTCCCGTTACAGTACAACCAGCGATGATCGTAGTATTGGTGGCTGAGCTTGATAGCCGTACTGTCGAGGGCGTGCAGGCGTGGACGCCGCGCGTCCAAACCGTCGGCCCACGTGTTGCGAAACCATACGGTCGGTAGCAGGTGTAGCGAGGCGGCCTCCGGGCCACGGTTACTCACGTGAATGCGGATGACGACGTCTTCGGGGGCCGCCTTGGCGTACTCGACTACGATGTCGAAGTAGCGATCACCGTCAAAGACCCCGGTGTCGATCAATTCAAATTCGAAGGCCCCGCGCCCACGACGGCGATTCTCTTCCACTAGCCAGGTATAGGGAAATTCCGCCTGCGGATATTTGTACAAAAACTTCATGTAGGAATGCGTCGGGGTGGAATCAAGATAAAAGTAATACTCCTTTACATCTTCGCCGTGATTACCCTCACTTCCGGTTAATCCAAATAGTCGTTCTTTGAGAATCGGATCGCGACCGTTCCACAGCGCCAACGCGAAACAGATGAACTGTCGCCGGTCACAGATGCCGCCGAGGCCGTCCTCGTTCCAGCGATAGGCCTTCGAGCGCGCGTGATCATGCGGCAGGTACTCCCAGGCTGTGCCATATGGGCTGTAATCCTCACGCACTGTGCCCCAGGCGCGCTCGCTCAGATAGGGTCCCCAACGTTTCCAATTTTTTTTGCGGCGCGCGTCTTCTTCGAGACGGAGCGCTTCGGCTGTGCTCATACCGATCCTTTCTTATGGTCGAGCGGAAAGCTGCATGGCGTGCCCGTCCGGATCACGCACCAAGAATCCCCGCGAGAACCCGAGCGTCACCTCCGGCGGCGTGACGGCGCCCGTGCCAATGATGATGACGTCGTAGTGTGTTGATTGAGACATGAGACCTCCCGGTATGGCTTTAGGACCCGGGTTTTAGGAGTTGGCCAAAAACTGGGACGTTATCGGCCCCTTTTTGAACTAAATCCCGGCGCCTAAATCCCGGCGTCCAATTCCTCAAATCGACACCGAAAAATACATCGCTTGTCATTGTGATGGTGCAATTTAGCGCAAAACACTTGGTGAAGTGAATGTTGCCGGATATAGAGTTCTGAAGAGGCCGAGTTCAACGCCTTCCATTGAATACTCCGTCCGATGATTGCGGAACAAGGCCCACCACGAAGGGTTGTGCGACTGATGGTCAGGCACAGCGATTCGCTCTTGGGTCGCACGCTGTACTGTGGCTGACGCAGGGGGTATCTGGGGCGCGTGCGATACTTCCCGGTGAGAGCGGTGTGTCGTCTCCCCTGTGATGCCGCTATCGACCGTCTGGTTTCGGCGAACTTTTGGCGCAAAGTGCCGATAGCCAGGATAGGGCATTTCTAATAGATAAAGCAGAAAGGGCGATTTATGAGAAAATTTACGATCCGGGTGTTTGCCTTGCTATTTGGTACGGCAGTGTTCCTGGTTGCGTGTCAGGACACGAAGCCGTCGCAGCCTAAACCGGCACAGTCTTCGCCTCCTTCTGTCGGCCGGGAGTATGGTGAAACGCTACATGGCGCTCTTAAGCAGGCAAACGAAGCGAGGGCTACGCTCGAAGCCTCGGGGAAGGCGCTTGAGCAGGCGGGGGATACGGCGGAGTGACGAGTACGACACAAAGGTGGCGCATCATACTCTTAGGAAGATTAACGCCTTCCAGATTTCACGCAGGGATAAGGAAACGCCTGTCATTGCGAGGAGCCTAGGCGACGAAGCAATCTTTGCCCGGAAATGAGATCGCTTCGCTCTGTTCGCAATGACAACGTCACAGCGTTTCGCTATTTTCATCCTCAAAGGAACGTCGAAATGCACGAATATTCGCCACAAAAGGGCGACTACAAAGACGGTTTCCTACTCCTTGGCGCGTGAGACGTATTGACCAGTTTCCGTATCAACGCGCACGACCTCTCCCACGGCAATAAAGGCAGGCACGCGTACGACGAGGCCGGTCTCTGTTGTCGCGGGTTTGAGTTCGTTGGTGACCGTGGCCGTTTTCATCGCGGGAGGGCAATCACTGACGGTTAAGTCGACGGTTTTGGGCAGGGTAACGCCGATCGGTTTCCCCTCATACAGGTCAATACGAATCTTCAGGTTCGGCGTCAGGTACGATACCGAATCTCCCAGCTCATCTTTCGAGAGAGAAATTTGTTCAAACGTTTCCGAATTCATGAAGAAGTAATCGCCCCCCGATCCATAGAGATACTCCATCTCTTGCTGTTCAAGGGTGACGCGCTCGGCCTTTTCTTCTGACCGGAAGCGATATTCGGTTTGCGTGCCGCTGCGGAGATTACGCAGTTTACTGCGGACAAAACCCCGCCAGTTTCCCGGGGTGACATGAGTGATTTCCATGACGCGGTGGAGGTCATTTTGATGCATGATGACATTGCCCACGCGCAACTGGGTTGCGGGTACCAACATACGGACGGTCCTCCTGACTAACGATTGGGAATGTAGTTACTGTATCATCGGGTCACAAAGAGGGAAAGGGATTTATTGTAACTGGTCTTCACCTGCAGTCGGCGGCGCGAATATCGGTGAGGCGTGGTGGTGGACGATAAACCATTGGCCGTCACGCTTCTCGAACAGATTGGTGGTCAGGACCTGCGACCGCGACGGCCCGTCGTACCCATGTGCTTCGAGGTTTTCGATTAACACAACCCAGGCGAGCGGGTCTGACACTGCCGCCCGGACATCCGTCAAGGTGAAACGCATAGAAAAAGTGTTATCGAAAATGCGCTCCCAACTCGCCATGACCGGCCCCCAGCCGCAGAGTAAGGGCCAACCGGGATGGATACACTTGATGTGACTTTCTCGTAACCAGACCTTCTCCATTTCTTTGATTTCGAGCGTCTCAAACGCGCGATAGAAGGCTTGATTGGCGGCAATGACTGCTTGTGTCTCTTCCATACGTTCCTCTTTTCTGCGCTCCTCACGCCCGAGAGTTGTGTTGTGGAATAGTGGCGGCTGTTCGTCGGTAGCAGCTATGGTTTTGGCGCCATGAAGACGAGAACCGTGACCCGCTCAGAGCCCGGATTCCGCACCGCATGTTCAACCTCGGCCGGCGCGAGGGCGGCGTTCCCGGGTCCGACCAGGCGCGTTTCTTGGCCAATACGAATTTCGGCAGTGCCCTGGAGCACGTAATACACCTTGTCCGCGCCCTTATGCGCGTGAGCGGTCTGGGTCTGATTAGGTTCGAAGCAGTACACATCACAGAACATCCGCTCGGTATCAAAAATATTGACCTTTTTCATCTTGTCCGGCGAGAACGTCACCAGCGCGTTCACATTCTTAAATACGTCCATACATGCCTCGTTCTTCCACGGGTACCGATTTCTTTGTGTATACTGCACCTGCCCCGGGGATGACAAGCAACGCACGCCTTATCGCTCTTATATGATGAATGGGCGAGTGGGCGAATGGGCGATAAAACGCGGCGGAGTGGTCGCCGGTTCTCCCGTTCGCCGTTTCTTTTTCTGTCTCTTTTCTGACCGCGCCTCGGTTGCCGTCTTCAGCTCGCTGTGACATGAGAAAGCGAACGAAAGGACATCGTACCGTCATGCCGGAGTTGCCTGAAGTCGAAACCGTGCGGCGTAGCCTTGAACCGTTCCTTGTGGGAACGACGATCGTGCAGGTCGAGGTCCGCGAGCCACGCTTGCGTCGGCCCCTCGTTGCCGAGTTTGCGCGCGCGCTGACCGGGCGCACCATTCGTGCGGTTGGTCGTCGCGGGAAGTATCTGCATTTTCTCCTTGATGACGGACGAATCTGGCTCGTGCATCTGGGGATGACCGGACAACTAATCGTTGAAACACACGAGGCGCTACCACTTCCGCACGACCATGTCCGTGTGGCGCTGAGTTCGGGGCGCCATGTACGCTATAACGACCCGCGTCGGTTCGGACTCATGGAGATTGGCACGGCGGGCGAAATCGCCGCAATCACACAGTTAGGCTGCGAGCCCTTAGGGAAAGAATTCACTACTCGTTACTTTCTGGGCAAAATTCGGGGCACCAAGCGCACAATAAAGGACGTCCTCATGGACCAGCGTGTTGTCGCCGGGGTCGGGAACATCTACGCGAGCGAATTGCTTTTTCGTGCCGGTATACGTCCCGGACGCATTGCGGCAACCCTGGACCGGGCCGCAGTTGATCGAGTGGTGAAAGCGACAAAAGCCGTGTTGCGTGAGGCGATTCGACATCGTGGGAGTTCTATATCTGACTATCGTGACGGCGAAGGAAAGCAGGGAGGATTTCAGCAGCGCTTTCGCGTGTACGACCGTAGTGGGGCACCGTGTCGAATCTGTCAAACGACCATCTGCCGTGACGTTCAGGGTGGGCGGAGTTCGTTTTTCTGCCCGATGTGCCAAGCCTAAGAGTTAGCAATAGGGTCGGCTCCGGGCAGGCGTGTGACGCCCGTTCCCCTTGAGTTTCGAGGGTCCCCTGGCATACTGTATGGGCTGGGAAGCAGAAAACTTTCGAGAGGAGGCGGTAGGCGTGGATCTTCCCCAGTGTCGGAAATGTAATCAAGGGCTGCTTGTGCCCCTATCGGACTTCGGTCCGCGGGGGGCGTCCCTACACTACAAAGTCTGGAGTTGCATTAATCCAGCCTGCGGCTTCACCATCCGTATTGATAAAGGGATCGTGTTGTACGGAATGAAGGTTGGTGAAACGAAACGTCTCTAAAGAACGATATGCTGGGAGGAGAACGGTCTTCACGCGGCGCAGCGGTCGCAGAGGCCTTTCATCTGAATAGCGACATTCCTCGCAGCCAGCGAGCGGGGGACACCTCGCGACGGGGAAATACGAACGTTTACGTCGGGGAGGCAAGATACTTCCCCACAGTCTGTGCACATGAAGTGCGGATGCTCACCCTGGTGGCCGCGCTGCCCGTCGCGGCGTAATTCGAAGCGCCAGACATGGTCGCCGACATCGGTCCGCGATAACAGGCCGGCCTCGGTCAGGTCGATGAGGTTGCGGTAGATCGTCGCTCGGTCAAATCCCTTTTCTTCCAGCGCATCGAAGATCTCTGCGTGGCTCATGGGCGTTGAGGTGTGTTGTAAGTGCTGCAGCACCGCAACGCGCGGGGCGGTGCTCCGCAAGCCGGAATTGCGAATGGCCGAACGAAGCTGACTCATCAAAGAAATGAGTTGCCGCTGTCTCATAGCGGCCCTTACTCTAGCGCGTCACCCTCGCGTCCGCAATGGCAAAGTTCGACTAGTTATGAAGTCGGCTGCTGTGTTCCCCACGCGCTTAGCAGTTGCCCGGCGACTTGACGAGCGGCAATCGTGTACGCTCCCCACTGAGTCGCTGCGCCCGGCGTTGGCACTGGACGTAGAGGTTGGTGAGTTGTCCACACGACGTGTCCTGTGGTTCCATCGATCAGGTTTGCCTCGAAAGACACCAAGACCCGGCTGGGATGAAGCGGCCTGTCTGATTCCCAGCGTGTGATTTCAATATACAGAGCGCTGTCTCCAATCTTTCCTTGCGTGGTGAGTGCGGTGGCTTCTTCCAGGCTATTCGGAGCACGGTCGCCAATCGCAGCTTCGACGACGGTTGTTGGAACGACAGTAAATCCACGTTGTTCGAGCTGTGCCCGAGTTTCTGATGCAAGAACATCAGGAACCGTCACTCGTCGAGATTGATTCGCGAACACCTCCCAAAAGGAGTCGCTGCCAACGGTAAGGGGGTCGTCAGTACGATTGTTGGGTGGCAATACCGCAACCGTCTGAGCCGGTACCGGAGGGGGAGGGGGAGAAGGGCGAAGCGCGCAGCCAAGCGTAAGCATGGAGAGAAACCAGAGCCAATACCCAGATCTCATGGTGTTTCCTCTTTTGCTTTAGCCAACTCTCCGAGTTGCCGCTCCATTTCCTCAAGGCGACGGCGAACCTGTTCCTGCTCTGTGCGTAATCCTGAGAGCTCCTGACGTGCGTCGGTCAAACTTGTAGTTGAAGGAGCCAGCTCGGCGGCGAATATCACAGCCGGCACTAGTCTGCGCACTTCGTCCTGCAGGCGAGCTGCGGTAGTATCCTCGTGTCGGGCGGAGGCCAGTGCGTAGCGAAAAAGCGCCGTACCGGCACGGCGGGCGGCTGTAACCTCCTCTGACGGCGGGACGAACGGACCGGAACTGTCGGCGAAGTGTGCATCGAGTGTTTCATAGAAGGCGGCGAGCGCTTCGCCGGTAAACCAGTCTTTGTCCCCGGCGGCAGTGACACGAGTCAAACGTGGGGCGAGAAACTCGATCAACGGACGATCGTCAGTATTCAGTGGTGCGTTGGCAAAAAGATCGGCGACCGCAGTGAGGTCGCCGGCGTACAGCATGACCAAGCCCTGTGGAGTCGCCAACTGTGCATCTCGGCCCCAGTCGGGCAGGCGCAGCAGCGCCTCACGGGCCCGCGTAAGGTCAACTGGCTGTGAGGTGAGTTGCCCGACGAGTCCGACGACGGGGCGATCCGGATAGAAGTCGTCCCGCCACAAACCTGCCCGGGGGAAAACCCCGAGAAACGTGCGCACGATAATATCGAACTCTTCGCGGGTGAGCTGATACAGCGGCAACCACTGACAGAACAGCCCACCAGGGGCAAGACGGCGGGCGACGATGTCGTACATCTCACGCGCATACAGATTCCCGGTCCCCGCGTGCCAAGGAATAAAGAGGTCAGACACAATGACATCAAAACGGGCAGAGGTAGCCGCGAGATAGCGGCGACCGTCGTCAAGGACAAGGTGAACGTCAGGTCGCTCGAGCAGATGTGCGTTCCAGAGAGCGAAATGGGTGCGTGCGGCATCCGCCACCGCCGGCACGAGTTCCACCACCGTAGTCTCTTCTACCCCGAGTGCGGGTCCCGCGCTTGCACTGATGCCGGTGGCGAGACCAATGAAAGCGGCACGGCGCGGGGCCGGGTGCAAAAGTAACGGCAGTAGCCCTTGGCGTCGCTCATTCGTCGCCGCAGCACTCCCGCCAAGAACGTAGTAGTTATCCAGCCGAAGTTGGAGGTCCCCGTCTTTCGCAACCACGCTAGTAATGCCTTCGGCACTTTCAGTGAGGGAGTGGAGAATCTCGCCCTCGGGGCGAAGATGGACGAGCGAGGCTCGCGACGGGTCGGCAACGGCTATGACCAGAAGAACGACGTAGGCGAACGGACGCAACTGACTCCGGAGGGGCACGAGAACGTCAGCCAGGATGAGGTACACAAAGGCAGTGAGTAACAAGCTACCACGGATTCCGAGAGCGGGGATCAGCAAGAAGCCGAAGAGGATCGCGCCAAACACCCCGCCGAGCATGTTGGCCGCCGAGAGGTCCCCCAGCGGGTGAGCCGCACTCGTGCAATTGTTCCAAGCAGCCCAGAGCACAGGTAACATAACTCCCGACGCGACCGCCGTCGGGCCGGCGGTGAAAGCGGTGAGCGTGACGATCCGAAGGAGATACTCGCCGAGTCCGGACTGCATACCAAAATACGCCAGCCCGTCCGTCCAGTGGATAAAGAGCCACAGGCCACCGATGGTTGTTCCTGCGGCTGCCACTAACGCAACCGCGGCGACTGTCATCGGCGCCACCCGGCGTAACAACAGCGCCGCCAGCGCCGCACCCAAAGCGATGGCCAGCAAAAAGACGAGCATTACGGCAGTGAAAGAGTACACAGAATTGTGGAGCACCTGGGCGAAAAGGCGAGTCCAAAGCACTTCGAGCCCGAGCCCGAGCGCCCCGGTGCCGGCGGCAACGAGCCGTAAATGCCTGTGCCTCACCGTGGAGAGCGGCGGTGCGGGAGCGCGAGGAAAGCTTTTCTGTTCTTCATCACCTATAGTGACAGCCATAATTCCGGCCCCTAAGCTCATGCCGGCGGCGGCGCCATACGTCGCCCGGACGCCAATCAGCGCGGGCAAGCCAAAGCCCACCGCCGCCACCCCCACTACCCCGCCGAGGGTATTGAGTGCGTAAAGGAGACCGCCCCGCCGCCCGACTGTCTCCGCTCCGGCGAGGGCTTGGCCTATCGCCGGGAGTGTTGCTCCAAAACAGAAAGTTGTCGGGAGAATGGCCGCGGCAACGGCAGCGATACGGCCGAGAGTTCCTACCGAGACGAGCCAACTCTGTGCCGCTTCGCCTGCAAGCATGCGAAAGACGAGAAGTGACCAAAGTGTGCCGAGGCTCGCACCGACCTCTAACCGGCCATACCTCTGCACAGGGCGGGAGGAAATGTGGCGCGCACTGGCGGCGCCAAGGCCAAGTCCGGCAAAGTAACAGGCAAGCACGGTCGCCGTAGTTGGCGTCGTGGCGCCGAGAATAAGCCCCGCCGAACGCATCCACAGCATTTCGAGCGCTAGTGCGGCGGTCCCCGAAAGGGTAAAACAGAGCCAGAGGAGGGTGCTCATGTCGGGCGTCCTTTGTTGACGGCGCGGCGGACTACGTCAGCGGCGGCGATCACCAGCAGCACGACACTCGCGACTGCGACCTCGGCAGGCCCCAACGGGAGATCGAAGCGATAGGCACAATAGAAGCCGGTAAACGCGGTCGCCGCGCCTAGGCCGGCCGCGACTAAGGAAAAGGTGAGCATACGGTGGGTGACCAGACGTGCCGCGAGTGGCGGCACGACCAGAAATCCGAACGTGACGAGCGGCCCCGCAGTAATCACACCGAGTGAGATAGTCACGCCAATGACCAGGTAGAGCAGGCCGTCCCACAAGCCCGCGCGTTTGCGGAAGACCACTGCGAGATCGCGATCAAAGGACACCAGGAGAAATTCCTTACGGCACGCGAAGAGCAAAAGGACAATAAGACTAAACACCCCAACGAGGACACCGAGACTCGTGCCGGTCGTTGCGAGAATATCCCCCTTCAAGAGGCTGACCATATGCGCATCCGCGCCGGGATCAGCGGCGACAAACAGAATTGTTGCCGCTGCGGCGATTGCGTAAGTGATACCAATGCGGGCCTCGACCGTCTCTTTGTAGCGCTCAAGCGCGGCGAGAATCAGCAGGCCCGCCAAGGTAAAAGCAAACGAGCCGATCATCGCAACGCCTCGTTCGGTCAGCTCAAAGTGCTGGTGCGGACCGACCAACACGCGATAGACAAAAAAGGAACAGGCAATCCCGGCGGCCGAGAGCTGTGGCAGTGCCACACCCAGGAAAATCATCCGTCGCAGAACGAAATATACTCCGATCAAAGGACAAACGAGTCCGACTAGCACACTTCCGATCAGCGCTTGCCGCAAGAGAAAGTCAGGACTCAAGATCTCAAAAAGGGTATTCATTCAGTCCCTGTCAATGTGCCAAAAATATCGCCGACCCGCTCCGGCGCGAGCATCGCTTCGGTCGGCCCTTTGACTGCCCGGCCCCCCTCGACCCAGATGACGGACCGGACCAGCGAACGTACCAGCCGTAGATGGTGACTGACCAGTACCACGGTAAGACCCTGGCCGCGATTCAGACTAGAGATAAGATTCATAATCGCAGCCGACGCGCCGGGATCGACGCCGGAGGTCGGCTCGTCAAGCATGAGAATCTCTGGTTCCGCGGCCAGTGCCCGTGCGATTAGCACTCGTTGTTTCTGCCCACCCGAAAGCGCCCAAAACGGGCGCTTAGCTAGGTCGGGAAGGCCCACCTGCTCAAGGCAGGTGGCGGCGACTTGGCGTTGGCGCCGGCCGACCGGGCGCAGCGGCGCCATCCGCGCGTACGTGCCCATGAGTACGACTTCACTCACCGTTAGCGGAAAAATTGGGTCTAGCGTTTCCCGCTGCGGAACATAACCCGGCGGGCTGGCGAGCCGATCAAAGCCGTACTCAATGCTGCCGCCGAGTACCGGGATAAGCCCGAGTACGCCGCGCAAGAGCGTCGTTTTCCCCGCGCCATTCGGGCCCAGCAGCGCGAGGAATTCCCCGCGTTCAACTGAGAGCGAAATTTTCTCCAGCACGACCCGGCCATCGTAACCGAGGCTGACGTCTCGCAGTGCTACGTGTATCGTACTCACGCTCCCTTCTGAACGGCTTTGAGCACGGTGTGGAGGTTGTAATCGATAAGGCTTAGATAGTCCTTTGCTTCTGGGACACCCCCGACCATATACGGTAATTCGACCAATTTAGCGCCCGTACTCTGCGCGACCGTCTCCGCCAGGGCAGCGGGATAAGACAGTTCGCGCACGACCAGCCCTACCTTCTCACGGCGCATCCGCTCTTCTAACTCGGCGATATGTCCCGGCGTGGGATCCACGCCAGCGCGAATCTCGATCGTGCCGGCCGCTTCCATGCCGAACCGCTCGGCGAAGTAGATCATATCAGGATGGTAGCTGACGAGCTTGATGCCATGCAGTGGCTTTGCCTCTTGCTCCCAGCGAGCGATGGCGGCGTCAAGTTTGGCCAGGTAGGTGTCAAGATTCTTCTTAAACGTTGACTGGTACTCTGGATAGTTACGCGACAATCCGTCGGCAATCGCCCGGGCCATATCCTTGCCAGCAACCGGATCGAGATTGTAATGCGGATTCCCCATGGGGTGCTGGTCACCGAGCGCCCGGTCGATGCGAGTCGGCACCTCTAACGGGGTGATATACACCGAGCAGTCGATATAACCAGGCTCGTCCCGTAAGATCCTTGGATTCCGTGCTGCCTCTAGCAACGCTGGCAGGAAGGCATGTTCCGCCTCGAGCCCCATGAGGATCACGACATCGGCGCGGTTCAGCAGGACGGCGAAACTCGGCTTCATCGGCACCGCGTGAATGTCCTCAACTCCTGTCGCCAGGCTTGTCACCTCAATTAAGTCGCCCGCGATATTTCTCGCTATGTCGGCGAGATCTGGTATGGTCGCGACAGCCTGGATCTTGCGGTCTGCTCCCTTCAGAGGTGTAGGGAGCATGAGCAGCGCCGCCAACAACACAAGAGTAATCCGTTTCATATTATCACTCCTTGTTTTATTTATTATCGATCACGGAAACCGTGCACGTGGCTGCCTAAGACAACCGTCCATTGGAGAAAGAACTGATTTTCGTGATTGCCTGGTTCTTCGAGACGCGTGTACTGTAAGCGGACGCGCTGAAATTCCGAAGCCCAGATCGTCAAATACGGCGAATAGGCAAAGGTAGGGCGGTGCGCGCGGTCAATGTCCTGAGCGTAGTCGAAGAGGAAGCCAGGATAGAAGCGCCGTGACAGCCGCGCCTCTATATAGCTGTACATGCCGAAAGCATCGCGTCGTTTGAAATGCAGGGGCGTATCACTGGTTGTTCCTTCCTCCGGGAAGCCGCCGATCGGCCGATTTTCGTGGTTGTACAAGAACTCGGTGCCCCAGATCAGGCCACGGTACGACGCCTGACTCAGAGGAGTATAACGGTACGTGAGATCTACGCCAGCGAGATGGCGGTTGCCGCCCTGATCGATTTTCACTTTGGGAGTGTACGCGTAGCTCGCCCCTAGATCGAGGCTGTTGTTATCATTCAGGTTTAGAAACGTAGCGGCGCGTCCTAAATAAGTGAACTGCGAGAAGTCACGTGGGACTGTGTCGTTAACCCGCGCGTTCTCCGCGCCGATCTTATTGTACATTCCTGCCGTTAAGGTCAAATACTGTTGCAGGGGAGCCAGGTAGCTGACTTCTACGCCGTCTCCGCGCGATTCCCCCTGAACAAAGCGGTCAAGTACGATAGGTCGGTTCACAAAAGGCAAGTCATGATCATGGAATGAGGAAAGGCGACCGAAGCTAGAGAAGAAGCGTCCACCTTTAACGGTTAAGTTATAGGGGAGGGCAGTAGTAACGATAGCTGCCTCCTCGACTTCGGTCCCGTCTGGGGTTCCGTTGAGAATCGCGTAGCCGCGCGTAAAGGGATCGATATTTGCGGAAATGCCAATCTCACCCGAACGGAACTCAAAATTCCCTCGCTCGTGATCGCGGTACGAGCCCGCGGTATCGATGATGAAGCCAATCGCCGGGTTAAACTGAGACGGAAAAGTTTTATTGGCAGCGGCGAGGGAAGGCCGAATATCTCGCATGATTTCTTCCTTCACTTCGCGCTTGAATTGTTCTTCACGTGGAGTCGTCGCGGTCGGTACGCCTGGTGTTGGCGTCTGCGGGGAGGAGAGCTTTTGGATCGTCTCCTCCTGTTGGCGGACTTTGTCTTGCATCTGCTGCAACTGTTGCTTCATAGCGTCGATCTCTTGTCGGAGCTGCGCCGCTGCGTCGGACGTGCGCGAGGTCCGACGGGCCGGATGAGCGGATAAATGCGACGGTGAAAAACACAGAAGGCTCAAAAGAAAAACGAAAATGAGAGCCTGTGCGGTGGTCCGCATAGTTTCCTCCTCTTCAACAATCTCGATAAAAGTTCCCACAGCCGCTCGTACAAGGAAGAATCAGAGAGGGAGATGCGGCCCTGGAAATCCGACAACACTATGAGGAAGCCTCGCCAGAGCGAAGCCTTACCGGAAAGTTAGGACAGAGGAGGAGCGCGCAGAGTAATGGAACGATAAAAACGCCTAGAATAGGGCTGTGCCGGTGGCGTTAAAAGGAGAAAAAAGAGCAGAACGACGGTAGCAAGGGGTTGTGTATTGGCAGGTAAGGAGCGGCTCAATCCACTGGCAAGACAGAGCTGGCATTCGTTCTTTACACTTCCTGTCCCCGCGTTGCCGTGGAAATGTGACACCGTCGCCACACTCAAACAGAGCAGCGTGAGCAGAGCAGCAAGAACGACACTTTGCCGCCAGAACCATGGATGTTGTAATCGGCTCATGCTAGGCCCAGAGGGTAGAGAACTCATCTCCCGTTGTCAACTGCTGCGACGCAGTTGCAATAATAATCGAAAGACATCTGGCCAAATGATAGAGACCTCTCGTGCAAAAAAGCTACAGCGATAGTTGCGCCAAGGCCGACAGGAAAGCTCATCACGTGCGCGGCACCGACGAGCAAGCCATCAACCAGATCAATTGAGTTGTGGGCCGCGACCGCACCGTAAAACAGAAGCGAATGCTTATTAATATCTTTTGCAATTAAACTGTATTTAAGAATGAAAAGCGGATTGATGGACACGAAGTCGCGTTCCCGCTAATAGTTACCTCATGCACGATAAAATCGCTAGCCAAACATGCTCGGTGTATGAAGTTGCTACCCGTGTCACTCCACAAGAACGCCGTACGCGCGGGGTCGTGGCGATGACCGCCGGGATGATGGTTATTGAACTGGTTGTCGGTTTTTTCTCGCAGTCGCTGGCATTAATCGCCGACGGGTGGCATATGGCCACGCACGCCGGTGCATTAGGGCTGGCGGCGTTAGCGTACTGGTTCGCCCGTACGCGCGCACAGGAACAGCGCTTTACGTTTGGTACCGGGAAAGTGAAAGCGCTAGCCGGGTATACAAATGCTATTCTTCTTTTGGTGATCGCCCTCTTGATGATTGTAGAAGCAGGACGCCGACTGTTGACTCCAGTGTCCGTCCACTTCGCCGAAGCTTTGCCGGTGGCCATTCTCGGCCTGATCGTTAACCTTGTGAGTGCGAAAATCCTTGAAGGAGAAGATGAGCGCGGGAATGAGGGTGCGCCTGGTGGGCCGCCAGATCATAACCTTCAGGCGGCTTATCTCCATGTGCTCGCCGATGCGTTCACCAGTTTTTTAGCCATTATCGCGTTGGCTGGCGGGTACTATGCTGGGCTCGTGTTCCTTGATCCTGTCGTGGCAATTGTTGGCAGCCTCATCATCTTCCGGTGGGGAGTCGGACTCTGCCGCGCTTCGGCTCAGCAACTACTTGATGTGAATTTTTCCGGCGAGATTGTCCGATCTATCCGAGAGAGAGTGGAATCCCTTGATGATGCGCGTGTCGTTGATGTGCATGTGTGGGAGCTCGGCTCCGGTCAGCTGGGCGGGATTGTCTCGGTGATGGCCAGCCTTCCACGTCCGGTGGAAGAGTATCGCTCGGCGATCTTGACGGTCGCGAAGATTGCGCACCTGACGGTTGAAGTGACGCAATGCCCGCATCACGAAGCGGCGTAGGAATTGACCATGACTGAGCACCGCCGGCCATGACGGCACGCTGTGCATCCGGCCACCGCACTTGTCTCGGCAAACGATTTCTGTCGCCAAGGGCGACACATCTTCATTCGGAGAAAAGGGGCGACACGATGGCACGGATTCGCGAGATTGCGTCAGGCCTACGGTTTCCCGAAGGCCCAATCGCCATGGATGACGGCAGCGTGTTGGTGGTAGAGATTAAACGGGGCACCCTCACGCGCGTGAAGCCAGATGGATCACTACAAGTGATTGCTGAGACTGGTGGCGGACCGAACGGCGCGGCGCTTGGCCCGGATGGGATGGTCTACGTCTGTAATGACGGGGGCTTTGACTGGATGGAGATTGAGGGTGTATCTGCGTCGCGACGATTATCAACGGCGGCATCACCGTGATTTCGCCGGACGGCAAGACGATCGACCATGTCGCGCTGCCTGATCCGCTGACGACCAATATCTGCTTTGGCGGTAAAGATATGCGCACAGCCTACGCGACCTTGTCAGGTACCGGCGGACTCGTCGCATTCGACTGGCCACGCCCGGGGCTGCGGTCGCATTACGCTGCGTAAGGAGAAGCAACGCCTTGCCTCCTCCGTTGATCTCTGCTACGGCAAGGCGCAGTATATCAATGGAAGTGAAAGGAGATCAGCGATGATTGCGTATGTCACAATTGGTACGAGCGACATGGAGCGGGCGACGAAATTTTACAGTGCCGTATTGGCGGAACTCAATCCTGGGGCCAAAGTCCTGATGGATATGGGCCGACTCAAGATGTTAGGCACGCCTGGTGGAGTGAATCTGGCGATCTGTACGCCGTTTGATGGTAAGGCTGCGAGTGTGGGTAATGGCGTAATGGTTGCGCTGGCGGCGGACAGCCCGGCGAAAGTTGATGCAGCCTACAAAAAGGCGCTGGAATTGGGCGGCAAAGATGAAGGTGCTCCGGGCCGGCGTGGCGGCGATAAGGGACCCTACATCGCCTATTTCCGTGATCCCGATGGCAATAAGCTGAATGCAATCTGCATGAAGTAAGACGAGCTGTTTTTCCTAGACCACCTCACAGTCAGTGTGAGGTGGTCGGCTTTTCTCCTCCCTTCGGGAGATTTTTTCTCCCCGTTGTAAGTCCCTATCTATTTCACTTCTTTGCGCTCCGGACAGGAAGGTCCTGCCGCGAAAAACCACATGACCACAGAGCAACTCAAACAACTCGAAGACGATTTGTGGCACGCCGCGGATAATCTTCGTGCCAATTCTGACCTCAAATCCAGCGAGTATTCCACGCCGGTGCTCGGGCTTATTTTTCTTAAGTTCGCCGATAATAACTACCGCCGATACGAAGCCGAGATCCTCGACTGAGAACCTGACCATTGTCATGCCTAACTTCATCTCCGAGGATCAAATCGAGCGAGCATTGGTGCAGGAGCTGCAACGGCTACACGGCTTCGACACGCTCGATTGCTATACGGAAAACCCGGAGGGCATGCGTGACGGCTCGGGCCGTGCTCACAAGCGCGATGTCATCCTCTTTTGCGTGCTGTCGAATGCGATTGAGACCAAGGTCTGCAGCGTCACCGCCGAATGGGAGCACTTCTTTCACTGGCTGCGTGCCGAGGACGAAAAGGAGAAGATCGACCGCAAAGCGATCCAGAGCGCAGGCGCGAGCCTGGAGAGTGTCATTGCCGGTTTGTTTCCTCGGCAGCGGCTGTTGGATTACGTGGAAAACTTCGTCCTTTACTACAAGGATACCCTGAAGGTCGTCGCGCAAAATCATCAGTTCATCGGCGTAAACCGGGCTTGTAAGACGTTTCTCAAACGCGATGAGTTGCACGGCAAGCAAGGTATCGATATCGACCTTCTCTTAAACAATGCCGACGTCTTCAAGAATGTCGGCTACTTCGACCGCTACGCCGATACGCTGCTCAGCAAAGATGAGTGGCGCATTCCCCAATCAGGCAAAACATGGGATTTGAGCAAAAATAACTTTGACAAGCTCAAGGAGGATTTCCGGCGGGCAACGTACAAAAACATTGAGATCACCGATCTCCGCGCGTTCATCCAGCGCAAGCTCGATCAGATGCTGCAGCAGAACGCCACACGGTCCGACTTCGCCCAGCGGTTACAACAGATCATCGACGCGTACAATTCGGGCAGTTCATCAGCGGATAATTACTTTGCCGAACTGATCAAATTCACCCAAGACTTGCAAGAAGAAGCTGAGCGTCACATTCGGGAAGGTCTGACAGAAGACGAGCTTGAACTCTTCGACCTTCTCAAAAAAGACGGGATGACCAATGAAGAAACGCAGAAAGTTCGGCTCGCGGCAAAATCCCTGCTGCATCGTTTACGCGAAGAATCACCAAAGGTGCTGGTGCAAGATTAGTTCAAGGATGGGCAAAGCAAATTGCGCGTGCGGTCCGCAGTTGAAACTGCATTGAATACTCATCTGCCTGAGAGCTACGATGCGCCGTCTTCACTGAAAAATGCAATAAAGTCTTCGACCTGATGCTCGACTACGCCAACCAAGGGCTCAAATGGGCGGCGTAGAGGATGAAAGAAGGAAGTGACGTGTTCATCAGAGAGTACGGGAGGCGCTCCTCTTCTGATCGTCAAAATTCATTAGATCGAACTCCAAAGGAAGATGCATGAAAAGTTTCGATGTCCTTAGAGCGGCGCTGGAGGATTACCAATCTCATGACGGGCCACTCTCCGGTGCGCCCCGTCATGCCTCGGTCTGCGTCCTCGTTGCCGGGGCCGGGCCAACTCCGCACATCTGTTTTATCCGCCGTGCAAAGTGGGACAGTGACCCGTGGTCTGAACATATTGCCTTTCCTGGGGGCTCACGTTCGGGTGACGAGACGGCACTACAAACCCTGCGCCGGGAAGTGCAAGAAGAAGTAGGCGTCGACATTGGAGAGGACGCAGAGTTACTCATGTTGCCGCAGCTCCGCATTCGACTGGCCGGACGGGAACGGCTGCTGCTGCTGGATGCGTTTGTCTGCCACGTTCCGGGGCCGCTGCCGTCGTTGCGGTGTGGGTCAGAAGTCGCGGAGGCATTCTGGACGCCGGTCTCGGAGTTGTGGGACGCGCGGAATCTCGATCACCTCGTGTTAGGTGACCAAGGGGATGTGCTTGTCTATCCGGCGATACGCCTTCCGCAGGGCACCGTGTTTGGCATTACCTTGCGCGTTCTCACCCTCTTATCTGACCAACTCGGGATTCCACTGCGCTACTTAGAAGAGATTCCGATGCTGCGGCGCGACGGGAAAAAATGAGGAGGAAGAGTCCTCCCGTTGCCGTGAGGAAGAAAGTCACAAATAGTAAAAGTAAGCTGTCGAGAAATATTAGTGGCAAAGGGCTTCAACAATTCGCGGACGCGGGCGGGCGCTGACCCGGCCTGAGGACATGTTCTGGATCATAGTTCTACTTTCGTGTACCCTCGCGAAGCCAAAGTGTGTGTTTGTTGATTCCATTCGATAAGAAAAATGGTCGATCGCTTGGCCTGCAACGACAGCAGTCGTCGTCCGCCTTTCGCGATTACGCTCTCGGCCTCGGTAAAGTCTAGGGTTTGATCGGCTCCGGTGCGATTGCAGACGAACAGCGGCAGTCCAGTGTCGCGGGTGCAACGTTCCCATTCACCACTGGGGCCGTACAGCCCTGGGGCCCAGGCGGCGGACGAAACTAAGAGACGCGCGCCGCCGTCGCGGAGCTTCCGGGCGATTTCCGGCGAGTACGCATCGGCACAGATGAGCAGACCTACGCTGTCATACGGTGGCACACGACTTGGCAAGCTAGACTCTCCCGGACTTGACCACGCTTCCGATCCCACTCGCAGCGTATTGATCTTACGATGTTTCCCAAGAATGTGGCCATCACGCCCAAAAACAAAAAGTGAATTATACAATTGTTGCGTTTGCAGGTCTCGTTCCGGGTGCGAGAGAAAGAGCGTGACACGTCGGCGTGACGCGAGTTGACCGAGACTGCGCATCCATGCGTCGGGTTGGGGCAAGATCCAGTCGGTACCGATCCGATCCGTGAAGGTGTAGCCACAGACACACAACTCGGGCGTGACGATCCACGTTGCTCCTAAGGCGGCGGCCTTGGTGATCGCCGTCTCTATAAGCTGTCGATTGTGGGGAAGGTCGCCCGGCCGGGGTGCGAGATGAAGTAAGGCAACACTCAGTGAGTGTGAGGTTATCATGTTTTCAGAGAGGGCGGAGGCGAAGCCGGCAGTTGCCGCGCTCCAGGCGCTCACTTGAAGGAACTGTCTACGTGTGAGGGGAGCGGGCTGCGATCTTTCCATCCACTAACGCCTTATGAAGTGACGAAATCAGACCAAACGAAAATCGGATAAGGGCCACTATCCAGAGCACGCCCGTAAGTCGATTGATTCGCTCAAGCATGTCTCTTTGTGTTACCTGCTCTTCACTTCAAGTGCTCGTGCCCTTCTTTGGTATGGTGCTCCTCGTGTAAGGTTTTGCTCGTCGGACGATTGTCGTGGCCAGGTTGGTGGCTGAGTTCTATGTGGGCGAGGAATTTCACATTCGCACAGGCGTCAACTCCGCCAATCGCGCATTCCTCGACGTCGGGGATGAGCAAACGAAACGGCCCGCCTTTTTTGTCTGGCAGTGGCCCGTCTCCGAGTCGATAAGCGACAATGGCATTACGTGCGGCCTCCAGCGGGATGCTGGCGGAGAATTTCCCGTCACCTGACGTGAGCGTAATATAGCGCGCTGCTGCGGCCGGAGAGACTTTGCTCAATATCGTGCGAAGGCGTACGCCGCCTCCTTCGCGCCCGGGAATCAACTGGCCGACGTCTGGTATCTGGTCAGGAAGCGCGGCTAAGTCGGAAAAAGTAAAATCACATTCGTGCTCAAGCATTCCTTCAACGCGCAGCGATTCCATAATAATGACTCCCTACCGTTCTCCTGCTTGGACGATAGTGTAAACGCAAGCCAATCGCAACAGTAGACGGGGTGCTTGCCGGTAGGGAAAGGGCCACATATGCTAAGCGGCCTTTTATGACAGCATTGCTGGTCTCGGGTGCGACATGTCTCGTAACGTTGGGGGGAGGGCTGCTGGTCCTTCGCCTACAAGCCTATCGTGGCCTCGTCCTTGCGTTCTGTGCCGGCGCGTTGGTGGCCGGAGCGCTCATGGACGTCATTCCGGACGCGTTGCAATTACTCGAATCGACGCGGACCACGTGGCATCATCGTCACTTACTGTTTGCGACGACCTTGGGATTTCTCGTCTTCTACTTGTTTGAACACGCCGCGCATCACGGCGAAGAGCGCGACCACCCCTCTCACTACAATCACTCGTGTCAGGTCGGCGCGTGGGGCGCGGCGGGCATCGGCATCCATAGTTTCTTCGACGGGGTCGCGATCGGCGGAGCGTTTGAGGCCGGCACTGAACTCGGCTGGGTTGTCGCACTAGCAGTGTTGCTTCACAAGCTGGCGGACGGCGCGAGTACGGTCGGAGTGATGCTCGGGACCCAACACGATGCGAAAACCACGGTGCGTATGCTGTGTATCACCGCCCTTGCTCCTCTTGCGGGTACCGCCTTGCAGTCGCAGGTGACCGTTCCCCAGCCGTTGTTGGCCCTCGCACTCGGATGGTTTGCCGGGGTCTTTCTTTACCTCGGCGGCAGTAGCCTCCTACCGGCGGCGCACGAGGCCGAACATTCTCGGTGGTTGCCGCTCGCGACCCTTGCGGGTGTCGCGTTTACGTTCTTGGCGCACCGACTTGCGGAATAAAATCGCTCCTATCTCTGTTGGTGAGATGACAAGCCGTTCGCTCACTGTTCCCACCTGTGCGCAAAAATCGCGGCTCTCTTTCCCAGAAATTTACAATTATGGTCTACATCCAACTTCGGTTTCCCTTCGTAAACAAAAATACACGCCATATACGAAAGGAGACAAATCATGGCGACGTTTGGCAGAATGTTGAAAACTGGAGTAACGGCGACCTGCTTGCTCGCCGGAGTTGTGACTGGGGCACACGCCTTCGGCGGGGTAGGCGGTACAGCAACGGGCATCGGCGGAGGTGGCAGATACGCACTGCGTATCACAGGCAGAATTGTCTGTACCAATTGTAGCCTTGATGAGGTCCACAAAGCACAACCCAATTTGTATCATCTCTACCAGTTGACCCACAAAAACGGGCAGGCGGTTGTGGAAGTAAATACCGTGAATAACTCGACGCGTTGGGGCACGCTAACCTGGCCCCCGCGGCTTTGGGTGCGGGCACAAGATAAAGTCCTTCAGCAACTAATCGCTGAGAAGAATTTGTCCAAAGACGTCGAGATTACTGGCATCCTGAGCAACTCCCGCACATTTGACGTGCTCGACCTCGAGGTGCAAGGGTGATCTTGATCTAGAAGGGTGGGGCGCAACCAAGAGAGTTACGCGTCCCGCTTGGTTTTTTCTTCTCCGTTCTTATGGTGCAGAGAGAGCAAGACATCCGGCCGAAGGATCGTGTACGTAGAGTATATGACTTCAATTCGTCGCTTAAGGATAAAAATCATGAACCTTGAAGAACGAAAACGTCTTGAAGATAAAGTTGCCGCCGTGCTGGAATCGCTGACGCGCGGGGAAAAGGCGATATTTTATAAAACTCTTTACGCGGAGGGATTCAAAGTCTCTGACTGTGACGACATCATCCGTAAGGAGCCGCCACCGATAGCCGTGATGGCGCAGGCAAGCAGTCAAGTCGTCTAACCTCGCCAGACCTATTCTCTCGCGGGTGGCCGTCGATGAAGTAAGCGCTCTC
>Ga0070741_10007535_pt1 | contig 22448 bp, 22 predicted proteins | sample Coa_R1_4_FD_66440 | JGI IMG/M metagenome (GOLD analysis project Ga0070741, IMG submission 66440) | Surface soil microbial communities from Centralia Pennsylvania, which are recovering from an underground coalmine fire - Coalmine... | ecosystem: Environmental > Terrestrial > Soil > Unclassified ... | reverse complement strand
CCTTCCGCAGATCGCTTCAGTCGGGTAAACGTGTTCACATCGCCATCGCCAACAAGCTCACGCGACCCAAGCTCTTCGACAAGATCGTGAGGGCCGATCTTCTCGAGACCTTGAAAGAAGGCACTCCAGTCATCTGCATGGTCGAGCCAGTACTCCCACTTTGCGTCGAAGTTCTCTTCAATCGTCTCGGGCAGCCGCCACAGAGTGACGCACCCCGGTGGCTCGAACAGCTCTGAGCATCGATGCCCGGCTACCGCAAAGACACTCCGCGCCTGAGCAAACCGGTGAGTCCGAGGGAAGCCTCTGCGTACGGCGGCGGTACCTAATGGCCCAAGCTGCCCACGGGTGTTCCACCACTTGGCGACATCCATTTCGCCGAAGCGCGCGACGACGAGACGCAGCTTCAGCAGGAGATCCAGATCAATCGACTGACGAGTCATCGGGCGTCCTTCTTGTGGCGATCCGAATTCGCGCCGCCGGCACGAACCCACTCGTCCACCTCGGAAATTTTGAACTTCCAGAGACGGCCGATCCGATGCGCGGGAAGGCTACGGCCTTCGATCCAGCGATAGATCGAATCCTTCGCGACGCCCAAGTGCTTGGCGACGTCGTCAACAGAGGTCCACGGCTCCGTCATTCTGTACCCGTACGCATTGCGATCCTGCTTTCAGAAGATGAGCTCACGCACTATACAAGACCGTGTTTTGAGCGGCAAGAGTCGGTCAGAGTCGGCTTAATCTGGCCTGAGCCGCTCAGGTCTCCCTATGTGTTGACATTCAACTCAACACTGTGGAAAGATCCCCGCCGATGGCGGAGGCGAACGCACTAGGAGATCGCATCAGATGGCGCCGCAAGGAGAGGCAACTATCGCAACGCGACTTAGCAAATCGCGTGGCGGCGAGGCTGAAAGAGCAGGACGGCCGCGGATTCGATTTCTCATATCTCAGCAAGATCGAGAACGGCCATCTCGTTCCGTCGGTCGCCGCTCTCGTTGCCATCGCCGAGGAGTTGGGCGATGACGTGGATGAATTGCTGGCGCTAGCGGAGAAGGCGCCTCTCGATTTGGGACAGAAACTGCGTGACAGTCCGAACGCTCGGCTTTTTTATCGATCGGCCGTCGACCTGAATCTGTCCGAGGCCGAATGGAAGAAGCTATTGGACGATTTGAAATCGAGAAAGGGACAGAAGTGAGGTTTTGGCGAAACGAGCACATCGAATCGCGTGCCGAGGAGCGACTCGCGCAACTGGCGACTTCGCTCGGTAGCGCTGTAGCACCTCCCATTCCTGTAGACCACTTCATCGAACATGTCCTGGAGCTCGATTTCCTCTGGGACGAAATCGAAGAGCGTGCTGGCGAGATGATCCTGGGCGCCATCAACCCGAAAGACCGTCAGATCGTCATGAATGATACGCATGCCGAACTCTTTCATCAGAAAGAGGGACTTGAGCGGTTTACGAAGCTTCACGAGGCTGGCCATTGGGATCTTCTAACAGACCATGCGTCAGTCGACCACCCGCGGTTGCTCGAAGGCGACGAAACCGGTTTAGTGGCGTTCAGGCACTCGCGAACGGGTCTTCTCCATGTTCTCAAGGCTCTGTGCACGTCGGATGAGGGCGTGCAATACATCTGTGATTTGAAGTCTCGACTGGACGACCCCGACGAGAAGAGGGTCGTGAATCGGTACGCGGGTGCCGTGCTCATGCCCAGGCAGCTTCTTCGCCAGGATGTTGATGGAAGCCGGCCTCGGGCTTGGCCAGACGTGTATCGGCTCGCCGAGCGCTACGACGTGACGGTAACGGCGATGAAAGTTCGGCTCAACCAACTCGGGCTCGTCTACATCGACGAGCGCGGCGCGTTCCACAAGTCGAAGGCGGAGGCTGAAGGACAGCAAGCGTTGTTCGGGTGATTCCCTTTTTTTCTGGCGTGTGTTGAGTTGACACTCAACTCTAAGCATGGAGGATGCGATGGCCGACTACCGAATCGTCTGCACCGATCAGGAGCCCTTTTACCAGCCGACAACGCACGCGCACATCGTTGCGGTCGGCACAGGGACCGATCCGAACAAAGCGGATCAGCGATGGACGCTCGACGAAGTTCTGAATGCGATGGACAGTGGCGACCGCTTCTACACCGTTGGCATCCGCAGCGGCAAAGTCGCGCTCGTCGAGAAATACACCTGCACTTCGTGCTGGCGTACTTTCATTCGTTCGACTCCCGACTCGGTCACCGACAACAACCTCGACAGTCTCCGGCGCTGCAGCTGGAAATCCTGAGGATCTCAACGCAACTTCTAGGAGCGAACAATGGACACGGGACTCTGGATCATTATCTCTGTGGTTGCCGCAGTCATGGGCACTGTTGCGGCGGTCGTCACGCTAAGCATCACTCGCCGGCAGTCACAGTTGGAGACGGCGGTGCGCGACGAGCTTCGAGAAGGCCGCGAAGAGTCGTCGAAGGCCTCCCGCGAGTTACGAGAGGAGTTGGCGAATGGCCTCAGCAGAGCGCAGGAGCAGCTGGCTTCGACGTTGTTGACGACGAGCGGCTTTCAGAAGACGGAAATCGAAGCGGTCTCCGCGCATATCCGGGATTTGGCCGGCACCACGACCACTGCACTCGAGCGGAGCAGGGAAACCATCGAAACCAGGCTCAGCGGGTTCCAGGAAATCGTCGGCGCGAGACTCGACGAGATTCGACAAACCGCCGATGAGAAGTTGACGACCGCGCTCAGTGCGGGTCAGAAGGCGACGTTGAACACTCTCTCGGAGATGGGAAAACTCCATCGCGAGCAACTCGACGCCGTTTCCGGGCACGTCCGGGACTTGGCGGGCACCACGACCACTGCACTCGAACGGAGCAGGGAAACCATCGACACGAGGCTCGGCGGGTTTCAGGAGATCGTCGGCGCAAGGCTCGACGAGATTCGGCGAACCGCCGATGAGAAGCTGACGGCGGCGATTGACACGGGCCAGAAGTCGATGTTGGAAACGTTGTCCGAAATGGGCAGGCTTCAGCGTGAGCAACTCGAGACGATGAGCGGCCAGATTCGCGAGATCGCCGACTCGAACCGTGGCTCGCTCGATCGTATTCGTGAAACCATCCATCTTCGCGTCAAGGAACTTCAAGACGGCAACGATAAAAAACTCGAAGAGATGCGCAAGACGGTCGATGAGAAGCTGCACGAGACATTGGAGCGGCGCCTTGGCGATTCCTTCAATGTCGTGAGCGAACGGCTTGAAGCAGTTCAGCGCGGCTTGGGCGAGATGCAAAGCTTGGCGAATGGCGTCGGCGACCTCAAGCGCGTGCTCACAAACGTGAAGGCGCGGGGGACCTGGGCGGAAGTCCAGCTGGGCGCGATCCTCGCTCAGATCCTGGCGCCAAATCAATTCGAGCGGAACGTTCGCGTTCGAGACGACTCAGATCAAGCAGTTGAATATGCGATCCGGATCCCGAGACAGGGCAACGGCACCTGCATGTGGCTTCCGATTGATTCGAAGTTCCCCCAGGAGGATTACGGCCGCCTTCAGGATGCCGCCGACCACGCTGATGCGGACGCGGTGCAACGGGCAACTGAGTCGCTGAATCGCGCAATTCGCACTGCCGCACAGGACATTCGTGCTAAATACGTTAATCCTCCGGACACCACTGATTTCGCCATTTTGTATCTAGCTACGGAAGGGCTCTACGCCGAGGTCATCCGGCAGCCGGCGCTGGTTGAGGAACTCCACCAGCGGCATCGAATCGTACCCGCGGGACCAACCACCTTGGCTGCGATCCTCAGCAGCTTGAGAATGGGATTCCAAACGATGGCGGTGGAGGAGCGCGCCGCCGAGGTGCGAGCGACTCTCGCCGCGGTGAAGACAGAATTCGGAAAGTTTGGAGACGTGCTGGACCGTGTGAAGCGTCAGCTGCGAGCTGCGTCTAACTCGATTGAAGCGACTGGCGTGCGAACGCGTGCCATGGAACGGAAGCTCCGATCCGTCGAGGAACTTTCGGAACAGGACGCGAGCCGGCTCTTGGCACTGCCTTCGGTCGTGGCTGAAATTCAGGACGAAGAGACTGAGCTTGATCATCTTGTCCAAGACGCGGAGATTCCCTTTTGAAAGCGGGTAGCGGTTGTCTTGTAAATCTACGGGCGCTCCGGGTACCACGTTGGCGCACGCGACCCTTGGCTTCAAGGGTCGTCTGCGATCAGTCCGATCTGGGATTGACCTGTGCAATCCACACACACAGTCGAACGTCAGGCGCACACGCAGTTGCAGCCTTTGGAGCTAAATCGGCTGGGTATCATGGATCGCGACGCATTCCTCACCACTGCTTCATTTCGGCCGATGCGTGCTCCATCGACCATCGCACGCGTTCGGCGACGAAGGCTGTGAATGGCGCGATCTTCATGTCGATACTCGCAGTATCAAGAGCGGACAAGTAGGTATCCCGATCTTCTTTGCGGATGACCGTCCACGGATAACCACCGGACGCAAGCATCACATTCATCAAAAAGCGCGCCATGCGGCCGTTCCCGTCGGGGAACGGATGGATGTAGCCGAAGAGCCAGTGCCCGAGCACCGCTCGGACGGCCGGATGCTCTTCCTGCTCCAATAGGTTGAACAACTCCGGCATCGCGTCGCGCACCGCTTCCCACCGCGGCGGCACGTACCGCGACGTCCGGATGTAAACCGCGTCGTTGCGGTAGCCTGCAAGCGCGCCGACTGGGATGATTCCGGCGGCGGCGCAAGGCTGGAATAGTTCACGGTACCAATCCATGTGCGTCGCGCGCGCACGCGCGCCGGAGTTCGCCCCCGAGATGATGTCAGCGACCGCAGCCTTTACGTTCTGGAACGCTTGCCAGTAGCCCCGCGCGGCGAGCGCGTCACGATTCTTCCGATCGTCATCATGATGATCGGGGTCCCAATTGCCCACCTGCACTCGCTCGATTAATTGTGGCGTTACGCTATAGCCTTCGATCGACAGCGAGTGGTACGCGTCGCTCTTGTAGATGTCATCCACAGATTCGAGATAGGCGTCCTTGTTCGGCGGAAGGCCGGGAGGCGCGGGGGAATTCTCGATGACGGTGTCTCGCATCGATTTCCACATGACACGCATGCGGCCTACGATGGGCGAGACCGCCGACGCCAGGACGCCAAAGGACTGTGTCGCGTCGAACGGATCGCTCTCGCGCGTGTCGTAGCCAGCCGCGCTCATCGTCTTCAAGATCTCGTCCGCGAACTCAGGTCTCCCGATCCGTCGCGATGCTCCGGCGAGGACACCCGCCTTGGTGGAGTTTCCGCCGCTCAGGAGGAGCCGCAGCAAATCCGAGGCATCGCGCAAACTCGCGAGCACAACCTGCGTTTCGATGGGCTGGCGATTGAAGAACGACTCAGGGATTCTCACAAGCGCCGCCGCCGGCGAGAACAGCCTGAGGCCGTTTCGTTCCGTCAGTGTTGCCGCGTCTGGCATCTCGCTCTTGAGGTCGTAGACCGAGGTTCCGAACAGCAGTTCAAGATTGTGGTTGCCGCCTTTCGGCGTGTAGACGACGACCTGCCTCGGGATCACCGTGTTCTCGGCGAGCAGGAGCAAAGACTGCTCGGGCGACAGGTGCCAGTCGCTGCCGAAACGCTGTTCGCAGTAGCGCGCGCAGAATTCCCAGAACGACGCGTACCAGGGTGTGCTGTCACCCCCGCGGGCACCAGGACTCGAGGAAATCAGCCACCCCTTCATCACTTCCTGAAGGAAGCCATTCTCAAGGAGTCGCTCCCGGTGAAGGCGGCTCAGCTCGCTCGACTGGATCACGCGACGCCCGGCTTTCTGTAGAGCCTGAAGGGCAGTGAGGGCTTCAGCCAGTCTTTCGTGAGGGGCAGGCATTGATGGTCCGTATGATTACAAGCATTTGCTGTCGTGCGAATACAAGCATATCATGCCGAGTCGTTACAAGCAAATGATGCCGGTCGCTTGCAAGCATATTATGCTAAGGCATTGTTCTAATGTTTGAAACTACTGATGGAACGTTGCCAAGAAACTCAATCAGTGATGTCACAGCAATCATTCAGAATCGTTGTTGCAACGTTTCTGAATACATGTCACAATGTCGTTCGAGGTGAGCCGTATGGATGCTGTCGCAGAAATCACGCAGCAACAACTCGGGCGTAGACTGATGCAGGTCCGCGAATCGGCGGGCCTCAAGCAGGCAGAACTCGCCCGCAAGATCACGTGGAGCCAGGCCGTCCTCTCCCGAGTGGAATCCGGGGAGCGAGAGCTATCCTCCGATGAGCTGAAAACCGTCCTTGAGGCGATTGACACGCCGGAAGCGCTACAACTCTCAAAGGCGCTGTCGCGCGAGTGGCGCGAGATTCCGCGCCCGCCGCTCGACCATCCGGATCAGGACCTGTTGTGGGAGGCCGAGCAGGTCTGTCGCGAACTAGTGTCTCTGAGGAACCACCCTGATGTCCGCCACGCGTTCGAGCGACGCCTCAGCGAATACATCACAGGCATCACCGAAGCAGCCGACCTCATTCTGAAGCGCGACCACGACATCGCCGTCATCGGCAGCAAAGGCATCGGCAAGTCGACCGCCATTTGCAAAATCACAGCGCTCGAGGTGCCAGGTCCCGACGGCGGCCCAGCGCTTCCCGTTCTTGAAGCTGGCGGCGGTGGCGTCACCGTCTGCGACGTTCACCTCGGCACCGGAACCGGCTATGGCCTCGTCATCGAACCTTGCAGCGATGACGAAATCCGCGCGCATGTCACGGACTTCGCTGAGCACATCAAAGGAAGCAACGCCCCATCCGACGACGACGCAGACGAAGCCGCGCAAGGTATCGCACAGGAAATCGAGCGCGCGATCCGCAACCTTGCTGACCTGAAGGTTAAGCGTCCCAAGGGACCGGACGGAAAGATCCTCCGGCGCGACGAGGCGAAGGAACTCGCCGCGAAGACATCCACCGTTCGCGAGTTTGTCGTCGACGTTCTCGCGAAAATGGACCTTCATCGGCGGGATCGCCGCGACATCTGGTATGACCCGATCGTCGGCAAGTCGCCGCTCGCATGGCTGAAAGACACATTCGAGCAAGTCAACAATGGCCGCCATCCGGACTTCACGCTTCCGAGCCGGATCGAGATCATCGTGCCACAGCCTCTGCTCGGCGACACGGACCTCTCCGTCCGTTTGATTGATACGAGAGGCATCGATCGCACCGCGGCGCGGGCCGACCTCGAGCGACGCCTCGACGAGCCTCATACCTTGGCGCTTCTTTGTTCGCATTTCAACGACGCTCCCTCAGCGGACGCGCGTCTGCTTCTCGAGCGCGCAAAGCAAGCGGGCGTCCGGCGGCTGGAACGTAACGCGGCGCTGCTCGTTCTCCCGCGCGCCAACGAAGCGCTGGCCGTAAAAGACGAAAGCGGGGCGCGCGCCGAAACGACGGAGGACGGCTACGCGCTGAAGGGCGAGTTCGCTGCAATGGCCCTCGAGCCGCTTGGGCTGCAAGACCTGAAGATCGGATTTTTCAACGCGTTCGGCGACGACCCGGCCAGACTGCGGAGCCTGCTCTTCGAGTGCCTCGGCAATGTGCGTCAGGGTTTCCGGACACGTTTGCAGGAGGACATCACAAGCGCCCGCCAGCTTCTGCTCAATCACGAGAAAGAGCAGGTGCGCGAGGTGCTGCGATCCGCCGCTGGTATGCTCAAGACTTGGGTCACGCAGAACAGCGCCGTTCCGCCGCTGACCGGCCACGTGCAGGACAGCCTGATGTCACAGATTCATGCGGTATACGCGTCGACTATCCGCGCGACTGTCAGGCGCGAAGGCGAGTGGCCGAATCTCAGCTACGGCCATCACCTTGGCTATGGCGCCCGCCGTCTCGCGGCGCGCGCACTGGAGCCGCTCGTCGACAAATTCAAGACCGCCACCGACCTGATGTCGGCAAACCCTGAGTACGCGGAAGCGAAGGACCTAATCCAGCAGGCCCGCCGCGTCCTCGAAACCGCCTTCGAGGAGCTGCTGCGCAAGGCCCAAATCATGGGTCAGACGGCATTCAAGGATGCCCTCAAGCTCGACCCGTCCCTATGGGTGAACTGTGACGGCGAGTGGGGAAGGGGGCCCGGCTATCGCGTTCGTGTCGCGGGATGGAACGACCAGTGGTTCGAGGCCACGCCGAGGCAACAACTTGAGCAGGAACTCTCCACCGTCATTTCGCGCGAGTGGGATGCTGTATTGAACCGCCTGTCGTCACTACTTGAGACGGACGCCGTGCCGGCGGGTGCGTAAGTCGTGATCCGATGAGGCGAGTCCGGGCCGATCGTGGGTGGATTGACGGCCGATCGTCTACGCTGAGCTAGTTCACAGGTTCGAACGGAGGCGCACGTGTACGACAAGATCAAGACCGACATCGCGCAGCACTACTACCAGCAGAATTTTCCAAATGACGGGCAGCGGTTCGTCGCTTGGTACGTGCGCAATATCCACGGTCAGGACGCGAATCAGACGCGTTATTGCGTCACGGACGGCGCCGACGATAAGCAAATCGACGCGATCGTGATCGATGACGAACAATCCCTCATCTATATCGTCCAAGGGAAATTCATCGAGGACAAACTCGTCGATGCGGTACCGCTACGCGAGGTGTTGTCCTCCTGGGTACAGCTCAAGAACCTCGCGTTGCTCCAGGAAAACGCCAATCCTCGCCTGAAACAGCGTTTGGCCGACGCGGCCGCCGCAATAGAGGACGGATACGACGTCCACTTTGAGCTCATTGTCACGTCGAGCCTGACGGAAGCCGCCCATAAGGACCTCGCGACGTTTCAGAAATCTCTGGCGGAGGATGACGATCTGTCTGCCGCGCTTACGCTTGTTGACCCCGCTGAGCTACAGCGGCGTTATGACCTGGCTCTTGAAAGAGAGAATCCCTATCTCAAACACAAGCTCACGTTGGACCCGGGGAAATTTGTCGAGATGGAGCTTGACGGCACGGCGGTTGTCATCGCCGCGATTCCGCTCAAGGCTTGCCTCGAGTTCCCGGGCATCAAGGATGGCGCGCTATTTCAGAAGAACGTCCGCCAGTCCCTCGGCCTCAGCAACGCCGTGAATAAGCAGATCAAGGCGACCATCTACAGCGACCGCCATAAGGACTTTTTCTTCTTCCACAACGGGATTACGGCCATCTGCAGCAAGATGCACCGCGACGGCGACGCGCTCTTAATGCAAGGCCTCAGCGTCGTGAACGGCTGCCAGTCGCTTACCACGATTCTGTCATGCAGTGAGCAGGTTAAGAAACTTTCCGACACGTACGTGATGTTCAGGTTCTACGAGATTCCGCAACACGACCGCGCCGAGAAAATCAGCACGTCCACCAACTCGCAGTCAACCGTCAAACCCCGCGACTTGCGGAGCAATGACAAACGGGTCCTGGCACTAAAAAAGGCTTTCGAGCAGCGTTATCAGGACGGTATGTTCCTGACCAAGCGTGGCGAGCAGGCACCAGCGGGCAAGGACAAGAACAAGGTCGTTGACATGGTGAGCCTCGGCAAACAGCTCATGGCATGGCAATCCCAACGGCCGAACAGCGCCTACAGCGAGACACGGATCTTCGACAAGTACTTCGAGCAGTTGTTCAAGCGCGACTACGCACCGGAGCGGGTCATGGCGCTGCACGAGTGGCTGCAGCTGATAAACACCAAGTGGACGAAAGACAACCCGCTCGGCTTCAACGAAACGTTGCTGGCGATGAAGGCCTTTGCCCCGTATCACCACCTCTTCGCCGTATCGGCGTTCTTCTCGGTGGGCAGCAACAAGCCTGACCGGGTGCCGGCACCCGATATAGCGTTTCAGCAAGCAAATGACCGGAAGATTCTCGACTGGGTCGTGAATTTCTCCGGAAAGGCGCTGAACATGGCGTTGACGAACGCCGCTAACGAACCACTACCGGCCAACCGGGTGTTCAGTCCGGTCAACTGGATCAAGACGAAGTCGAGCCTTAGCGGCATCACAAACGTCATCCAGACGCAGCTGATGATGCTGCCTGATATGGGCGCGAAGCAACAATGCGAGGCGCTCGTCTTACCGCCAGAATGCTTCGAGTACCGGTGGCAGGCCGATTAGCAGACCGACGACACATCGCGACCGTGATCGGGGCATCTTCACTTCCAGTGGTGCCTACGTCTCCCGGTGGACTGTGGTGGGGCGCTTGTCCTCACGAACACCGACGAATGCGGAATGGCGCAACAGTCCTTCGGCTGTCCACTCGACGAATCCGACTTCCACAACGACAGTTGGCTTGACCCATCGCATGGTCTTCATGTCGTCGGCGCTGATTCCCTCACCCCAGTGGCTCTTGCCTGTGCTGTTTGGTAGATTCGCGAAGGGACAGCGCGAGGTGGGATGATCGGCGATCCGACGCATGACTTCTGCGCGCAGATGCGGGGTGAACCCGGCGCGAACGCGACCCGCGAACTGCAGACTGCGCTTCTCGAAGTACCCCACGAGGATCGAATCGAAGTTCGACGCGTTTGGCTTATAGCCACCGATGATGAACTCCTGACGAGGACTGAACTTGACCTTGACCCAGGCGTTGCTGCGTTCGCCAGGGACGTAGACTGAATCGCGTCGTTTCGCAATCACGCCTTCGAGGCGAAGCTTCCGGATCTCGCTTTCGATGTGTTCCGGGGAGCCTGGTAGGACATCCGACAACAGCACGTTCGACCCGCGAACGAGCGCCTTCAGTCGTCGGCGCCGCCCCTCGAGCGGCGCTCGAAGCAACGAGACGTCATCAACCGCCAAGAGGTCGAAGGCGTAGTACACAACCGCGAGCGCGCTCGTCCGTCGATGCTGAAGCGCCTGAAAAGAGGGGCGGCCGTCGGCGTCGAGCGCTACGATTTCGCCGTCGAGGATTGCACCTCCGACCGGCAACGCGGCGACGGCTTTCACCACGGAGGGGTAGTCCCCCGTCAGATTCTTCTGATTGCGCGAAAAGAGTTGCGCGCCCTTCGGTCCCTTCACCGCCACCGCGCGATAGCCGTCCCACTTGACCTCGTATGTCCAATCCGAGCCGCGGGGAAGTTCCGCCGCAGGCGTCGCCAGCATCGGTCGCAGTTCAGTCATCGTGTGTAGTCTGCCATTCCTAGCGCGTCGAAATACTTAGCAATTCTGCTAGTATTTGCCTTTTGTTCGCCTTCGCGCTACGCTGCGATCCCGTGGCGATGGTCCTGTTCTGTCAGTGCGGCTCCGACCGGGTCGACATCGACAAATGGGACAACCAGCGTGCGCTCTTGAAGTGCTTCACCTGCCAGCGAACGGCGTGGGTTGAGGGCTTCACGGTCAGCAAACTCGACTTCGTGGAGCAGCTGTTCGGTGCGATTCTCGACCAATCGCGCAAGTACCGCAAACGCAACCCCGCCGATCGAGAGCGGCTCTTTCGTGATCGCCTGCACCAGAAGCGGGCGGAACGCCGATGAAGGTCTACGTCTGGACGGATCAGCGAAATCCGGCGACACCACGCGCCATGATTCAACGCGGAGAGTGCTCGCGGGGGCATTGTCGACAATTCGCGGTCTCGATCTCGAATGGTGAGTTGGGATTGACCGTACGCTTTGAATCCGAGACGGAGTTCCAGCAGTTTTTAGAGCAGGGCGAGGTCGCGCACGAACGCCGCCACGACGTGGATGGCCATGAGGCAACTGGCGCTGCTCGTCACGAGTGAGACCCTGTTGGTGGACGACGAACGGGGCAGGATCGCGTACGTCCCAGAGTTCGTCGACGCCCACACGGCGCGCGACTGGTTCGCGGAGATTCGCCAGGGCGTGGAATGGCACGCGCAGCGCCGCATCATGTACGAGCGCGAGGTCGATGTGCCGCGGCTCGTCAACAGCTTCCGGCTTGACCCGCCCGGTGAGTCGATGCCGCAGGCCATTCTCGACGCATCGCGGCGCGTGATCGCACGCCTGGACGAGCCGTTTAACAGTGTGGGGCTGAATCTGTACCGGGACGGACGCGACAGCGTGGCGCCACACAACGATCATCTCGACGAGATTCGCGAAGGCTTTTCGATTGCGCTCGTCTCCCTCGGAGCGGCGCGACGCATGTCGATCCGCGCGAAGGCGGCGCCGCGGCGTGTCATGCATGTCGATCTCGAACCCGGCAGCCTCTTCGTCATGAGCTACGCGACGCAGCTGCACTATACGCACGCCGTGCCGAAGACGCCAAACCCCGTCGGCGAACGCATCAGTCTCGCGTTTCGGGTGAAGCGCCCACGCGTGGACGTCTCGGACGCGGCACCAGGCGGCATCTACCGCTAGCGTGAATCGCTTCGATTTCCCGAACACCTCGCCATCTTCCTCCCGCTAAACCCTTCATTCGGCCGCCCGCTTCGCACTTCGTCTGACGGCTTCGTCAGCCTAAAACGCGCCGACGTCTATGGTGCGCGCACCAGCACGCCGCAGGCTCGTTCGCTGCTTCGCGTCGCGCCAGCAGAGTGCGCTGGCACGCCGAACGAAAAACCCTGCGGCGGTCAGACGTCAGCACCCGTGTCCTCCGACGGGACTGTTGGGTTCCTCAGGTCGTGAAGGAACCCCAGACAGCCCGTCACAAGGAGGACACATCATGAAGGCCGACGAACTCAAGACCATCACGACCGACGCGCTCGACACACTAGCGGCGCTCCTCGATGCCGGCCATAGCGATCAACTCACCGCGTTGTTCCGGACGATGTCACGCTTCCACAAATATTCCTGGCACAACGTCTGTCGCATCGCCAGTCAGCGTCCGACGGCCACGCGCGTCGCGGGGTTTCAGACCTGGCGCACGCTGGGACGCTGCGTTCGCAAAGGCGAGAAGGGGATCGCCATCCTCGCGCCGATCATCGGGCGCAAGCGGGACGACCCGGTGGACGACGAGGCACGCACGATTCGAGGCTTCCGCGCGGCGTACGTGTTCGACGTCACGCAGACCGACGGCGATCCGCTACCGGCGCCGGCCGAAGCCTCGGGCGATCCAGGCGCGACCTACGACCGGTTGACGGCGGCGATCGGCAAACGCGGCATCGCGATTGAGCAGGTCGATGATCTTGACGGCGCCCTCGGCGCGTCCCACGGCGGGACGATTCGGCTGCTGAACGGGTTGTCGCCGGCCGTGGCGTTCACGACACTCGTGCACGAGTACGCGCACGAATTGCTCCACCGGGCGGCAGACCGGCCCGAGTCACGTGACACGCGCGAACTCGAAGCCGAGGCCGTCGCGTTTGTCGTCGGCAGCGCGGTGGGGCTGGACACGTCCGATGCCTCACGCGACTACATCCATTTGTATCGCGGCGACCGGGCAGCTCTCTCGGGTTCGTTGGACCGAATTCAGCGCGCGGCGTCAGCGATTCTGGCAGCCGTCAATGGCGGCGAGTAGGCGGCCAGATTGGACGGTGACGTTTGACTCGCCAACTGATTCTCGGGCTCTTACAAGCGCCGTGGAGAAGTCTGACCGCGCGAAAGGTGACGGAAGCAGGACAACTTGCGCTCGAGGGCGCGCACCGATTTGCGAGACTTAAGACGATGTTGTCGAGGTGAACACCTGAAGTTCGTCGTCGGTCAGGATGCATCCTCCAATCACGGGCTGGTTTCGGTTCCCGTACGACGGAAGGCCCCGACAGTCTGTATGCTCATTGAGCGACTAGCGAACACCTACTGACGCCGTTGCAGCGCCTCAACTCGACGAGGCCCGCCGCAACATGCTGGCGAACATCTTTGCCGAGGGTGGTTGCAGACGACGGCCCGCACGAGCGCGCGTATCAAGCAATCCATCCTCCCTTTACTTCTAGACGGCGGCGTCGACAGCGGTGGCCTTACCGTGGAGTGATTGAAGCCAAGTTGTCCGCGGTTTGGGCCATGAGTTCTTGCAACGCCGCTATGCGGCGCTCGGTGTCAAACGAGGCGAAAATTCGCTCATCGGAATCCAATCCGGCAGGCTGTGTCCAGTCTTCGCTCAAACGCTCGTCCACACGGGTGGCATACGCGGGACCAAAATGCAGACGCAGTGCGTTGTCGCAACGGGACACGAACTCGACATGCAACTGGGCAGGATCGCTTGTCGCCTCATACTGCCGCTGGACGTCTCGCCCATCGCGGATGAGCGTGCGCAAGACGTCGAGCTGCGTCGTCAACCGGTCCTCCCACATACACGCTCGCCGTTGCCAATAACGTTGCCGCCGATACACAACCACGAACTCGACCAGTCCAACCGCAAACGCGAACGCCGTCGCCAGTGACTCGAACGATGGCGTCACGAGGCGCTCACCCCTTCCCAAGAATCAGGGGCACATAGCTTCGGGCCTCTTGCAGTAATTGCTCGCGGGCAATACCAACTTTGGCGCGAAGCTGCAAACCCTGCAACAAGTCCACGAGCGCACGGGCCCGCACCTTCGCAGAGGGTGTGCGGGTCAGGCGCCCCGCCTTCATCTCCTTTTCGAAACGTTTCGCGAACATGCCAGCAGCCTCGGCCAGGCGATCGGCGAGATAGGACCGGATCTCCGTGACTCGCTCCGATCGTCCCACCGCAGCCGCGGCCATCATGCAGCCGCCGCACGTGTCGCCAGTCGCGGTGTGGACCGTTGCCTCGCAAAAGGCAGTCACGGCCTTGTGGATGTCTGCCTCCGCTTGAAACGCGGCCATCTTCGGAGCCCCATACGTCATCGCGTAGCGCTCGACCGCCTTGAGCAGCAGGGTGGGTTTGTCTCCGAAGGCTCGGTAGAGCGCGGGTTTGGTGACGTTGACGGCGCGCGCGATCCGATCCACGTCGACGCCTTCATACCCATGCTCCCAAAACATCTCCACGGCACGGTCGAGTGCTTCGTCGGGGATAAAGCCTTTTGGACGTCCTCGGGGGCGCTTCGACATATTAGGTACCAGCAAGTACGAAACTCCTTGCGTTGCTGCTGTGATTATCGTACTCTCGCGTACGAAATACTTCAAGACGGATCAGCACGAGAGACAGCATCGATGGGTTCAACGGAAAAACAACAGGACCTTCGTTCTTCACCACGGAGACGCCCATGGAACATTCGATCGCCCTCGTCACCGGCACCACCTCCGGGCTCGGGTATGCGGCAGCCAGCATGCTTGCCGCCGAGGGCTGGCGCGAGATCATCGTCACCGGGCGCAGCCTGGCTCGGGTCCAGGAAACGGTTGCTCAACTCGCGGCTGAGACCAAGGAGCAGGTCTTCACGCCGCTGGAACTGGATCTGGACTCACCGTCCAGCGTTCAGTCCGCCCTTGCCCGGCTGGTCAAACAAGGCAATCCGATCGATTTCCTACTGCTGAATGCAGGGATGGTCCCAGGTAAGGAACGCGTGCTTACTGCGGCGGGCATCGAGGCGGCTCAGGCCCCGCTGATCGGCCATCACCAACTGACTGTCGGATTGCTCGGTGCCAAGCTGTTGAGTCCCAACGCGCGTATTGTTATCGCCGGCGCGGAACCTGCCCGAGGGGGCGTCCCCATGTTCAACTACACCGATGTACCAGCTTTCGCGGCCAAATACTTCGGGGGAGACCGGACCGCCGCTATCGAAGCCCTGATTCACAACAGGCCAAACGTGAAGTACGTGCCCAACACTACGTATGCCGACGCGAAGCTCATTATCGCTTGGTGGGTCGCGGCGCTGGCGCGCCGGCTGCCCTCCGGCATGGCCGTTTACGCTGTCTCGCCAGGAGCGGCGACCGCGACAAAGGCTTCGCGACGAGCTGGCCTGGCCGTGAAGTATCTGTTTATCCCAATCGCGAACCTCATTCCCGGCATGAATCAGACCCCGGAAACCGCGGCCCGTCGTTACCTCCAGGCATCGGAGTTTGGGACCGACGTCTCAGGGCAATTCTTCGCCTCGGCACAAGGGAAGTTCTCAGGCCCAATTGAGGTGCAGCGCCATCCACACCTCCACGACCGCGCCAGCCAGGAAGCGGCGTGGCAGGCCGTCGTCAAGGTGTCTGGCGTCGATTTCCCTTCCTCAGCAGAGAGCGGGGTGGCGGAGCGCCGGTCGGCGCGCCACTGAATGAAACGATCATCGCCACTTCTCTCACGGCAACAGAACAAAGAAAGACCATTCACAAGGTCATGACACCGCCGCTGGCTGCGGGTATGAGCTACCCGACGGGTAGTTCATACCCATGGCTCGTGATGTTGACGTCGGCATCTGTCTGATTCGCGAGCCGGCGTCCCGTGCCATTTGCGTTTTTTTCCTAGCATTTCAGCGCGTTTCGGCCGGCGCGACGAGCTAGGGCGTTGCACACAGAAGTTCTGCCGGCTGGCGTTCATCTTGCCCCCATGCGTTAGCGTGGGCGTACCGACCCCAATCGGTCGGAAGCCTCACGAGGGGGACGCGGTGGCAACCGGCAATCGAATCCTCACGGCGCTCTCCGACGATGAACGCCAGCGGTTGACGCGGCATCTTGAGCACGTACGCCTGCCGAGCGGCAAGATCCTGTACGAAGTCGGCGATGCCGTTCGATTCGCGTATTTTCCGCTCGGGGGCGTGGTCTCGTTACTCGCATCGACCGCGAGCGGCGCGGCGGCTGAAGTCGCGATGATCGGCAACGACGGTGTGGTCGGCATGCCCATTCTCTTGCCGGTCAACGTCGCGCCCTATCAAGTGTTAGTACAGATCGCCGCAGAAGCCTTTCGTCTCCGCGCCGACATCTTCCTGGCTGAATTCCGGCGAGACGGCTCGCTCCAGGAAGCCGTGATGGAACATCTGCAAGATCTGCTCGCGCAGATGGCGCAATCCGGCGCGTGCAATCGCTTCCACAGTGCCAGCCAGCGCCTGTGCCGCTGGCTCTTGATGAGTCACGATCGCGTCCAGACCGATACGATTCCGCTGACGCAGGAATTTATCGGCCACATGCTCGGCGCCGATCGCAAGCGCGTGTCCGCCGCGGCGGCCAGACTGCAAGACGCGGGCGTGATCCGTCAGCGTCACGGTCAGATCAGGATCTTGAATCGTCGCGGTCTCGAGAGCCGCGCGTGCGAGTGCTACGCGGTCGTCCGCAGCAAGGTCAGCAACCGTGACGTGCTGCCGCCGCGCCCATCATCCCATCAGGTTCGGTCCGCCGGCGTCTAGCCGATCGGGCGTCGTCACCCTCGTCTGCGCAGCTCGTTGCGATCATTCTTTCACCACGGATGCTGTTCGATCGCGCGCGTTCGTCTGTGATCGCTCGTCCCGACCATTCGTCCTGAGAAACGGACCGCCCCCGTGCTGCACCGCTATGCCAGGACACGGCACCTGTCAGGCGCGGTGCACACCGCACGGTCGCTCGAATGGCGGATGACATCGCTCGTGCCTCCAGTCACGTGTGCTTCGGCTCCTCAAGGATGGCGAAGGAGCCGACAGACACACGTTTCTTAACTGGAGGACACCATGAACACGAACGCGAACACGATCGACACGCAAACCCTGACCGTCAAGATCTCGCCGAACGACCGAGGCAATCCTGCGGGAAAGCTCGCCGACGCCGAACTGCACTTCACGACGGGCGTGCTGGCGGGTCTCAAGCTGATTGGATTTGCGATCTGGGAGCGGCGCGGCGGCGGCGGGCGCAACGTCACGTTCCCTGCACGCCAGTACGCCGTCAACGGCGAACGTCGCAGCTTCGCCCTGTTGCGGCCGATCGTCGACACGACCGCGCAGGGACGCGTGCGCGATCTGATTCTCGACGCGTATGCGGAGTACGAAGAGCGTCTGGCCAGCTAAGGGCCCGCGGCCGGGGCGCGCAGCGCGCTCCGGCCGTGCGTTCCTGCGGGCGCGCATGCGTGACCGGCTCGAATACAGACGTGCTCGTGACGGTCGAGCATGACAACGCCCAACCGTTATCCACCACCGCGATGTCTAGTGACCCTCCATCCCGCGTGACCCAATGTCCCGCGTGGGGCAGACGATCGATCCACTCTGCGCATATTCTCACCGCTCATTTGTGCGAGGGCGTTGATCGTCATCGAGACGCATCGAACATCACTCGCGGGACCAAGGAGAATCGCATGCACGCCTCACACGCCGTCATTCGACGAAGCGCCCTTCGCACCTACGCGACGCGTATCGCCGCCGTTGTGCTCGCCGTCGTCAACACCACGTTCGTGCTCTCCGCGCAGGCGCCGTGGGAACGCGCCGCCTCGAATCTCGAAGCCACGTTTACCGGCCCTCTGGCGCGATCGCTGGCGCTCGTCGCCATTGTGATCGGCGGACTCATGTTCATGTTCGGCGAGGGCGGCGCCAAGCGTCAGATCAGCGGGATCGTCTTCGGTGGCGGTCTGGCGCTGTTCGCCGCGCAGTTTCTAACCTGGTTGTTCTGAGTTGCAGGCGTCCACGATGTCGAGCCGAAATACGCCTGAGTACCGTCCGGTCTACCGCGCCGTGCATCGACCGCTGACCGTCTGCGGCGTCGATCGCCGGTTGTTTTTCCTGGCGCTCCTGGTCGGCGCGGCCACGTTCAACCTGTTCTACAGCTTCCTGGCGGGCTGTCTGTTGTTTGGCGTGTTGTACGGCTTTGCGCTCTGGTGCGCCGCCCACGATCCGCAGATGCTCCAAATCTTGATGCGCGCCGGTGTCGCCCGAGCGCGATATGACGCCGTGCGACACCAGCGCGTCGATCTTGCCGGATGGGACTTCCGATGATCGCGATCCGCCGCATTCTGCAGGACTACCGGGAGACGGGCTCGCTCAACAGCCTGCTGGCGCTCTGGGGCTTCATCGACGAACACACCTTCCTGACGAAGACCGGTGCCGTCGGCATCGTGTACCGCGTGCGCGGGGCCGACTACGAGTGCCTGGATCATGCGGATCGGCAAGCGATCGCACGGCGTTTCGAGCAGGCATTGCGTCAGCTCGACGAATCGTTTCGCGTCTACGAGTACGTCATCAAGCAGCCGGCCGGGCCGATGCCGTCCGCGCGCCATCCGCACGCGGTTGTCAACGAGGCGTTGCAGCGGCGGGCGGAGTACCTCACCGGGAAGGCGGACGCCCTCTTTGAGTTCGACCTCTTCTTGGTCGTCGTCCACGAAAGCCGCATCGTCGGCCGTGGCGCTGGATGGCTCCGCGCACCGTTCGCGACACTCCGTGAGCATCTATCCACGATCGCGACCACGCAGATGCTGGACGACGAACTGGTGCGGGCCCGAACGACGCTGCACCAGAAGGCGCAGGCGTTCGTGGTGCAGCTCGCGGACACCATTCAGCCCGTCATGCTGTCGAAACAGGACGCGTTCTGTTTCTTCCGCCGGTTGGTCAACTACACGCCCTGGAAACTCGACGGCGTGTCGCTCAAATACGACACGCACCTCGACTTCTACGTCGCCGATTCCTCGCTGGAATGCCATCGGGACCACCTGGCGGTCGACGACGCGCGCGTCAAGGTGCTGACGATGAAGGAGCCGCCGGCGAAGACGTTCGCGACGGTGCTGCAGGACCTGTATACGGTCCCGAGCCCATTCATCGCCTGTCTCGAATGGCAGCGGCTGCCCAATGCCGCGATGCGTCGCGATTTGCAGGCACGCCGCCGGCACTTCTTCAACAAGAAGGTGTCGATGGTGAACTACCTGAGCTCGCAGACGAAGCCCGAGGAGATGCTGGTCGACGACTCCGCGACCGCGACCGTCAACGAATTGGGGCAGGGCCTGACGGCGATGGAAGTGCACGGCCATTTCTTCGGGTCCTGCTCGCTCACGATCGTCGCGTACGACCGAGATGGCGACCGGCTGGATCGCACCGTCGCGGACTGCGCGAAGGCGTTCGCGAGTCACGATGGCGCGCTCTATGACGAAACCTACAATTTGCTCAACGCGTGGCTGGCGATCGTCCCCGGCAACGGCGCGTACAACCTGCGTCGGCTGGCACTCCTCAACACGAACTGCGCGGACCTGAGCTTTCTGTTTACGCTGCATACGGGATCGCGGACGAGCGCGCATCTCGGCGGGGCCGAGTGCCTGGCGGTCTTTGAGACCGAGCACCGGACGCCGTACTTCTGGAACCTGCACCATGAGGACGTGGGCCATGCGCTTGTGCAGGGTGCCACGGGGGCGGGGAAGTCGTTTCTGGTCAACTTCATCCTCACGCACGCGCAAAAGTACGACCCGGTGACCGTGATCTTCGATCTCGGCGGCAGCTACGAGAAGCTGACGCGGCTCCTCGACGGCAGCGTCTGGCGCATGGGCCTGACGCATCAGGAATTCACGATTAATCCCTTCTGCTTGCCACCGACGCCGGAACATCTGCACTTTCTGTTTTCGTTCGTGCGGGTGCTGCTCCAATCGAGTGGCCAGTACACGCTGACGATGCAGGACGACCGCGACTTGTACGAAGCCGTCGAGAATCTCTATGCGCTCGACGCGGCCCAGCGCCGGCTGATCACGCTGTCCAATATCCTGCCGCGCACGCTCGCGCAGCACCTGCATCGTTGGGTCCAGGGTGGGCCATACGCCGACCTCTTCGACAACGTCGAGGACACGCTAACGCTGCAGCGGGTGCAGTGCTTCGACTTCGAGGGGTTGGATAAGTTCCCGCTCGTCCTCGAGCCGCTACTGTTCTACATCCTCCACCGGGCGAGCGCCTCGATTCAGGACCGCGAAGCTACGTCACGGTTGAAGCTCTTCGTGCTCGATGAGGCGTGGCGCTTCGCCAAAGATGCGACCGTCAAGGCGTACATCACAGAAGCACTCAAGACCTGGCGCAAGCGGAATGCCGCGATGCTGCTCGCGACGCAGAGCAGTGACGACTTTGCGTCCGTGGATCTCCTGCGCACCGTCGTCGAGAGCTGTCCCACCAAGTTCTTTCTCGCCAATCCCGGCATGGATCTCGATCGCGCCAGCGATCTCTTTCACCTGAATGAGCGGGAGGCGTCGCTCATTGCGCACCTGATCCCGCGACAGCAGGCGCTGCTCAAGCGGCCCGACCTCGCGCGCGTCGTCAATCTGCATGTGGATCCGCAGTCGTACTGGATCTACACCAACACGCCACTCGATAACGCACGGCTGGCCGAACGGGGCACCACCGAGGGACTCCGTGCGGCCGTCGATCATTTAGCGGCCATTGCCTGAAGGAGACCCCATGTTTCGCCCTGCCCTTGTATTCGTCGCCTCCCTCCTGCTGATCAGCGTCGCCGCGTCCGCGCAGACGACGCGGGAGGTGAGCTACAACCCGCGGTCGGTCGTGCCGGTCCACGCCAAGCTGCGCTTCACGACGATGATCATCCTGCCGGAACACGAGGAGATTCTCGATTTCGTCTGCGGTGACAAAGACTTCTGGGTCGTGTCCGGCTCGGAGAACCTCGCCTATGTGAAACCGGCGAAGGCGGGTGCGACAACCAACCTCAACCTCGTCACCGCCAGCGGGAACGTCTATTCGTTTCTTCTCACCGAAGGCGCGCCGACGGCTGATCTGAAGTTGTACGTGACCCCGGATGGCTCGATGCAAACCGCCGCGACGGACAAGAAGTTCTACTCGGCGGCCCAGGTCGAGGATCTGCGCCGCACGGCCGAGGACGCCAAAAAGGAGGCGGAGGAGGCGAAGGCGTCCGCGACGAAGAGTGCGGACGAACGCGTCAACGCGTTTCGGTCCGCCTACCCGACGCAGCTGCAATTTCCGTATCGCTTCAAGGCCCAACAGAAGCCGTTCAACGTCACCGCGATCTACACCGACGGCAAGTTCACGTTCATTCGCGCTAACGCCACCGAACTGCCGTCGCTCTACGAAGTGCGTGATGGCGCGCCGAATCTGGTGAATTTCCAGGTCGAGAACGGCGTCTACGTCGTGGACAAAGTGTTGGACCAGGGCTATCTCGCCATCGGGAAGCAGCGTTTCCCCTTTGAGTCGGGCCGGTAGGAGGGAACGTTCATGGCCGCGCAACCCCAGGACGGAAGTGGGATGGGCACGCCGAGTGGCGGCATCCAGGATCGACGTCCCAAGCCCCGGGGCGTGCTCCCGCGACAGGTGCAGATGTGGCTGATGGTCGGGCTCGCGGTCATCATCCTCCTGATCATTTTCGTCACCGGCCATTCGGCGCCGGCTGCGCGCGCGGCAGGCGGCGTGCCGATGGCCGCGCCGGCGCTGGCGCCGGCCGACCGCATTCGCAGCTTTCAGCAGCAGTTGGCGGCCGATGAAGCCCGCCAGCAGCAACTGCTGGCGCAGCAGGCGGCGGTGGACCGGGCGAGCGTGGGCGGCCCGCGTCCGTCCGACGGTGCGCCCGCGTCGCCCGACCCGATCGCCGAGGAACGACGCCGGCGCGAGTATCAGAGCCTGTTTGCCGACAACGTCGCGCTGAGCCGACGCGCGAAGGACGAGCAGCCATACGCCGAGAGCGGCGCGCGCTCGACGACGCCGAGTGCGGCGTCGCCCGCGAACGTCGTCGAGCAACTCGCCGCGCTGCAGCGAGTCATCGGCCAAGGACCGGTTGCTTCGCCACAGCACGAGACCACGTCGACGTCAGCTGCGGCGGCGGCCTCGAC
>Ga0070741_10007534_pt1 | contig 22452 bp, 28 predicted proteins | sample Coa_R1_4_FD_66440 | JGI IMG/M metagenome (GOLD analysis project Ga0070741, IMG submission 66440) | Surface soil microbial communities from Centralia Pennsylvania, which are recovering from an underground coalmine fire - Coalmine... | ecosystem: Environmental > Terrestrial > Soil > Unclassified ... | reverse complement strand
AGGCAAACCGGGCGCGGCTGCCCGCCTGGCCCGATCCGCTTGCACGTTCGGGCTCTTCAGCACGCCGCACCGCTCGATTTAATATCACCACTGGTTGTAAGAATTCAATAGACCCAACCGTTCCCCGCCCTCCCGGCGTTGGCACGACCGAGAATCTATCCCAGTAGCGAAAGCACCAGTCGGACGGTGTACGCCTTAGTCACTAGACCGGGAGTCCCCATGGCCAGCACCAGAGTGAACAGCAAGGGAGAGATCAAGTTGCCCAAGCGCGTCCTCGAGCGATTGGGCCTCAGAGCGGGCGACCAAGTCGAATTCGTCGAATCGCCGGGGCAGGGCAGCGGCGGGTAAAGCCCTTAACGCTTCGCTGTACCTATTCGACGGCTCTTTCCTCGGGACTGATTCCGATTGCCTCGATGAACTCCCCGATGTTTGCACTGATGATCATCAGGCTATCGAGTCCGGCGATGCGATCGATAGCCACGATCGGCCATGGGTCTTTTCCGCGCATATCAAAGCCGATTGACTCCAGGCCGCCGTTACCGCCGAAAAAGAATATGTTTGGAAACTCTGCCTTGTAGGAATCATCGGCGGCCAAAGTCATCGCCCACTTGACGTCGAAGAGCTGAAACCACAACGGAGGTAGCGCCAGCTCCCCCTCACCACCATTATTTAGCCGCAGTAGTTCAACGTATTCAGACGGCAGGGACACACCGAGCACGCCTTCAAGCGCCTTGATTTCAGCTTCCGATGCAGGCGCCGCGCCTTTCCATTTACGGTTGGGATCGGAGAATATTTGTGTGACGGTTCGGCTTGCCTTCATCGTTAGCTCCATTGCCAGTACAGTCGCCTGCCGCAGCTATTCTGCCTCCAATCGAGGCTTAGATATACACTACGGTTTGATTCACATCAGGTGATGTTAGAAGTTATTTAGATTGACTCTTGGTCCGGTCTATCGACATACCGCAGTTCGATCTCATTCTCGCCAAGTGGTGAAAGCGTGAGTCTCGATCCGTCGTACGTGTAAGTCACCTCTGTTTGCGTGATGCACAGGGTGTTCATTGACGTCCATGCAAACAGCCGGTTTGCCAAGGCACCCGAGCCAATCCACTGCGCCAGCGACGCTAACGCCAGGAACGAACGGCGAGCCGCAGCAAACGTCTCGTAGTGAGCAGCAATTCTCGGCCAGGCTCGTATCATCGTGCCCATGTCTGAAAAGCAACACCTACAACGGAGAGGTCATAGGCCCTCCGGCACGAATGGAGTAATACGAGGTTATTCGTGGAGGCTGCCGCTCAATAGCCGCGCGAACTATTGGATCCATAGCGGAAAGGTGTTCGGGAGTAAACGTGGCCAGTCGATTCTCGACGGAAAGCCAATTCGGAAGTGGCTTGTCCAGAACTCCGTCAAATTGGCTTGTCACCACGAAATCGACGCCCCGAACGCAACCAGCCCGCTCTATTTTCTTCTATGGCACGTGCCAGGTCGTTCCCGTTCATGGCAACAGATAGTCCAAACAAGAATTCGTCATGCGCTGAGAAACGGTTGACGTCCTCCACCTTGACGTTAGGATCATTCTGTCGGAACGCAGACATCAAACGAGCACTCCTCTGCTCGATATAGGCGCACGTTCGCTCGTTCTTGCGAGCAAGTACGCCAGGCGCGTCGCAACGCTGGGCGCACCAATCCGCAAGGCTGTGCAACAGATTTTTGGAACTAGGCATCTAACTAGGAAGCATTGACCTTCCTGGTGCTTCCTAGCTGAATGCCGAGTTGCACACACTATTCCAGCGCCAATCAGTGCGCCTAAATCCCGCCATACTGTGTGAGCTTGCAATCGCTACTACTCGATCCCGTCTGGCCTCATCGGCTAGCGGGGTCTACCAGATTGTCTCGACGCCGAAGAGCTCGAATTTGGGATCGTTCGTCGCCACCGGAATGTGTTCCTTGTCACTTTGTGCCGCCAACATCCGGTCAAACGGATCGCCGTGCTCCTGCGGCCAGGAACCGGCCCGCTCAGCATGCCCGAAGCTGATTGCCAGCAGCTCGAACCCCTGGTTCCTACAATAGGACTCCACAGACCCGGTAGTGCTCCACGTGAGCTTACCAAGCCGGACCTTGGTTGCGATTTCCCAGGCACTTGCAGAGCTAACGAACACCCGTGTTTGTTCGCGCTCCATGAGACGGCCGACCTTCTTGCTGAGCCTCTTGTCCGAAATGGCCCACCAGATCAGTGCGTGAGTGTCGAGAAGAAGCTTCGGCGCATCCATTGGTCGCCGTCAATCTTGTCCAGTCCATCCTGCTGGAAGAGGCTCGAAGAAATCATCGGAGATCTCAACGAACTCTTTTAGCGTTCCGGCCTCTCGCTTCGGCGCTCGAATGTCGAGCGGCACCAGCCGCGCGTACGGCTCTCCGCTTTTGGCGATAATGATCTCCTCGCCCGCGTGAGCCCGCTCAAGGAGCCGCGACAGTTGTGTCTTCGCGTCGTGAACGTTGACGGTCTTCATAGGGCAAACTGTATCCTACCGTCTTAGCTAAGTCAAAGGACTAAGTCCGGGGGTGCGCACCGCTCGAACCTCAGTGCCCGCTTCCTTGCGGCACCGGCCAGCCCGCTCTCGTGGGATTATTGACCCGCGCAATTCGGTCGATCGGGTGTGCTGAATCCGCGCCGACCTCACGCTTTAAAATCCCCATATGGGCGCGCCGGAGATGGCGTGAACAGGATTCCATTGACCCGGGCAGCTGACTGGAGTTTGGGCCACGGCTCGCCATCCTGCAGGCTGACAACGACCGGCGGAAAATCGCGCCTCCCGTGAGACGCTCTCAAGCACAACAAGCGGCGGTTGCCAGTTCAGGCGTTTGAAATAGTGTTCGTCACCTGCCCTGCCATCACTGGAGGCCAGTACCAGATGCCCGTCGAGAGCTTGAAGCGCCTTGGAATGGGATCTTCCACGAGCAAATATTCTCCGTTCAGGGCCACGGGTGAGGCGCTGTCTCCGGAGACCTGGAATACGCGAGCGCGTCCGCCGGCCAGAGCGAGAAGATCCACGTGAGTCGACATCTCCTCGATTTCATCGGTAAGCGCAGCGGTCGTATATGCACCCGAGCCGAAGATCACACCATCAATGATCTTCATCACGACGGCCAGACGATGACAGACGATAGGAGGCGGTGCACCGATAGGGTCCCGCACTCACCGCGATCAGTACGATCTGATCCGCGTCCACAGCATGTTGCTTAAAGCGGCGCGCATACACTTTCGCGCCAACAGCCGCTATCACGAGATCTCCATCCCGGGGTTCATGGTGCTGGCGGATGAGTAATACGTCGGCCGGCTTCGCGACAGGATGAATGGTGTCTGCCGTGAGAAGCACAGCTTCAGAGGCAGCACGGCCGCCGGCACCGTGTAGGCCGGCGGAACGGGAGCACGTGGCCCGAAGTACTCATACTCGCGCAGCTCGCAAAATGCTGCTTTGAGCAAGGGTCCGATCTTGCCCCAGCTCTCTCGAGCCTTGATGGCATCCTTCGGGCCGAGCTTCTCCAGGTCGGGACCGTGATGACAGCATTGATGGTGTCGAGAAACATTTGTCGGCGCGGAGGGCAGCGACGAGAGACAAACCCTCACCTAGAATGCGAGCTGAATTCCATTCGGGCCAATGCGTGTTGGTGCGGAGGTGAAGGGTTATTCGGCCCTGCCGACCGGACCTCACTCCTTCGCCCTTTCTGGCGTTGACATCCATCGTCACCAGACTGCGGTCGCGTGGTGCAAAGGTCGGACCCCGCAGATCGCGAAATGGGGCATTTGTCGTGTAATCGGCGAGTATAGAAAAAGCCGGTCCGACCAAGCCCTGAAAGGCTGCAACGCGATTCGCCTCGCCAGCGCCCTGTCAGGGCGCTCGAATGCTCACCCGTTGCCGAACAGAAACCGCAACCCAAGACTGTAGAATTCGGGTTTCGCGCTCGCATGACGTTCCCCCTCGATCACGCGCCCATCCCAATGCAAGCCGTTGTAATTGCGGCCTGCAAAGGTCCGCACAAAAGCGATTCTGGGCGCGAGGGGCGACTCATCGCCTCCGGCAGCGAAAAATATTCTGACCGGCAGGTCCTTGTGGGTTTTGGAAAACTCTTCTTCCCGTTTGACAATGAAATGATCCGCAAACTCGATATCCGGACTACCGGCCAGGTAACCCCAAAACAGCGAGGAGTCGGTAAACATCGCATAGAGCGTAAACAACCCGCCAAAAGAGTGTCCCCCGAGAATGCGACGCGCGGGATCCGCACGGTAGTTCGCTTCGATGAGAGGAATCAACTCGGACTTCAGGAAGGCCAGGAATTTCGGACCCTCTCCCGACCCCTTTGCATCGCCCGGTACCGGCGTGTAGTCCATCGCCCGCAGCGCATTGTAGTCGGGGCGCTCACCGGAATAGGCAATGCCAACAACCAGTATGTCCGGCATCGCCTTGTCGTACAGCAGCCCCCCGATCACCGAATCGAGCAACTTGAAATCCCATTGGCCGTCGAGCAGATAGAGAACCGGATACTTCTCCTGTTTATTCTTGTCATAGTCGACGGGCTTGCGGACGTACAGATCGTAGCTTCGGCCCGTGGACGTTGATTTGATGGTCCGCACTTCGGAGTTGCGAATTGTAACTGCGGGATATCCGGCGGAGCGGACCGGATAACTGATTGTGACGACACACAGGCACAAGACGAGAAGATAGACACTGCGCGCGGCCGCTTTCACACAAACCACCTTTTCGAGTCAGACCCTTTACGCTATCGAACGGAACGCTCTACATTGTGACCCAAGGTACTGTGGCTGGTGTCAGGACTCGAGGAGGTATGCGACCAGCCGACCCAAGGTGTCGATGAGTTGCGCCGTGGGCCGGCGTAGATCAGATTGCCAAGGACATGATTGCGGTCCGCATCTCGCTGGAACTTCAGAATGGCCGTCGCGGCATCCCGCCTATTTTGCGAATCGCCCAAACCTAAGACACCGCAAGACCTCACGTCGCACAACTGCGGCAACCTGCGCATGGCGACACACGGGGGATTGTATGCATGGGAGTTCGTGCAGAACGGAAGGGAGCTGCCATCTGGCGCCCCAGAATCGGACACCTAGTCTTTTCCCAGGTCCGATACTCGCACCTGGTCGCCATCGCGGATGGTCACCCCTGGAGCAAGAAGACCCACAACAATGTCATCAGCGTTCTCAAGCGCGCCTTTGATTTCGGCTACCGGAACCGTCCTCTCCACGAGATTCCGGCTCATTGCCCGCGTTTGCTCGCGTACACCACCCGTGCAACAGCTACAGCGCGAGAACAAACGACTACGTGAACAGCAGGCGAAGACCGTATGTTCCGGCAGATGAGATGCGGTCCCATCCACGTCTCCAGGTACCCACCGACACCGGAAGCACGCACACAGTGGGAGAGCGATTGCCTTTCCCGTCCATCTGGGTATTATCCCGATAGGGCGTCGCCCACGCCTCCCCCCTCCATCGGGAAAGTACTTCACATACCGGGCGAAGTCAGTTTTGTTGTGCCAACTATTCGGGCGCGACGCATATGGAGGGATTGCGGCAATCGCTCGCATGGGAGGTTCCTACATGAAACTGTCTGCACCGATTTATCATCTGAAGCGCCGCGCTAAGCTTCTATCGCGTGAACAGAAGATTCCGCTGCACGAAGCGCTCGATCGCATTGCGGCCGAGGAGGGTTTCCGCCATTGGAGCTTGCTGTCTGCCCGTGCGGCAACTGCGACTGCGGCAGCCAAACTCTTTGCCAAACTCCGACCGGGGGACATTGCGTTAATTGGCGCGCGCCCGGGCCATGGCAAGACCTTGATGGGCGTCGAGATCCTAGTGGAGGCGATAAAAGCGGGTCATAGAGCGGCCTTTTTCACCTTCGAATTCACTGAGAAGGACGTGAGCGATCTCCTTCGATCCATCGGCGTGGACATGGCCACCTTAGACGGCCTCCTCGACCTCGACACGTCGGATACCATCAGTGCCGATTCAATCATGGAGCGACTGGTGGCCACGCCCGCAGGCACCACTGTGGTTATAGACTATCTGCAACTGCTAGATCAGCAGCGACACACGCCTGCGATCGCAGACCAGGTTCAGGCGATAACAGCATTTGCTCGCGACAAAGGGGTCATTGTTGTCTTTCTCTCCCAGATTGACCGTTCATACGACTCTTCGATCAAGCCCTGTCCCGATATTGAAGACCTGCGACTGCCGAATCCCCTGGATGTGAAAGTCTTTAGCAAGACATGCTTCTTGCACGAAGGAACAGTGCGTTTACGCTTTGCGAGCTGATACCGCATCTATCTGAACGAGCGTCGTAGAAAACGACGCTCGGCGAGGGGCCGATACGTCCTGGCGAAGGGCTCAGATCGGCCCAGGAACGGACACCCATGCATCTCGCGAGAGTCCTCAATTGCGGACGCATTCACATGGTAGCTATTGTTGCCCCTCAGATTTCGCCACAGTGCGCTTTACGAGTCGGGACTATAGACAATGACAACCATCGCTGATCTAGCGCGCTGCTACTATTTCCCGTTGCGCGATGAGTGTCTGCTATCGACAGGTTCAGTGATCGCATTCAGGAAATGCGACTGTCTCCTGAGGGTCGAACACGGTCTTCCGGCCAGACTGCATAGCATTCGGCGCCGCGCTTTAACCAACGCATACAGGGTGTCGTGGAACCCAGAGGCGAATTTGTTCGCACTCTATCTTCTTCTTCGAAGAAGAATTTCCCAACTATCGGTATCTCCGACGCCTGGCCGGCACGTCTAACTGAAGCAGTAAGCGGGGCAATCGGGCGTCAGCAACCGTGATCAAACTGCCTGCGCTGTGACATCAATTAGAATGAGCACGCTCACGCTCAGGCGCGCAGACCCCGTTCGCTCTGCCTCAACCACCCAACGCCGCAGCAGGTTGGCATTCAGACCTCGAGAGAGTGCTACAGCGGCCATCGACATGCCCGGCTGCAGACAGGTTGCCATAGCATCGGCCTTGAACTCCTCGCTGTAGCTGCGTCGACGCCGACGCACCATGCTGGTCTGCTCGCTCGTGTTCACGTGTCCACCTCTTTGCCAAGTGGACAGGATCATCCGTGTACGCTATGTCGCTACGATAGGTGACTTCCCCAGCCGGTTACGATCGTTCGATGATCGCCTCGGCTGATGGGCAGGGCTGCGCCGTGCGACTCCAGTCAGCCATGGATGGCACGCCGACTATTTGATCCCTGGCTTGTCGGGTACGTCTTGAAGAAGGCGCGGATGTCCAGTGGGTGAGGAGCCCAGCCGAGGCCAGCCGGCAGCACCAGGCGGAATTGAGAAAGATCGCTGGTGGTGCTGCCAGCATTTGGAAAGTGGTGTGACGGATTGGGCCGGTGAACTGCGTTTTTAAGTACTGAAAGGACGATGCGCCGCGGCCGGCGGGCCATCTACTACAGCGGTCTTCGATTCAATCACTGTCTGATCACAAGAGGTCATCATGAAATTTGGAACATCACTCGCTTTGGCTCTAGTCATGGGGGTGCTCAGCTTGTCGGGACTGTCCACCGGCGTTTATGCCTCCCAAGTCAATAGTCAGGGCAACATGTGTAAAAACTATGACGCGGCCGATGCCACCTTCATAGACTATTTTGTTTACGGTACGAGGAATCTTGCGACCGTGGATAAGGCGGTCATTTGTCCCATCGTTCGCGTGCCAACGGTGTTGCTGTCGGCCGCCTACTCCATAACTGTCGTCTTCGACGGAGTTGATTCAAGCGGTCAGTCGCATCCGTGTACGCTGTACAGTTATGATACTGACGGAACCTTTTTGGGATCCCAGGGTTTCTTGTTGGGCGGAAGTTCCATCCCAACATCGGTCAACGCAACTCTTTGGAGCACAGCAAGCGTGCTCTGTATTCTGCCGGCCAACGGTCAGGGGTACATCAGAACCATTGATCTTTATTAGTCGCGCTCTCCAGAGGTTTGCCACCATCTTTCGATGAGGAAGTCGCCATGCAACTGCGCCGTGCAACGCTGATTGGGGTTCTGATTCTGGGGCTGGTGTCGTGCTTCGCGTATCTGCGGCTGCGATCACCCGGAGATGTCGATCAGGGCGCAAGCAGGTTGCCGGCCGCTCAGCAGCGGGTCATGGCGCTGGCTGGCGGAGCAGTGGTGACAAATGTCGCTGATATCGCGGCCCTGAGGGAAGAGGTCGCCTCCCTCAGGGCCGAGCTCCTCGGACAGCGGCGGCCACTGGGTGCCCTGACAAGCGGCCATGGAACCTCGCAGAACTCAGCAAGCGCGGATGCAGGCTCGAGCCCTCAGACGCGCGAGGATGCCGCCCGAGACCATCAGGCTCGAGTAGCAGCGGTCGACTCAGAGTTTCGCAGACAAATCATCGATCCGACGTGGTCCGCCGCCGCTTCGTCTGCCATACGGGGCGCTCTGAATAACGATGCCGTGGGAGGCATCCAGGCTGATAATATCGACTGTCGCTCGCAGAGCTGTCGTGTTGAGTTGCACGATGACGGTTCGGGTCACTTTGCCAAATCGCTGCCCTTGTTTGCTCTACAGCTTGCCGGGACCCTGCCGAACGTTACCGCCAACACGATCCCGCAACCCGGCGGGGGTTCCACGGTGATTCTGTATCTCTCACGGCAGGTAGAAGCGGCGCCCGCAAGGTGATGGTGGGCGGACGCTGCTTTCGAGGATCTCAGATCGCGGAGCTCCGCGAGTTGGCTCGAGGACCCCGCGTGCTTTTCGCTTGAACCTGCTCTCACCTTGGGTCGAGGCGCCTTCGTCGCGGACGACGGCTCACGGATATTCGGGTCCATCGGTGACTCCGCTCCCGATACTTGGGGACGCCGCCTCATGCACGCGCGGAGCGGCGCCAGGCGGAACGTGAGAAGCGAACCGTTCGAACTCTTCAGGAAGTTGACTACCTGCTCGGGGTAGCGGACAGGATCGTCCCTGGGCGGAGCTCGCCCCAAAGCTTCAGTCATCGACCAACAGGGCCACCTTTGTATTGCTAAATTTCCGAAAGAAACTGACGAGTACAGCGTCGAGCTCTGGGAGCCGATCGCGCTCACGCTCGCAAATCGGGCAGGCATTCGCACGCCGGAACACAAGATCGTCAGAGTTGCAGCGACCGATAATGCTTTCACGACGATTCGATCGCGTGTCAAAGGCACGCGTGCCATTTTTGTCGGCGTTGTCCACGTTGGGGCTCAAGGACGGCCAGCGCGGGAGCTATCCTGAGCTGGTGGACGTTCTGACTCTGCACGGAGCCGCGGCCAGTCATGACGCCCACGAACTGTACCGGCGGATGGTTTTCAATGTCCTCATCTCGAATGTCGATGACCATCTGCGCAACCACGGCTTCCTATGGAGCGGCCGCAATGGATGGAGGCTTTCACCAGCCTACGATCTCTATCCCACCCCCCAAGACGTGCGCCCGCGCATACTGACCACGAATATAACTCTCGACGGCCACATGCGATCTCAACTTGGTGCTCGCTCCAAGGAGAACCTTCGCAGACGGCAGTTTTCCTTTTCTGGTCGAACCGAACCGGTGCACCATTTCGTCGTGTTGCCCCTCTACGACCAGTCGCTGGGGGAATGGTCGTATTCAATATTCATGGCGTTCGAGAACAACTATACGGCCGGCGACTACGTCGCGAGCGAGCCTGGCGCGATGGCTCAGGCGCTGGAGAGAGGCTTGACCAACAGCGGCGTGACATACGCCCCTGCCGTCAACTCACCCCCTTGGATCGCGGCAACCACCTCTGCGGCGCTCACCTCGATTGCAGGCGGGCGGGTCAAAAACGGTACCCCACCGTAACGCCATACGTGCGCGGGCTTCCTGCGCCGCCTATCACGCCAACCGGCGACAGCACATTGATCCCCGCGTCGTAATATTTGTTACCCAGATTTTTCGCCCACGCTGATATAGAGGCTCGCCCTTCAGACGACGCCCAGGTCTCGGACACGTTGACGAGAGCCCGGCCGGGTTGCCGGTACAGATTTCCCGGATCGCCATACCAGGAGCCCGTGTATGACAACGCCGCTGTCGTGCTGAAGTCACCGACGGGCGAGGGGATGTCATAAGTGCTGCGAATGTTATAACTGAACTTCGGGGCATACGGGATGCTATCCCCGGCGGCATCACCCGGTGCCGACACCAGCGCGCCATTGGGCGCAATCGAGTAGATCGGCGCGCTTGGATAGCTGATGAACTTGGCATCCAGGTATTCGAGTCCCGCCGCCAGCGTGAGCGCGGCAGCCGGCCTTGCTTCCAGCTCCACATCGAGGCCGCGGATCCGCGCCGCTGCGGCATTTATCGTTACGAGCGCGCTTCCCTCATAAACCTGTTGCTGAAGGTTCTTGTACTGGTACCAAAAGCCGGAGGTGTTCAGACGTAAGCGGTGATCCAACCACTCACTCTTTTCTCCGATCTCATAGGCGTCCATGATCTCCGGGTTAACCGCCGGATCGGCACCCGGTCCAAACCCCGCGACGCTGACTTGGTTGAAATAACCCGAATTGAACCCTCTGTTGTAGGACACATAGGTCATGAAGTCGGGTGTAAAATGATGGTCCAACATTACCCGATAGGTCGGCTTGCGGAACGACTTCGACAATAACCCACCCGATCCCGGTGAAATCGCAGTCCCGCGCATCGTGTAGCCGTCGATGTAGCGCTGGTCAATCGTGTAGCGGCCCCCCAATGTCAGATCGGAGTCACTGGGCAGAGGAATCGTGGCTTGACCGAATGCGGCATAGGAGGTGACACGGTCGGAGGCGACGATATCGAATGGCGCCCCCGCCGGAGCTCCAAATACGGCACTGCCGCCGATTCCGCCGAACTGAAACGGTTGCATGCGTCCCGTGTCGTTATAGAAGTAGAGACCTGACACCCACTTGATGAGCGAGTCCTCGGCTGACAGGAGTTGGAATTCCTGCGTTTCGGCGCTGCGATTGTCGAACCGGTAAATATTGAAAAACGGAATCGGCGTACCGTCGTAGTCAATATATAGTGACGTGCGCTGAGTATGCCACGAAGTGATACTCACGCCGCGCAGCCCGCCGAGACTGGTATCGAACCGGGCACTTGCGCCCATCTGCCTGACTGTGTAGCCGGGCTGATAGTTCGAATCCGCATTGTAGCGTCCCGAAATTGGAAAAAGCTGTCGCGTCACCTCATTGAACAGATTCGGGTAGTTGACGGCGGGCACGAATACGATGCCGCTGTTGCCATTCGCATCGCTCGTAAGGTAATCGAACGTCAGACGTAACTGAGTATCCGCACTGAACTGAAATAATATCTTGTCACGTAGGGCGAGGTTCTTCGCGGTATAAATATACTGACCCGTCGCCAGGTTGCGGCCCCACCCATCTTTCTGGTCGGAGTAGTCCACTGATAGATCCGCAGCGATCTTGTCCGTGAGCCCGCTCGTCAGATAAGCTGAAGCGGACTGGGTGTTGAAGTTGGCATACCCCAGCTCCAGATTGGCGGAGGGAGAAAATTTCGGGTCTTTGGTGGTGATTTGGATGACGCCGCCGGTCGCGTTTCGGCCGAATAACGTGCCCTGCGGTCCTTTGTCTACCTCCACGCTCGAGACATTGTTGTACGGCAGATTGCCGAACTGATACGGGTAATAGACTCCGTCGATAAATATGAGGACGGCGGACCCGACATTGGAGTTGTTGTTATTGCCTACGCCGCGCAAGAATATCGGCTTGGACGCACCCGTTGGCTGCAAAGTCAGCCCGGGGACCATCGAGGGCAGATCGGCGGTCGAATCCGCGCCGATGGTTTTCAGATCCTGCGGCGAAAATGCTGCGACAGAAATGGGAACTTGCTGCGAGGACTCTGCCCGCCGTTGAGCGGTGACAGTCACCTCCTGCAAAACGTTCTGAGTTGTCTCAACCTCATCGGCCGCGGCGCTCAGACTGCCTGCCGCTGCGACCAGGCCCAAAGAGAGCGGGCCCGCCCAGATCAACACCGAGCTCGTGCGCATATCGTCCCCCCTCAGCTGTTGTATCGGCGCCCGCGCGGGCGCTCAGCTTGCAGGACCTACGATACACCCGCTGTACTGATACTTGTCAAATATTTTTTCCTCGGAAAAAATAAGCGGACGTTGGCGCAGTTACAAATCCAGATGCAGCTCATCGCTCAGACAGCCCGACACACAGACCATCATGGTGCGGTTGGCGTGCTGCTCCTGCGGCGACAGCACGAGATCGCGGTGCTCGGGAACACCCTTCAGGACTCGGGTCTCACAGCTGCCACAGATCCCCTCGAGGCATGAATGAGAAACTTGTACGCCCGCCTTCAACAGCGCCTCCAACACTGTTTGACCACGGGGGACTGCAATTCGCTCACCAGACCGTGCGAGTACGATCGTGAATGCCCGGCTGTTGACGGGAGTGCCAGTCGAGCCAAAGTGCTCTCGGTGCACCTGCGCGGGATTGCGGGATGCAGTTGCGAACTGGAATGCCTCGAGCATCCTGGGCGGTCCACAGCAATACAGGTGGGCTTGCACGGGCGCTGCGCTCACTACGGCGTCCACGTTGAACCGTGGCGATTCGTGGAGCTCGCTCACATAGTTCATGACATTGCCGAAGCCGGCGGCGCTCAGGCTGATCAGCGAGTCGGTAAAGGCCGCACGGGCGGGAGACCGTACGCAATAGTGCAGCGTCCATCGTCGCTGCAGTACGTTCAGTCTCGCTATCATCGACAGAAAAGGGGTGATTCCAATCCCACCCGCAATCAGGATGTGCGAGTCGCCATCTTCCGACAATGCAAAATGGTTCCTCGGGGGCCTGATTCGCAGCTGTGTGCCGATCCGAACGTTCTCATGCAGCCAGCGTGAGCCGCCGCGACCACCGGCCGCGTCCAGGATCCCTATGACATAGCGATTGCGCTCATGCTCGCCGTTTATCAACGAGTAACTCCGGGTCAAGCCGTTCGGCAGCATCAGGTCGATATGTGCCCCGGCCGAGAAAGACGGCAGCGCAGATCCCTTGCAGGGCACCAGCTCGATCGACAAGACCCCCTCGGACTCCAGCCTCACGGCTCGGACCTGCACCTTAAGATCCGAATCTGCGCAGTCCTGCACGCTCAGCCCGCCGCAGGACTTTGGCGGACGCTCTCCTCGAATGCGCCAGCCATGGCCTCTCCGAGCATATCTTCAGGCGTTCCAAGCGCCAGGACCGCTGAGACGTGATTGTGACCTCGCATCCATACGAGCGGAGGCGACTTGTTGTTTCGTAACGTTAGCGCCAGCGCGAGATTGAAGCCGGAAGCCACGACGAACGGCAGATCGTACTCTGCAATACCCAACTCTACAGGGATAGCGCCATCTGAGATGAAGTTGACTGGGGATCGATCACGGTAGAGTGAGTGATCATCGCCGAAATAAGCACGCACGCCCGGGTGGGTGGAGGACTCATCCACGTTGTAGATGCCACTTAACAGGATTCCGTGTCGAATTGAAGAGACACAATCAGGTCTAAATCGCTCATCGAGCAGCGCCGCACAGCAATGGGTGGCGCCGGCCGACTGTCCAACTACGAAAATTTTAGTGGGATCGGCTCCGACCTCGAGCCCCTTCCGCGCAAGGACTTCGATAGCTGTTGATACATCTTGCGCGCCGGCCGGCCAGGGCGCCGCCGGAGCCAGACGGTAGTTCACAGTGGCGGCCAAAAAGCCGCGCCGGCAGAACCATGCTCCTATGTGCGCGTACCCGCTCTTGTCCCCCCCGGTGAATCCTCCGCCAGGCACGAAAATGACGATCGCTTCACCCGTGGTCCCAGGCAAGAACAAGTCGAACCTTTGGCGCGGGTCGCCGCCATACGGGAGATCATCTTGCCGCGATCCGGCCGGAGGCAGTGCCTGATTCCATGCGCCAGCGAACAGATCCCGGGTCGCGCCCAGAACTTCGGCATCGAAGCGGGAGCCGTAGCTTGCGATGAGAGCCGCAGCGTCCTCGCGCAGACCAAAGCTGGATGTCAGTGGCACCTTCAACATCGTCAGCTCACCGAACTGGGTGGATGATATTCAATCCGGCTTGCGGGAAATGCATCGTTGAGATCCGTGGTTTTCCAACGCAATTCCACTGGATGCGTAGCGTCCATGAAAGCCAGAGCGAGGTAGAATAGATTGCGTGTCTGGACCGGAACCGCCTCGGGATTGTCGCCGCGAAAGCCCTGCAGGTACTTCATAATTTCATCCATGTGAGGCAACAGCGCATGGTAGAACACCTTCACTTCATCCAATGGAAGTGACAGCCGCCGCCTGTATCGTTGCGCTTCTGTGGGCAGGCTCCATTCCCCCACCCAGCTTTCCAGCCCTGCGAACTGTTCGGGCAGCAACCGCTCAGACATGGCCCACCTCGGCTGCCCGGCCGACCTCGATCATCTCGTCTCGGACCCGGAAATGGTGCGCAAGGGCCATCTCCTGGCGGGACAGGTAGACATTCTCCAGGCGCCCGCTCGAAAGCGCGTGCTGCTGTGCCTCCAGCAAGTTGAGATCCTCTCGAACCACTTCCCGCTCGCGGGTGCGGAACAGCTCCTGCGCAACCCGCTGAGCCAGATTTTCCGGCTTGTACGCGAAGGTCTCGTGGATCAAAACCGTGCGCTCGTGTGACTGCGGGAAAAAGCTCAATTCAATACGATAATGCTGCCCACACAACATCACCGTGTTGGGAAAGAGCTCGATGACGTCGAACAGCCAATGCTCGGCCCGTGCCGGATTCACGGCTGGCGGCAGGGTATGGTTCTCGAAACACGCCGCTGGCAGCATCTTGTGCCCATAGCGATAGGCGATCTGCTCTGCCGGCACGAGCACATGGTCCGGATTTGCCGGCGCTGAGTAGCGCGTGTGGCGCTTCATGAATTGCATGAAGGGTCGATGACGTTGGGGGTTGGATTTCCCCCCCTGGTAGTCGCCGGCGGTATTCCTGTGGATATAAGCAGTGTGGTAGCCCTCGGTGAAGGCATTCACGGCCAGATGCCAGTTGGCATCGAACACAAATCGATGACTCGAAAGTTTCTGCTGTTTTTCGAAATAGTCGTCATAGCCCACATTGAGCTGCTCCAACCATTGAGCCAGACCCTGCGCAGGGTGTGGATCGAAGTTGACGAATATCTGGCCGTTCCAAACTTCGCATCGAACCGGCAGTAATCCCAAAGCCTTCTTGTCAACCGAGCCAAACTGGGTCTCATCAGTAATCGCGAGCAGTTCGCCACTGTTCCACCAAGTCCAGCCGTGAAAGCTGCAAGTGAAGCGCGAGGCGCATCCCGCCGTCGAACCTCGAACCAACGCATTGCCACGATGACGGCAGATGTTGTGAAAAGCGCGGATCACTCCATCACGTCCGTGCACGATCAGGAGAGATGCCTTTGGTACGCTGAGCTCACGCACGATGTAATCGCCTGCATTGGGAATTTCCGCGCGATGTCCCAGCAGTAACCAGGATTTGGCGAAGATATGACGTCGCTCGAGCTCGAATTCCTCCGCTGATATATAACGGGACAGCGGTACCACCAGATTGGGGGGCGCCGCGTGATGTTGTATTTGGGTCTGAATCGTTGAGTTCATCATTTTTCCCGAAAGTCGATCGAGCTGATTACCCTGAAAATTCAAACGCCCGACGTCATTGGTTTTGCGGAAGGTTGGCCGCTCTTCAGGGCGATGTGGTCGGGGACCAGCGACTGCCACGGCCGCGTCTCGGGAACGACACCATGCAGTCCCCGGACTTTTCCGGGGTCGATATTGAGGCCGAGCGGCGATTCTCCCTGTTGCACCTGGCGGGTCATGGAAAGCAGCGTACGGTACAGCTGCGCGACGGCGGCATCGCACGGAGCGAGCCGTTCCTTGGAACGATCCCGGATCGGGCCCATGGAAGCCATGATCGCGGAATCCTCCGGGAAAAATGTCGGCAACCCGGTCCAGGAGCCTTGACGCAGGGCACAGCGGTCTTGCAGGAAGTTGTTGTGCACGGTGGGTTTACCCGGCTCGTGCCACGTGGCGGGATGCAAACCGGCGCGGTGCAACGTGCTCTCGTCCAGACCCACGAACTCGAGTTGCGCGCTTGCAAGCGGTTCCAATGCGATATCCTTCGTGTCGCTCCACCAGACGAAATGATGCAGCGTCCGTTGATCATCGATCGGCACGATGATCCCAACAAAGTCTCCGTTGGCGTTGAGAATGTGAAACGGAGCTACATAACTGGTGATGCGCGCTTCAGTCTTTTCCCCTGCGTCAGTGGAGATTTCGCGCAACGCCACGTAGTGGAATCCGAAATCGGTGGCTTCCGCCTCTACCTTGGGGTCCGCTTGTGCCGTCGCGTTGATGACATTGGCTACAAAATCGATATCGCCCTTCGCCTGACGCCTGAAGGCATCCTGATGCAGAATCGTGAGATGAGAGGAATCGAGCAGCGCCTCCTGAACCTGAACATAATTCGCCGGAACCATGAACGTCACGCTCAATCGGCGCTCGGGTGGATAATCAAAGTAATTCCAGTGCGGGAAGGCCGGCTCCAGCTCTTTGGGGCCGATGTAGGTCCAGATGAGGCCGCCTGCTTCGCGCACCGGATACGCTCGCGCTTTAAATCGATTCTTGAACGCGGGATTGGAAACATTTGGCGTGTCCAGCACTGTCCCATCCACCGCAAATTTCCAACCGTGGAACAGGCAGCGGATTCCACACTCCTCCACCCGCCCCAGAACCAATGAGGCGGACCGATGGCAGCAATGTTCGTCGAGGATTCCCACCGCACCGCGCGTATCCCGGAACGCAACCAGCTTCTCACCCAGGATCTCAACGCGCACCGGGTCGCAATCGGGTGTGGGCAGCTGATAGGCGGACAGGACCGGAATCCAGAAGCGGCGCATGGTTTGCCCCATGGGCGATTCCGGACCGACGCAGCAGATCCTCAGGTTATCTTCTCGCGACAGCATTGCGCTCCCCCTCCGGCCGGCCTATCGTGACCCATGACGGCAAAAATTTTTTCCACGGAAAAAACTACGGGTTGACCGGCTGATTGTCAAGGGCTCTATTTGGCATGTCGATCCACACCGGAAACCGGGTATGCTTTGCGGACAACGCCGGGGTGCCCGCCTGTGGTGCCTCAAAGTTTGAAAAGGAGTCTGTTTGGATGACGCTCAAAGCACGCGGCCAATCCCTCGAAACCCTGGTACAACAATGGGAGCGCGAGCGCCCGGACCTGGATGTGACCGCCTTCTGGTTTGTCGGAGCCATCATGCAATTGGCGCAGAAGTTCGAGAACGCGTTCCGGGATCTGGCAAAGGAGCGTTTTGACATCGGGGCCGGAGATCTGCGAGTGCTGCTGGCGCTACGCAGGTCCGGTCCACCCTACGCGATGCGTGCCACCGACTTGTTCGAATCGCTCCTACTGACCGCGGGTGCCGTCACGAAGCAGGTAGACCGGCTGGAGATGCAAGGTTATGTCGAGCGAATCCGAGAGCATGGTCATCGCGGCCAGCGCCTCGTAGCGCTGACCGCAGCCGGAGTTCGCGTGACTAACGAGGTTCAGGAAATCATCGCGACCTCATTCTGCAACATCGCGCCCATCGTCATGGCTTTGGCGCCCGAAAAGGCACGTCTCATCACCAGCACGCTCCAGCGCATTCTGGACGAGGAAGTTTCCGCCTCCCAGCAGACCGACAAACGTGCCGTCGAATCCGGTTCAAACCGGTTACCCTCCGGACAAAAGGCAACAAAGCGTCGCAGCGCAGTGAGTGTTGGGCAAAGAAGGTAACCCGTCGGCCATCAGGCCGGTCGAATCTCAGGAAGCGCGGCTACATGACTGGCTCCCCCGTCGAGTGTTAGGACATTTCCGGTCACATAATCAGCAAGACCTGAGCACAAAAATAGAATAGCCCTGGCAATATCGGCCGGGACAGCTACGCGGCGCAACGGGTTGCTTTCTTCGGCGCTCCTCCAAAACGAGTCGCCGAGCCGCTGCAGGAGCCGTGGCGACCGCACGAAACCGGGCGCTACCGCATTCACTCGGACGCCATGAGGGCCGAGCTCATGCGCGCTGCATCGCACGAGATGGTGCAGCGCAGCTTTTGCAGAACCGTATACAGCCTGCTGCGGCACACTCAACATGCCGCCGATCGATCCCACAAAGACCATCGAGCCACCGCCCAGCCGCGCGAGAACCGCGCCGCCGATCTGGATCGCCAGAAACGCATGTCGCAGCACGATATCGAACTGTTGTGTCCAACCAGCATCATCCAGGGAAAGAAGCGGCCCTATGTTAGATATACCGACAATATCGATTATGCCGGCGAATTTATTGCCAAAAGTGTCTGCGGCGCGCTCGAATACCCGCACCATGTCGGCGCGATTGGTCACGTCGGCGCTGACTCCAGTTCCGGCCACCTCCGCCGCTATGGCGTGCGCCAGCGCCGCGTCCCGATCGACACACAACAGTTGGCCACCGGCCTGAGCAAGAGCATGGCAGGTCTGTCGTCCGATGCCATCGCCCGCGCCCAATACGACGAACCCGCGCCCATCGAGGCGGGTGGCGGCCAGATAGTTCGGAACCTCGCAACTATCCGCGTACTGCATGGGAAGCCTCACTTATAGGGCAGACTGGCAACCTGCCACGAGAAAGGAGGTTGCCGAAGCGAAAATAATGGCGCGCACGTTCATCGTCAATTATTTTTTCCTCGGAAAAAAATAATTGACGCCCCGTCTCCGGACTGCGAGGATCTTCGCGAACACTCCCGAGGAACTCTCGTATGTCCCAAGCACCGGTTCTGGTGATCATAGAGGTGCAGCAGATACACGACCCCGCGAGCTTCTCCGCCTACCAAGCCGCTGTTCGCGAACAGGTCATCGCGCTTGGCGTCCGGGTCATCGGGCGGGGCGGGACATCGTTTGAGGGACATCCCGAATTTTGCCGGCTGTTGGTTCAGCAGTGGCCCAGTGAGCAGGCATTCCGCGATTGGCAGGCGAGTGCCGACTACGCACCCTTGCGCGAACGGCGCCGGCGGGCCGCCAGTTTGAGAATCGCAATCGTGCCGCAGACCATCGCATGATTATCCCCCCGTCTCTTGGTGCGACCGTCGACTTCCACCGTGCACATTTCCAGATGAATCTCCGAGACCACCGGATGGATCGAATGATTCGATCCAGTGCTGTCCGGGCCTTCAATGATGGTTTTCAGCCGCGCACGCGCCCGGCCGTGCTGCTGCAGGTACAAGGCTTCCCCGCGCATTTCACGTTCGATGGTTTCTTCGAGCGCACCCGACAGAAACGTCACTTGGCGCGTGAGGTCAAGATAACGCCAGGCGTGATTGGCATCGGCATACCGTTCAAACTTCAGCGTGTAGGCCACCCCGTCTTCGCCTTTCCGGGACTCGCCGAACGACCATGCGCTGCTGTATTGCTGCATGAACGGACGTGAAAGGAGCTCGAGCGCGCCATCGTAGTTTAGCGGCCGCAGATCAGCGCGTTGCAGGCTTGTGGAGACGGGCACGATGTAAGGTAGCCAATCTTCATCGAGCTCGCGATCGCCTTGGCCGGTGTCACCGTCTCGCCCCGAATAGGCCTGCTGCGATTCTCACCTCACCTCTTCAATACCGAAGAAGACATTGATCTCGGATTGAGCGTTCTGGAAGGTATGCTATCCGGCAGGATTGTTTGATCGACCCCGCCAGCACCTGCTCTTCCAGCAGTCACGATCGAACTCGCTTCTCGCTCATCGCGGATATTCCGATGACGATCTCAATGACGTTCTTTCCTGCGGACCCGGGGACTTCCGGCTTCGGACACCTGTGTACCGCTACTCTCAGCAACAGTCCGGCGGATCATCGCCATGACTGCGCGTGTTCCCGGGCGGCCGGCCGATAGAGGGCGACTCACCATTCCGATCGCCAGCGAGCGCACGGTGAAATGAACGGGTAGTATCCGCAGGCGAGCGAGTTGGTTGTTGAAGCACGATGGGTGGAATGGAATCGCCATCACGAAGTCTCCGGACTCGACCAGATCAAATGCAACGCCCCAATCGGAAATCTCGACGCCGCGGCGTGGCAACTCCAGACCGTGCTGTGCGAACTCACTCTCCACGACGGCCCGCGAACCACTGCCGGCCGGCGGCAGGATCCAGGCCAACTCACGCAACTGCTCCAGCGTTACCTCGGAGTCGTCCGCGGCCGGATGGGTGCGACCCACCACGATCCGTACTTCCGGTTCGAACAGCAGCTCCTGCCGCAGATTTTCGCGCTGGATCAAGGGATCATAGAGTGTCAGGGCCACATCCAGTTCCCCCGACAGAATGGCGTCGAGCTTCCAGGAATAGTCCGCTCCGATGTCACCCCGAACCGATACTGGGAATTCCGGATGAGCATGGGCCATCCGACGCAGAATGTTCGGGATCAAGGACAGACCGGTCATCGGCGAGCCGTTGATGTAGGTCATCGGCAGGCGCCCCGCGGACAACTGCTGTAGATCCTCGATCACAGACCTGTTCTCCGCGAGCAGCAGGCGCGCGCGGCGCAGCAACAGCATGCCTTGCGCAGTAGGTAATGTCGCGCCGCCGCTGCGGTCGAGTAGTTGCACCCCCAGTCTGAATTCCAGGGTCTGCAGACTCCGTGTCAGTGTAGGCTGCGTTACGCCGAGCGCTACGGATGCGGCCGTAAAGCCGCCGTGATCGACAATCGCAACAAAATATCGATACAGGGCGAGCATTGCACGTCTGACTCCCAACCAGGCGGATCGATCCTAACAACGTGACTCCGTCCCGGGCCAATGACTAATCTGTATTCCCGCATGAGACCTTCACATGGCCGCCATCGGCGTTGCGGCGAGCAGAACTCATTTCACAGATACACCGAGCGCGAGGCCATACGTCCGTGCCGGTGCAGCTACTCCGAGGTCGCCGGTCGCGCCGGTCAGTCCCTGGTTCAGATACTTCTTGTTGGTCAGATTGTTGGCGAACGCCCGAACGTAGAACTGCTTCTGGGGAGCCGTCCATCTGAGACCGCCATTGAGCAGGCCATGTGCTCCCTGGGCCAGGCGATTGTCCGGCTCAAAGTAAAATCGACCCGAGTACGCGTACGTCACGGACGAATCCAGATCTCCCCCGGCGAGACCCGCCGTGTAGTCCGCGGACAGGTTCAGATTGTATTGAGGTGTCTTGTCCAGCCAGTGCCCTTGCGCGCTCCCCGAGGTGATGTTGTCGCCGAAGGGAAAGACAGTATTGACGCTCGTGATCGGTGCATCAGGAAAGTTTGTATAGTAGGCGCGCATCAGCTCACCTCCGGCTTTGACCGAAAGCCCGGTGGCAATGACTGCATCAATGCTCGCATCCAGCCCAAACATCCGTGCACGGGCTGCGTTGAGCAACACTTCAGTGGGTCCTTCAATTTCCGTGAGCTGCAGGTTCTTGTAGTTGTAGTAGAAAGCCGAGGCATCCAACCGCAAACGATGGGCGACCGTGGATTTCACGCCAAGCTCGAAGGCATCGAGGGTCTCGGGTTGAACCACGGGCGATGTGATCACATTGCCACTGAGGTTGTATATGCCACTGTGGAAGCCTCTGCTGTAACTGGCGTAGAGCATGAGATCCGGGGTCACCTTGTGATCGAGTGAGACTCGCCAGGTCGGCTGGCGAAATGTGGTCGAACGGTCCTGAGGCGGAACAGCCGGGAGCTGGATACCGCCCACCAGGTCGAGAGTGCCGGCGGGAGCAGTGAGCTCGCGCTTGTCCAGGGTGTAGCGCGCCCCCAGAGTGAGGTTCGTGTCGGCCATGACAGCGAAGGTCGTCTGCGCGTAGGCGGCGTATGACTTCGTGTACTGCTCTGAGTACACTCTCTCGTCTGTAAATCCTTCAGCACTGAAGAGCTGACCGTAGATGTGCCAGGGAGCGAAACGGGAAGGTCCCTGCAGGTAATAAAGGCCCCCGAGCCACTGCACGGCGCTGCTGCTGTCCGAGGCCAGGTTGATTTCCTGGGAAAATTGCCGATCCACCTCATCCAGAGTGGCATTGAAAAGCGGCAGCGGGCTCATGTCGACATCGAATGTCTCGGTCATGCTCAAAGCTCGAAATGCGCTGATCGCCGTGAGGTGCGACCAGCCCAGATTCTGTTCCAGTCGAGCGCTCAGGCCCCAGTTCTTGACCTTGTAGGGGGGATCGGCCAGATCACTCTCGAAGTCCCAGAAGGCGTGCGGCCATCCGACCTGACCTGTGAAGAACTGCGTCGAAGTGGGTGTGAAGCTACGATAGGGTACGTCGCCGTCCACCTCCGTGTAATCTCCCTGGACCGTGATGCGCGTGTTGTCTGCAGGCTCGAAGAGTATCTTCGAGCGCACTCCATAGTTCCGGTGCCAATTGGCTTGGTCGCTCGTAACCAGATTTCTTCCGAAGCCGTCCCTCTGATTCTCGTACGAGATGGCGATGTCTGCTG
>Ga0070741_10007533_pt1 | contig 22453 bp, 22 predicted proteins | sample Coa_R1_4_FD_66440 | JGI IMG/M metagenome (GOLD analysis project Ga0070741, IMG submission 66440) | Surface soil microbial communities from Centralia Pennsylvania, which are recovering from an underground coalmine fire - Coalmine... | ecosystem: Environmental > Terrestrial > Soil > Unclassified ... | reverse complement strand
CGGGCCCGCAGCGGCTCGGTGAACGCGGGAACCACGGCGTCGATGAGCGGCCCCACCGCCTCCTCGAGCGGGTGGTAGGGCGCCGGCCGGGCGAAGCTCAGCAGGTGGCTGATCCGCCGGTCGAGCCGATCGGTCTCGTCGAGGATCGCCTCGAGCTGCTCGCGGGCGGCGGGGGAGTCCGGATGCCGCAGGGCGAACTGGGCCGCGGCGCGCAGGCTCGCGAGCGGGTTGCGGAGCCCGTGCGCCACGGCCGCGGCCATCTGGCCGATGGAGGCGAGCTTCTCGGACTGCACCAGCTGCGCGTGGGTCCGGCGGAGCTGCTCGGTCATCTGCGCGAAGGCCCGGGCCAGATCGCCGATCTCGTCCCGCGAGCGGGTGTCGATCGGGTGGTCGAGCTTCCCCCCGCCCACGATCGCCATCGCCTCGGTGAGCTGGTGGATCGGCCGAGCGAGGCCCTGGGAGATGACCACCGAGGCCAGGAGCCCGGCCACCAGCGCGAGGGCGATGATGGCGAGGAGAATCCGGCCCTCGGCGGCGAGGATCTCGCCCAGGCGGGCGTAGGCGCCCCGCACGCTGAACTCGCGGGCCCGGCGGTAGATCTCGTGGTTCAGCTCGGTGAGGGCGGGGAGCAGGCGCCCCTTGAGCTCGGTCCGCGCCAGCGTGTAGGCCGCCTCCCGCCGGCCCGCGTCGTAGAGCGCGATGATGCTGTCGCCCACGCTCCGGATCTGCTCCTGGATCGCCCGGACCCCGTTGGCGAGCTCCACCTCGTCGGGCCGGAGCTCGGCCGACCAGCGCTGCTGCCAGTAGTCCACGACTTCGCCCTGGAGCCGGAACTCCCGCTTCGCGGTGGGGTCCATCCCGCTCAGGTAGCGCCAGATCACCTCGCTCTGGTTGAACATGGCGGTCTCGAGCTCGGCGTAGGTGCGGGTGCGCGCCATGCTCTGGCCCAGCGCCTCGAGCGCCCGGCGCTCCAGCCGGTTGCTGCGGATGGCCTCCGCCCCCACCAGCAGGGCGGGGAGCACCATGAGCGAGAATCCGAGGAGGAGCTTCCGCTGGAACGTCACGGGCCGGGTGCCGCGTCGCCCGCCAGGCCGGCCTCCTTCCACCAGCGGTAGAACGTGGCCCGGCCGATGCCGAGGGAGCGGGCGGCGGCGGCGCGATTGCCGCCATGCGACGACAGCGCGCGGAGCAGAACCGCGCGCCGATCTTCCGGCTCGCGCGCCGGCGCGGCGGCGGGGGCGGAGCCCGCCCCGCCCGGGAGCTCCGCGCGCAGGAGGTCGGCCTCGATCCGCACGGGGTGGTCGCCGGGCGGCCCCTCCAGCCGGGCGAGCGCCCGGCGGATCACCTGCTCCAGCTCCCGTACGTTCCCCGGCCAGCCGTACCCCTGAAGCACCTCGAGCGCGCCGGGCGCGAGCTCCGCGCCCGGCGGGCCGTGCTTCTCGAGGAAGTGCGCTGCCAGGAGCGGCAGGTCGGAGAGCCGCTCCCGGAGCGGGGGGACCGTCACGCGGACCACCGCGAGCCGGTGGTAGAGGTCGGCCCGGACCCGCCCGGCGGCCACCTCCGCCTCCAGGGGCGCGGTGCTGGCCGAGACGACCCGCAGGTCCGCCCGGCGGGGCACCCCCTCGCCCAGCCGTTCGACCGCCCCCCTCTCGAGCGCGGCCAGGAGCCGGGCCTGCGCCGCGGCCGGGAGCGCGCCCACCTCATCGAGGAACACCGTGCCGGTGTGGGCCAGCTCGAGGCGGCCGAGCGAGGTCGCCCGGCCCGACCCCCGGGCCCTCACCACGCCGAAGAGCTCCGCCTCCGCCAGGTCCGGGGGAAGCGCGCCGCAGTCCACGGCGATCAGGGGGCGCTCCGCCCGGCGGCTCCGGGCATGGATGAGCTGGCCGATCAGCTCCTTGCCGGTGCCCCGCTCGCCCTGGACCAGCACCGGCGCGTCGCTCGGCGCCACTGCCTCGATCAGGCGGTAGAGCGCCTGCATGGCCGGGTGCTCACCCACCAGGTTGCCGTACCCCGCCCGCCCGGCCGGGCCGGCGTTCTGCCGGCACAGGATGGCGAGGTCCCGGATCAGGATCAGCAGCCCGCCGCTCGGGCCCTCCCGCCAGGGCACGGCCGTGACCTCGGTGGAGCGGAGGTTGCCCTGGGCGCAGAGGATGTCGGTGGTGACGTGGGTCGTGCCGGCGTGACGGGCCTCCCAGAGCCGGGCCGCCACCCAGGGCTCGAGCCGGAGCACCTCGCGCCAGGACCGGCCGAGCGCGGCAGCCGGTGCGAGGCCGGTGACCCGGCTCGCCGCGGGGTTGTGGACCACCACGGTGCCTTCGGCGTCGAGCGCGAGGACGCCGTCGTCGGTCGTGCCCAGCCAGGCGTCGAGGATCCCGGCACCCGCGATCCCGCCGACCCCTCCGACCGACCCGGCCCCGCCGGTCGCCACGGGACCCCCGGTCCCCTCGAGCCGCCTGACCCCGTGGGGGGCTGGGGCAGGGGTACTGCTCTGGGCGGCGGGAGGGATCTCGGGGAACATGGGGGGCACGGGGCAGTCGCGAGAAGTATGGGCGGCAACGCCTCAGTGCGCCATCCCGCCGCCTCGGGCCCGGCCGGTCCGGAAGAGGAGGAGGAGCGGGAGCACCGCCGTGAAGGTGACGCCCATGATGAGGAAGACCTTCTCGAACGCGAAGACCGAGGCCTGCTGACCCAGCCGGAAGTCGAGCAGGGCCTCCGCCCGAAGCCGCGCGTCGGCCAGGCTTCCGCCCAGCCGGAGGTGCATGCTCTGGGTCACCAGGTCCAGCCACTGGCGGGTGGCGCCGCTGAAGGAGCTCAGGTGCGGGATGAGGGCGTCCCGGGCCTGATCGGTGAACCGGCTCAGCAGCGTGGCCGTCACCGCGATGCCGAAGCTGCCGCCGAGCTGGCGGGAGAGGTTGAAGAGCCCGGTTCCCTGGGGGATCTGCTGCGGCCGGAGGTCCGCCACGGTGGCCGCGGTGAGCGGCACGAACACGAGCCCGATCCCGAAGCCCCGGAGGACCATCGGCCAGAAGAGGTCGTGCATCCCCGTCTCGAGGGTGAAGTGGTAGTGCATCCACATCGAGGCGAGGAAGAGCAGCACGCCGGTCGTGATGAGGATCCGCGCGTCCACCTTCGGGGCGAGCCGCCCCATGGAGGCCATGGCGACGGCGCTCGCGATGGCCCCCGGCAGGATGACCTTGCCGGTGTCCCAGGCGGTGTAGCCGAGGAGCGACTGGAGGAACACCGGAAGCGCGAACACGCTGGAGTAGAGCGCGAAGCCCAGGAGCGCCCCGAACGTGACCCCCACCGCGAGCTGGCGGTTCTTGAGCACCCGGAGGTCCACGATGGGATGCTCGGTCCGCAGCTCGTGCCAGAGGAAGAGGAGCACCCCGATCCCGGCGACGATGGCCTCGACCACGATCTCCCGCGAGTCGAACCAGTCCTTCCGCTCGCCGCGCTCGAGCATGATCTGGAGGGCGCCGATGCCCACGATCAGGAGGGCGAGCCCCGGCCAGTCCACCCGGTCGGTCCGGGTGCCGGGGGCCTGCGCCGGCTCCGGCACCAGGCGCCAGCACATCAGGGCCGCGAGCAGGCCCAGCGGGAGGTTGATGTAGAAGATCCAGGGCCAGGCGTAGTTGTCGGTGATCCACCCGCCCAGGGTGGGGCCGAGGGTCGGCCCCACCATCACGCTCATCCCGAAGATGGCCTGCCCCTTGGCGCGCTCCTCCAGGGGGAAGACGTCGAACAGGATGGCCTGCGCGGTCGAGATCAGGGCGCCCCCGCCGATCCCCTGGATCACTCGGGCGGCGACCAGCACCTCGAGCGAGCGGGCGTTCCCGCAGAAGAAGGAGGCGGCGGTGAAGAGCAGGATGGACCCGGTGTAGTAGTTCCGGCGCCCGAACCGCTCGGCGAGCCAGCTCGTGATCGGGAGCACGATGACGTTGGCCACGATGTAGCCGGTGCTCACCCAGGCGATCTCGTCCAGGGTGGCGCCCAGGTTCCCCATCATGTGCGGGATGGCCACGTTCACGATGCTGGTGTCCACCAGCTCGAGCACGCTCGCGAGCGCCACCGCGAAGGCGATGAGATAGCGGTAGCGATAGACCTCGCTCCGCGCGAGACCGCCCGCCGGGGCGGGCAGCGCCATCGTAGCCATGGAGCGCGCCTAGCCGATCACTTGGTGGTGATGGTGAGCTCGACCGACATCCCGGGCCGGAGCGGGTGCACGGGATCCGGCTCGTCGTCCACCGCCACCCGCACCGGCACCCGCTGCACCACCTTGGTGAAGTTGCCGGTGGCGTTGTCCGGTGGGAGGAGCGCGAAGCGGGCGCCGGTGGCCGGGCTCAGGCTCTCCACGTGGCCGTGGAAGGTTCGGCCGGGGTAGGCGTCCACGGTGAACTCCGCGGGGTCTCCCACCCGCACGTTGGCGAGCTGGGTCTCCTTGAGGTTGGCGGTGACCCAGACGTCGCGGTCGGGCACGATGGACATGAGGTTCTGTCCGACCTGCACCAGCGCCCCGGGCTCCACGGTGCGCTTGGCGATGACCCCGCCGGTCGGGGCCACGATGGAGGCGTAGCTGAGCTGGAGCCGGGCGTTCTCGACCGCGGCGCGGGCAGCCTCGAGCCGGGCCGCGGCCCCGGAGAGGGCCGCGCCGTAGGCCGAGACCTGATCGCGGGCGGCGGCGGCCTGGCGGCGGGCGGACTCGAGCTGGGCCGCGGCGGCATCGTAGGCCGCCTGGGCCGCGTCGAGCTGCTGGGCGGCCACGATCTGCTTGGCGGCGAGCCCCCGGATGCGCTCGAGATCGGCCGCGGCCTTCTTGTAGTTCGCCTCCGCCGACGCGACCGCCGCCTCGGCGCTGGCCCGCTGGGCCCGGCTCCAGGCGAGCTGCGCCTCGGCCTGACCGGTCTCGCGGCCCCGGCCCACCGCCGCCTCCGCGCTCGCGAGGTCGGCCTCGGCCTGCTCCAGCCGGACCTTGAGGTCCCGGTCGTCCAGCACCACCAGCGTGTCCCCGGCCTTTACGTGCTGGTTGTCGTCCACCAGCACCCGGTCCACGAAGGCCTGCACCTTCGGGGCGATCACGGTGATGTGACCGTCGATCTGCGCGTTGTCGGTCCTCACGTGGGTCCGGCTGTACAGGTAGGTGCGGGCCCCCCAGGTCACCAGCGCGATCGCGAAGATCCCGGCCGCGAGGAGCGGCAGCCGCCGGGACCGGGTCTTCGCCGCCGGCCGCGCGGTCCCGGGAAGGTCCGCCGCGGGAATGTCTATCGTGACGTCGGTCGCCATGCTCGTGTCGCTCCGGTCGCTGTCGCGCTCATTGCAGTTGGTCGATGATCCCGAGCGCGCGGTACGCGTTCACCCGGGCCGTGCCGTATCCCACCCGCGCCTGGATCAGGGCGTCCCGGGCCGCGATCACGGCGCTCTGGGCGTTGGTGGTCTCCACGCTGCCGGCCACCCCTGCCCGGAACCGCTCTTCGGCCTGCGAAAGTTCCTGCTCGGCCAGGCGGAGCCGGTCCTCGGCGATGGCGACCTGCTGGCGGGCCGAGGCCACGTCCAGGAGCGCCTGCCGCGCCTCGGTCTCCACCTGGTTGCCGAGATCGTGCAGCCGAAGCTCCTGCGCCTCGAGCCGCGCGTCGAGCTCCCGGGCCCGGGTCTGGCGCCGGAACCCGTCGAGGATGGGCACGGTGAGCCCCACCTGCACGGTGTACGAGCCGGCCAGGTCGCCGAGGCCCCGGGCGGACTGCTGGTAGTAGCCGGTCGCCGCGAGGTTGGGCAGGTTCTCGAAGCGCGCCGCCCGCACCGTCTTCCGGAGCACCTCCGTCCGGGCCGCCTCCGCCTTGAGCTCGGCGCGGTGCTCGCGGGCGAAGCGGGCCGCCTCCTCCGGATCGGTGGGGATCCCCACCCGCTCGAGCCCGAGCGAGTCGGCCAGCCGGAGCTCGGTGCCGGGGGGCAGGTCGAGCGTGCGCAGGAGGTCGAGCCGGGCCCGGTTGCGCGCGTTCCGCGCCACCTCGAGCTGGGTGCGCACGGCCGCGAAGCTCACCTCGCTTCGGGTCTGGTCGATGGCGGGGCTCACGCCGGCCTCCACCAGCTGCCGCGCCTGCGCCAGGAGGTCGGCCGCCACGACGCTGTCGGCCTCCCGCGCGCGGACCGTCTCCTCCGCGCTCAGCACCGAGAGGTAGGCGATCCCGGCCGTGGCCCCGGCCAGCTCGCCCGCGGCCTGGGCGTCGAGCCCCGCGGCGATGGCGCTGTCCCGCTGGGCCCGGAGCCGGGTGATGAGGCTCAAGTCGAACAGGGTCTGCGAGCCGCTCAGCCGGAGCCGCCAGAGGTTGAAGGCCGGGGTCACGCCCGTGGCGAAGGGGATCCCGAACTCGTCGAGGTTCAGGGTCTGCCGGCTGAAGGTCCCGCCCCCGTTCAGGGTGGGCAGGAGGTCGGCCCGGCGCTGCCCCACCCGCGCCTCGGCGGCCCGCAGGTTGATCCGCGCGATGGCGGCGCTCACCCCCCGCTCGCGCCCGAGCCGGACCGCGTCGAGCAGGGTGAGAGGGCCCTGAGGCGCCCGCGCGGGCGCGGCCGGCGCGGGCGGGGCGGGCTGCTGCGCCTCGGCTCGGAGGAGGGCGGAGGCGGCGAGCAGGGCGGCGAGGAGCGGCGCGTGCATGGGTCAGGCCTTCCGCGCGGGCTCGGGGCGCGCCAGCACCCCGTGGAGCGCGAAGTCGATCACGCCCTGAAGGATCTGCTCGTCGGTCAGGGCCCCCGGGTCGAACTGGGTGAAGAAGCACTGGACCTGCGCGGTGTGGACCATGAGTGAGGGGATGGCGCGCTCGGCGAAACCGTGGGCCACCGGGCGGAACTCGCCGCTCGCGACCCCGCGCTCGAGGATCGAGGCCAGGAGGCGGCGGGCGGGGAGGATCACCTCGTCGAAGTAGAAGCGGGCCAGCTCGGGGAAGCTCGCGAGCTCGGACTGCACCAGCTTGGTGATCCGGCTGAGCCGGGGCTCCCGCAGCACGGCGTACATCCGCTTGATGAAGGCGACCAGCAGGTCGCGCGAGGAGCCCTGGAACGACTCGACGAAGGCGCGGCCCTCCTGCACCGCCGCCACCAGCTTGGCGCGGACCATGGCGCGGAAGAGGGTCTCCTTGGAGTCGAAGTAGAGGTACAGGGTGCCCTTGCTCACGCCGGCCCGGGCGGCGACGTCCTCCAGCTTGGCGCGGGCGAAGCCGTGCTCGCCGAAGACCTCGAGCGCGGCGTCGAGGATCTCGTCGGGGCGCGCCTCGGGCCGGCGGTGCCAGCGGGGGGAGGCGGGGGAGGCGTGATCGGGCTGAGACATATCCGTCTAGTAACTGACCGGTCAGTAATCTACGCCCCGGACGACGCCCGTCAACCCGGCCCCCGCCGTACCGCTTAACCGCCGCACCCAGGCGGAATTACGCGCCCCACCGTCTCTTGCCCCCCTCCCCCGCCACCCGTAACATTCACCCACCCACCCGGGAGGTCCTCGCGATGTCGGACGCCTTTCGCAGCTCCGACGAGTTCGACGAACAAGCCCACCAGCTCTACAGCGAAGGCCGCTACGACGAGGCGCTCGCGCTCCTGCGCGAGGGGCTCGCCCTCTACCCCGACGCGGTGGAGCTCCACATCGGGACCGCCTACGCCCACCTCGCCCGGGAGGAGTACGCCTGGGCCCGGCGGAGCTTCGAGCGGGCGCTGGCCCTGGACCCGGACCACGAGGACGGGCTCGCGGGGCTCGGCGAGACGCTGCTCAAGGTGGGCGAGCGGGCCGGCGCGCTCCGGGCCTTCGAGCGCTGCGTCGGGCTCGGCTTCCAGGACGACCAGGAGCTCATGCTCCAGATCGGCCGCGCCCTCTTCCGCGAGGGGCTGGTCGCCCCGGCCCAGCGCTTCTTCGAGCTCGCGGTGACCGCCCATCCCGACTCGCCCGACGCCGCCGCCTGTCTGGGCTACGCCTGCCACCGGCTGGGCAACGACCCCGGCGCGCTCTTCTGGCTGCGCCGCGCGCTCGAGCTCGACGGCGAGTTCGCCGAGGCCCGCATCTACCTCGCCAACATGCTCTACGACCGGGGCGAGTCGGAGGCCGCGCTCCGGCAGCTGGAGCGCACCCGGCCCGAGGACCACTACGACGAGCTGGGGATCTGGCGGCACATCGAGCTCAAGAAGTCCGTCTACCGGCTGGGCGACGGCGACCCCGAGCTCCAGCCGTGGTTCGCGCGCCTGGCGGAGGTGGGGGGCGAGCCGGATCCGGTGGACCTCCTGCTCGCCGAGGTGGAGGCGCAGCAGCCCGACGGCACGGTGCGGGATCCCCACCAGCTCGAGCTGTTCGGCACCCTGCTCACCGAGCTCCACGGCATGCAGAAGCGGCCGGGCCAGCCCGCCCATCCGGGCGAGACCCACGCGGTGGGGACCCTCTCCGGCCACACCTTCCGGGGCACCTGGGAGGAGATCCTGCTCCAGATGAAGGCCGCCGACCGCGAGTGGGCCGACGCCTCGCTTGCCGAGTTCATGGTGGGCCTCGCCCATCGGGGCCGGGCCGAGACCGGGGTGGTGATCCCGGTGACCGACGCGGAGGCGTTCATCCGGGGGAGCGCGGAGGCGGGGGTGCTCCGTATCATCCAGTGAACGTCCCGGTCGGGTGAATGATCCGGCGTTGGTCCGAGGGGGTCGCGCGGCAGGTCCTCGGGAACGGGCTCACCGTTCTCGTGCAGCGGGACGCCTCCGCCCCGGTCGTCGCGGTGGTGACCCACGTGAAGGCCGGGTTCTTCGACGAGCCCGACCGGTGGGTCGGGATCTCCCACGTCCTGGAGCACATGTTCTTCAAGGGCACGCCCCGGCGCGGGGTCGGGGCGATCGCCCGGGAGACCAAGGCGGCCGGCGGCTACCTCAACGCGAGCACCAGCTACGATCACACCGCCTACTTCACGGTCCTGCCGGCCAGCGGGCTCGAGACCGCGCTCGACGTTCAGGCTGACGCCCTCCGGAACGCGCTGATCGATCCGGGCGAGCTGGCCCGCGAGCTCCTGGTCATCATCCAGGAGGCCCGCCGGAAGCTCGACGACCCCGGCTCGGTCGCCTACGAAACGCTCCACGAGGTGATGTTCGACCGCCACCGGATCCGCCGCTGGCGGATCGGGCGCGAGGCGGAGCTGGCCCGCCTCACCCGCGACGACCTGTGGGCCTACTACCGCTCGCGCTACGTCCCCGAGCGCGTCATCGTGGCCATCGTGGGCGACGTGAGCGTGGAGCGGGCGCTGGAGCTCGCCTGCCGCTACTACGGCGACTGGCCCGCGGCTCCGGGGGCCCACGACCCCTCGCCCGAGGAGCCGCCGCGGCGCGAGGTGCGGGCCCGGACCCTCCGGGGCGACCTGAGCCGGGCGGAGCTCGCGCTGGGCTGGCGCACCGTCCCCCCGCTCCATCCCGACTCCGCGTCGCTCGACCTCGCGGCCGCCGTGCTCGCGGCGGGCCGGGGGAGCTGGCTCTATCGCGGCCTGCGCGAGCCCGGCATCGTGACCGGGGTGAGCGCGCACAACTACGCCCCGACCGAGCTCGGCGTCTTCGGGATCACGGCCGACCTGGAGCCCGAGCGGCTTCAGGACGCGCTCGGCGGCATCGCCGCCGCGACGGCGCGGCTCGCGCTGCTCGGCCCTTCGGAGGACGACCTGGAGCGGGCCCGGACCCTGGTGCTCTCCCGCTGGGCGCGGCGCCTCGAGCCGATGGAGGGGCGCGCGGCGGCGCTGGCCGCGGCCGAGGCGCTGGGCGGGGTCGAGATTCTGGACCGGGAGTACGCCGACCTCGAAGCGGCCACCGCCGCGGACGTGCGGCGCGCCGCCGACCGGTACCTGGCGCCGGACGCGGTCTCCGCGGTGGTCTACCTGCCGCGCGGCCGCGGCGCCGACCTGACGGCGGAGTCGCTGGCCCGCACCTTCGCCGTCACCCCCCTGAACGGCGTGGCGCCGCCCCGGATCCCGGAGCGCGAGCGGCCGGCGCCGCGCGCCGTCTCGGGCGCCACCGAGGCCGGCGTGCTGCACGTCCCGTTGCCCGGGGTGGACCTCCTGGTGCGCCGGAAGCCGGGGGTTCCCACGGTGACCCTCGGGCTCTACGTCCCGCGGGTCGAGTTCGAGCCGGCGGCCCAGGCGGGGCTCGGAGCCCTCACCGTGCGGAGCGCGCTCCGCGGGGCCGGCGGGCTCGACGCCGCCGGGCTCGCGTTCGCGGCCGAGCGGCTGGGCGGGACCCTGGGCGCCGCGGTCGCCTCCGACTGGCTGGGCTTCGGCACCACGGTGCTGGCCGATCGGCTGCCCGAGGCCGCGGCCCTGCTCGACCTGGTCTACACCGGCCCGCTCTTCGCCGAGGCCGACGTGGCGACCGAGCGCGCCCTCATGGTCTCCGAGGCGGAGCAGGTGCGGGACGACATGTTCCGCTACCCCTTCCAGCTCGCGTTCCGGGCGGCCTTCGGCGACGCGGGCTACGGCCTTCCGGCGGCCGGACTCCCGGAGACGCTCGCGGCGCTCACCGCGGCCGACGTGCGCCGCTGGCACGAGCGGGCGTTGCTCGGGGTCCGTCCGGTGGTGGTGGCGGTAGGCGAGGTGGACCCCGAGCGCGCCGCCGCGGCGCTGGCCGGGATCTTCGAGCGCCATCCTCCGCGGGCCGTGCCGGCCGTGCCGCCCATGCACCCCTGGGCCCTCGACGCGAGGCCCCTCGCGCGGGTGGAGCAGCGGGACAAGGCCCAGACCGCGCTCGCCATGGTGTTCCAGGGGCCGGCCCGCCGGAGCGGGGAGCGGTTCGCGGCCGACGTGTGGGCCGCGGTGGCGAGCGGCCTGGGCGGGCGGGTGTTCGAGGCGCTCCGCGACCGCCGGTCGCTCGCCTACACCGTGCTCGCCTCCGCCTGGCAGAAGGGCCGCGCCGGTGCGCTGGTCTCCTACATCGCCACCTCGCCCGAGCGGGAGGAGGAGGCCCGGGCGGCGATGCTGCACGAGTTCGCCCGCTTCGTCGAGCAGCCGGTGACCGCCGAGGAGCTGGCGCAGGCGGTGGGCTACCTCGCGGGCCAGGCCGAGGTGCGGCGCCAGAGCGCGTCGGCGGTGGCGGGGGAGATCGTGGAGGCGTGGCTCACCGGCGACGGGCTGAGCGAGCTCGCCGACCCGGGCGCGGCCTACCGCTCGGTCACGGCGGAGGCGGTCCAGGCGCTGGCCGCGCGCTACCTCGACGAGTCGCGCCGCGCAGAGGGGATCGTGCGCGGCACCGGCACGGCGGTCGGGCCCGGCGGCGGGCGCTAGGGGGAGCCGCCGCTCCGCTCGGGCCGGGCCTCGAGCCGCCGGCGGATGACCTCGATCCCCTTCGCCACCGGCGCCGGCGCGCGGGCCACGATGTCGATCACGCAGAACCCGTCCGCCGGCGCCGCGTGCAGCACGATGTGCCCCTCCCGGCAGAGCAGCCCCACCGTCAGGGTTCCCATGGCGCGGCCCACCACCGGCGGCGCGTGCGGCGGCATGCCGACGGCGCCGGCCGCGGCCACGAGCAGCGCGGACAGCGCGCCGGCGTCGCTCAGCCGGTCGCCGGGCACGGCGGCCAGCTCGACCAGCGCGTGATCGAACGCGGCCGCCATCCTCAGGCGCGCGCCGGGAACCCCGCCACGGCGTCGCGATAGCCTTCCGGCAATCCGACCTCGTACAGCGTGGCCCGGCTCAGGACGGCGGCGAGGGCGCCCCGCCGGGCCAGCCGCTCGAGCACCGGGCGGTCGTCCAGCTCGCTCCCGGGCGGGAGGTCCCGGGCCACCGCGTCGAACTCGAGGAACACGTCGCCGGGGAAGACGGCCCGGCCGGCCAGGCGGGCGGAGCCCGCGCCCAGGCCGGTGACCCGGAGCGTGCCGTCGGCGGCCCGGGCGGTGGTCACGCGGGTGGAGGGCTCGTCCGCGTCGGGGTCCTTCGGCGGGCTCTCGCTCAGGAGCACCGTGGCGAGTCCGGTGGCGCGGTGGGTCTCGATCACGGCGCGGGTGGGGTTGGGGCCCTGGAACAGGTGATCGGGGAGGAGCACGGCGAAGGCGGCGGCCTCGAGCTGGTCGCGGGCCCGGAGCAGCGCGTCGCCCAGGCCGTGAGGGTGGTCCTGGGGCACGAACTCGAGCTCGAGCGGGCCCGGATAGGTGCGGGCCGCGGCCTCCAGCACGGGCTTGAGCGGGTTGGTGACCACCACCGCGCGCACCAGGCCGGCGTCGGCCGCCTCGTCCAGCACCCAGTGCAGCACCGGTCGCAGGCCGACCGGCAGCATCTCCTTGGGCAGCCACCGCGTGATGGGGGCGAGCCGGGTGCCCAGACCGCCGCACGGGATCACGGCCGTGTCGAGCATGCTCAGAACATGGACATCGCGAGCAGCGAGCGGAGGCTCTCGTTGGTGCTGCGGAGCCGGGCCGAGAGCAGCCGCACGACCGAGCGGAGGACGCGGTAGCCGAGCTCGTGGTCGAACTCGAGCAGCATCTCGAACTCCGGCCGCGCGATGGTGGCGAGGGTGCAGGGCTCGTGCGCGATGGCGTCGGTGGAGCGCTCCGAGCGATCGAACACCGCCATCTCGCCGAAGCAGGCGCCGGGGCGGAGGACGGCGAGCGCCTCCTCGCCCGCGCCGGGCACGGCACGGCTGATGCGGACCGCGCCGTTCAGGATCAGGTAGAGCCGGTTGCCCGGCTCCCCTTCTTTGAAGATGACCTCGCCCGGCTTGTATGTTTGAGTCCGGCAAATCTCGGCGACCCGCGCGAGCTCCTCGTCGGTGAGATCGGCGAAGATGGCCGTGCGGCGCAGCAGGTCGAGCTCCACGGTGGCCCTCACGTCCGACGGCAGGCGGGATGCCCGAAGCTAGCCCGGCCCAAAAAGGCGAGCAAGAGCGCCCGCGCTGGACCGTCGCGGACGTGCTGACCGGCGTGCGGCTGCCGCTCGCGCTGGCCTTCCTGCTGGCCGGGAGCGCGACCGCGCGGCTCGTGGTGCTGGGCCTGGCCGCCGCGAGCGACCTGCTCGACGGCCCGCTGGCCCGCCGCTACGGGAGCTCGGCCCTCGGCGCCGTGCTCGACCCCATCGCCGACAAGCTGTTCGTGGCCTGCGCCTTCGGCGTGGTGGCCTTCTCCGGAGCGCTCGAGCCGTACGAGATCCTGGGGGTGCTGCTGCGCGACATCGTCGCCGCGTTCGCCTTCCTCGCGGCGGCGGCGCTCGGGGGCCCGGGCCCGATTCCCGCGCGGTTCGGCGGCAAGGTGGTGACCGCGTTCCAGATGGTCACCCTGCTCGCCTTTCTGGTGGAGTCCCCGCTGCTCCGGCCGCTCGCCTGGGTGACGGCGGCGCTCGGGGTCTACGCCATCTGGGACTACGGCCGGGCGGCGCGGCGGGCCAAGCGCCCGGTCGGGCGGTGACCGCGCGATGCCGGAAGAGACCAAGCGGGTCGAGCTGGTCTGGGAGGGCGACCTCCGGTTCCGGGGCGGGGAGCCGGGCGGCCCGACCGTGCTGGTGGACGCCTCGGGGGTCGCCGCGCCGGGGCCGATGGCGGCGCTCCTGCTCGCGGCCGCGGCCTGCAGCGCGGCGGACGTGGTGCACATCCTGGGCAGGATGCGGGTGGGGCTCGACGAGCTCCGGGTCGAGGCGGCGGGGCGCCGGCGCGAGCAGGAGCCGCGCCGCTACCTGGCGGTTCACCTGGTGTACCGGCTGCGGGGCCGGGGCCTGGACGAGGCCAAGGCGCGCCGGGCCGTGGAGCTCTCGATCCAGCGCTACTGCTCGGTCATCCACTCGCTGGCGCCGGACATCGCCCTCACCCATGAGCTCAGTCTGGCGTAGCCTGCTCCTGGTGGCGGCGGGCGCGCCCGTGGCCGCCGCCGCCGGGCAGCAGGTGCGCGAGCTCGGGGCGCAGGCGCTCGTGACGGCGTCGGACCCGGTCCTGGTCGTCGGGGGCATGTGGGCCGGGCTCCGCCCCTCGCTCCGCCTCCGGCTCGGCGCGACGCTCGCCGCCGGCGTGGCGGGGCGTCGCGCCGCCGGCCGGGGGGAGCTGGTGGTCCACTTCCTGGTGAACCCGGCGGCCGCGACCGGGCTTACCCCGTATCTCGGGGGCGGGGTGGCGGGCGTGGTGGATTCGGCGGGGAGGGGCTACCTGGTGGCGCTGGTCGGGATCGAAGGCCGTCCGGGGGCCCGCGCGGGCTGGGCGGTGGAGCTCGGCGTGGGCGGCGGCGCGCGGCTCGCCCTGGCCTATCGCTGGCGCCGGCTACCCGCGCACGGTCTCCCGGCCCGCTGAGATCCGCGGGGTCTCGGTGCGCCGGACGGGCTGGCAGTACCGCTCGCCCAGGGTCCGCAGTTGCCGCAGGGCCTCCTGGTCCAGGTCGCTGTAGCGCTCCGCGAGGTACTGCATGGTGTCGTCGAACCACTCCCGCTGGTGCTCGGGGAGGGCCTCGATCACGCCGCAGCGAAGGATGTGGCTGAACAGCTCATCGCGGGCCTGGTCGAAGGAGGTGGAGGCGGGGGCGGGGGCGCGTCGGGGCTTTCTCTTGCTCGTCACTTCTGGCGATCCTTCCGGGCGTGAACGGTCGTTCCCTGTCACCTGCACCCCAAAGATAAACCGGGTCCGCCGCCCGGGGCAAAGCGCCGGACCGCGCCGCGATCTTGTGACTTGGGTTAGATTTGGGATTCATGGCTGGAGCAACTTCACCCCGGGCCTTGGCGGGCCCGCGAGGAGCGCATGGCGGAACACGACGAGGTCTATGACCAGGCTCGGGCCGACCGACTCGTGGACCTGCTCAGGGAGCTTTCGACCCGGATCCAGGAGCTGGATCGCGCGGGGCAGCTGCTGAACGGGGTCCCGGAGCTGCTGCGCCTGATGGGCGACGCCCGCACCGAGCTGTTCCACTACGAGGTGCGCTGCACCTACGACACCCCCGAGGTGGCGGAGAGCCGGCGGATCGTGGAGGAGGCCAAGCGCGGCAACCTGTTCTCCGGGGAGGAGCCGGAGGAGGACGAGCCGTGGCGGGACCCGCCGGTCCCATGAGGCGCTTCTATCTCGCGCTGGGGGCGGTCGCGCTGGCGGGTCTCGGGGCGCTGGGGTTCCTCCTGTCCCGGCCGGCCACGGTGAGCATCCCGGTTAACGTGGCGGTGCAGCCCGCCGATACCAGCGGGTTCCGGGGCTACCTGCTCGGGTCCGACACCGCGCCGGTCGAGATCACCGAGTACGCCGACTATCAGTGTCCCTTCTGCCAGACCTTCGACCAGATCCAGCTCCCCGACATCAAGCGGAAGCTCATCGACCCCGGGCGCCTGCGCTGGCGCTACCGCGATTTCCCCCTGCAGCAGCACGGCGAGGCCCGGCTCGCGGCCCATTCGGCCGCCTGCGCCGACGAGCAGGGGAAGTACTGGGCGCAGCACGACCGGATCTACGCGGGACAGCAGCAGTGGGCGGGCTCCCGGGACGCGGCCGGGGTGCTGCGGCGCTATGCGCGGGAGAACGGCCTGGATCTGGCACGCTACGACGCCTGCATGCGGTCGGCCAAGTACGCCGGCCGGATCCAGGCGAGCTACGAGGAGGGGGTACGGGTCGGGGTGAACGCGACGCCGACGCTCCTCGTCGGCGACCGGCTGTACCAGGGCCGGCTCGACGCGGACGCGATCGTCCGGCTGGTGGATTCCCTGGCGCCACGGCCCACCGCGGCCAAGTGATCGGCTGAGGTGTCGGAGTCGTCCAAAGCCCCGCCCCGCGGTCGGGCGCTGGCCGGGCTCGCCCTCGCGGCCCTCGGCGTCGTCTACGGCGACATCGGCACCAGCCCGCTCTACGCCTTCAAGGAGTGCTTCGCCCCCAAGCACGGCCTCGCGCCCAGCATCGACAACGTCCTGGGCGTCCTCTCCCTGATCGTCTGGTCCCTCAACTTCGTCGTCTCGTTCAAGTACGTGACCGTGCTCATGCGGGCCGACAACCGGGGCGAGGGCGGCATCCTGGCCCTCATGGCCCTGATCCCCTTCCGGGGCGGCCCGCCCGGCCTGCTCAAGGCCCGTCCGGTGCTCATCGCCCTGGGGCTGTTCGGGGCGGCCCTGCTCTACGGCGACGGCGTCATCACCCCGGCCATCTCGGTCCTGGGCGCGATGGAGGGGCTGAGCGTGGCCACCCCGGCCTTCGACCACCTGGTGGTCCCGCTCACGGTCGCGATCCTGGTGGGGCTGTTCCTGTTCCAGCGGCGGGGGACCGGCGGGGTGGGGGCGGTGTTCGGCCCGGTGGTGCTGGTGTGGTTCCTGGCCATCACCCTGCTCGGCCTCCGCGGGATCCTGCTCGAGCCCTCCGTGCTCCGGGCGGTCAACCCCTGGTACGCGGTCGAGTTCTTCCGGCGGGACGGGGTCCTGGCCTTCCTGATCCTCGGCGCGGTGGTGCTGGTCTTCACCGGGGGCGAGGCGCTCTACGCCGACATCGGGCACTTCGGGACCCGGCCGATCCGGGTGGCCTGGTTCACGGTGGTGCTGCCCGCGCTCCTCATCAACTACTTCGGGCAGGGCGGCGTCCTCCTGCACGACCCGGCGGCGGCGCGGAACCCCTTCTACTCGCTGGTGCCGTCTCCGCTCCTGATCCCCATGGTGGTGGTGTCCACCGCGGCCGCGATCGTGGCCTCCCAGGCCCTCATCTCGGGCGCGTTCTCGCTCACCCGCCAGGCGGTGCAACTGGGCTACTGCCCGCGGCTCACGATCTGGCACACCTCCCGCACCGAGTACGGCCAGATCTACATCCCGCAGGTGAATCAGGCCCTGGCGGTCGCGTGCATCGTCCTGGTACTGGCTTACAAGTCCACCACCAACCTGGCCGCGGCCTACGGCATCGCGGTGACCGGCACGATGACCATCACCACGGTTCTGTTCTACGCCGTGGCGCGGGCCCACTGGGGCTGGTCGGCCTGGAAGGCCGGAGGGCTCGCGGGTCTCTTCCTCGCGGTGGACCTGACCTTCTTCTCCGCCAACCTCGTCAAGGTGACCCAGGGCGGCTGGGTTCCGCTCGCGATCGCGGTCGGGATCTTCGTGCTCATGACCACCTGGAAGCACGGCCGGGTGCACCTGTCCAACATCACCGCGGAGAACACGCTCGACTTCGGGCTGTTTCTGCCCGACGTCGCGCGCCGGCGGCCGCCTCGGGTGCCGGGCGTGGCGGTGTTCCTCACCTCGGTCGAGAGCGGCGCGCCGCCGGTCCTGCTCCACCACCTCAAGCACAACAAGGTCCTGCACGAGAAGGTGATTCTGATGTCGGTGCGGACCGAGGCGGTCCCGCAGGTGCGGGATTCGGAGCGGGTGCTGTGCCGGGAGCTGGGCGAGGGGTTCTACCAGGTGATCGCGCGCTACGGTTTCATGGAGTCGCCCGACGTGCCCGCCGCTCTCCGCCTCCTTTCGGATGGGACCCGGCCGGTCACGGTGAAGCCGGGCGAGGCCAGCTACTACCTGGGCCGGGAGACCCTGATCGCGTCGGGGAACGCCCGGATGGCCCGGTGGCGCAAGAAGCTGTTCATCCTGATGGCGCGGAACGCCCAGTCGGCCGCGGCCTTCTTCAACCTGCCGCCCAACCGGGTGGTGGAGTTGGGGGCCCAGATCCAGCTGTGAGGCGAAGGCGTCTCACCCCGATGTCACCCCTCCCGCTCCTCGTACATCTCCTTGAGCCGGTTCACCACATGGGGGTCTGCCAGAGTGGTCGTGTCGCCCAGCGCGCGGCCCTCGGCGATGTCCTTGAGCAGGCGCCGCATGATCTTGCCGCTGCGGGTTTTGGGTAGGTCGGCCGAAAAGAGGATGTCGTCCGGCCGGGCGATCGCGCCGATCTTGCGGGCGACGTGCTCCTTGAGCTCGTCCTCGAGCGCCGGCGAGGGGTGATGGCCTTCCTTCAGGGTGACGAACGCGGCCAGCGCCTGGCCCTTGAGCTCGTGGGCCCGGCCCACCACCGCCGCCTCGGCCACGGCGGGGTGGGCCACCAGCGCGCTCTCCACCTCCATGGTCCCGATCCGGTGCCCGGCCACGTTGAGGACGTCGTCCACCCGGCCCAGGATCCACCAGTAGCCGTCCTCGTCGAGCTTGGCGCCGTCGCCGGCGAAGTACCGGCCGGGGAACCGGCTCCAGTAGGTCTCCCGATAGCGCGCGTCGTCGCCGTAGATGGTCCGGAGCATCCCAGGCCAGGGCTGGGTGATGGTGAGGAACCCGCCCCCCTCGCGCACCGGCCTGCCGTCCGCGTCCACCAGCTCGGCCGAGATGCCGGGGAACGGCACGGTGGCGGAGCCGGGCTTGGTGACGGTCACGCCCGGGAGCGGCGTGATCATGATCCCTCCGGTCTCGGTCTGCCACCAGGTGTCCACGATGGGGCAGCGGCCGCGCCCGATGTGCTCGTGGTACCAGATCCAGGCCTCGGGGTTGATCGGCTCGCCCACGGTGCCGAGCAGGCGCAGGGTGGAGAGGTCGTGGCGGCGGGGGAGGTCGGATCCCCACTTCATGAACGCCCGGATCGCGGTAGGCGCGGTGTAGAAGACGGTCACCCCGTAGCGCTCCACCAGGGCCCAGAACCGATCGCGCTCGGGCCAGTCGGGCGCCCCCTCGTACATGAGGACCGTGGCACCGTTGGCCAGCGGGCCGTAGACGACGTAGGAGTGACCGGTCACCCAGCCGACGTCGGCGGTGCACCAGAAGAGGTCCTCGTCCCGCAGGTCGAAGACGTACCGGGTGGTCGAGGCCACGTGGGTGAGGTACCCCCCGGTGGTGTGCACGATCCCCTTCGGCTTGCCGGTGGTCCCCGAGGTGTAGAGAATGAACAGCAGGTCTTCGGCCTCCATCGGCTCGGGGGGGCAGCGGCTCGGCGCCGGGTCCACGGTCTCGTGCCACCACAGGTCCCGTCCGCGTCGCATGGGGACCTCGCCCTCGCCGCCGGCGGGCCGGCGCCGCACCACCAGCACGTGCCGGATGGTGGGGCAGGTCTCCAGGGCCTCGTCGGCGAAGCGCTTGAGCGGCAGCAGGTGGCCGCGCCGGAAGCCGCCGTCCGCGGTGATGAGCGCCACCGCCCCGGCGTCGTTGATCCGGTCGCGGAGCGATTCGGCCGAGAAGCCGCCGAAGACCACGGAGTGGACGGCCCCGATGCGCGCGCAGGCCAGCATGGCGATGGCGGCCTCGGGGATCATGGGGAGGTAGATGGCCACCCGATCGCCGCGGCGGACGCCGAGAGCCTTGAGCGCGTTGGCGCAGCGGTTCACCTCGGCGGCCAGCTCCCAGTAAGTGAGCACGCGGCGGTCGCCGGGCTCGCCCTCCCAGACGATGGCGGCCTTGTTCCGGCGGGGGCCGGCGAGGTGACGATCGACGCAGTTGGCGCAGGCGTTGAGCCGGCCGCCCACGAACCACTTCGCGTGGGGCGGCGTCCACTCGAGCACGCGGGTCCACGGCGCGATCCAGTCGAGGGCGCGCGCCTCCTCGGCCCAGAAGGCCTCGGGGTCCCGGCGGGCCCGGTCGTAGAGGTCGGCCTTCGCGTTGGCGCGGGCCGCGAAATCGGGGGGCGGGGGGAAGCGCCGGTCCTCGCTGAGCAGGGTGGCGAGTCGGGCGCCGGCGAGTTGACCAGACATGGGCCGATGCAAGAGTTGGTGTCTCAAGCTAGAGCGCCCCGGGCCGCCGGGCCAGAGTCGGGTTGCACTTGTCCCGAGTCTGTCGCGGAGTGCGGGAAGCCGGGGTACGGCAGGGGTTTGCAGCGCCCGTCCAAGTGGGGGGCGTGGTTGGGGTTAAAAGCGATGGCACCGGACTCGCCGTTTCGGGCACGCGGTCCCAGCGACCACGACGAACACGCAATCCGCCCGATAAGAGCACACCCGGAGCGATCCGGGGCCGCAAAACCAGAGGTCTCAACCCAGCGCGGTGCAGTCGGGGTGAGATAGCTCGGTGCCGAAGGTGGACAGGGGCGTACGGTGCAACACCGCACCGGCCTTGTCGGGCGTGGGAGAGAGGATGCCATCCACGCACGACATGGCTCGCGAGCTGCTCGCGCCCGAGCGTCTCGGGCTGGAGACGCGGGTGGAGTTCCGCAAGGCGGCGGTCGAGTTGCTCGAGACGCTGCCCGAGGGGGGCGGCCACCTCGTCATCAACCTGAAGCCCACCCGGCACGTGGATTCCGCCGGCCTGGGCGTGCTCATGCTGATCCAGCGCCGGGCGGCCGAGCGGCGCCAGCGGGTGGTGCTCCGGAACGCGAGCGACGAGCTGCGGTTCCTGCTGGTGCTCACCAAGCTGGCCGATCTCTTCGAGCTCGAGTCGGCCGCCTGACGCCGGCCGTTCCTGCTCTGGACGCTGGTGCGCCGACCGTTTAGTCTTGTCATTTCGCAAGCCCCCGACCCGCCCGTCCCCCCGGTGCCGTGGTATTGCAAGGATGGCGCGGCATGAAAGATGGAGCGCAGCGCCGGCGCGTGCTGATCGTCGAGGACGAGCCGGCTCTCAGGTTGAGTTACCAGCGGCACTTCGCCCCGCGCTACGACCTGGTCTTCGCCAGCACGGGCGCGGAAGCGCTGGTCAAGCTGGAGGAGCAGCGGCCCGACGTCGCGGTGCTGGACATGCGGCTTCCGGATACCGACGGGGTCGAGCTCCTCCGCCGCATTCGCCACTCCCAGCCCCAGCTTCCGGTCATCATCACCACGGCGTACCTGAGCATCGAGCCCCAGCTCAAGGTCCTCGACCTGCCCCATTCCGGTTACATCGTCAAACCCTTCCGCCTGGACGAGCTCGGCGCCAAGATCGATGCCGTCCTGTGACGGCCCGGTCCTCGAGGCGGTCGACCTGTACCGAGCCTACGGGCCCTCGCCGGTGCTCCGGGGGGTGGACCTGCGGCTCGGCCCCGGCGAGGCGCTCGCCGTGGTGGGGCCGAACGCGGCCGGCAAGACCACGCTGCTCCGGATCCTCGCCGGGCTGGTGAGGCCTTCCCGGGGCTCGGTTCGGGTCCTGGGCCACCCGCCGCGGGCGGTCGAATCCCGGCGCGCGATCGGGTTCCTGGCCCACCAATCCCTGCTGTACGACGACCTCACGGTGCTGGAGAACCTGACCTTCGCGGCGCGGCTCTACGCGGTGCCGAAGCCGCGGGAGGCGGCGGCCCGGGCTCTGGCGGAGGTCGGGCTCGCCGAGCGGGCGTCCAGCCGGCCGCGGGAGCTGAGCCGGGGGCTGCTCCAGCGGGCCTCGCTGGCCCGCGCCCTGGTCCACGACCCCACGGTCCTGCTCCTCGACGAGCCGTTCACGGCGCTCGACGCTCCGACGGCGGAGCGGCTGCGGCTGGTGCTGCGCCGCCGGCTCGCCCGCGGGGCGGCGGCGGTGCTCGCCACCCACCATCTGGGCGAGATCTGGGACCTGGTGACCCGGGTGGCGGTGCTCGCCGGGGGCCGCTGGGCCCTCGAGGAGGAGCGGCGGGGGGAGCTCGCGGCCTTCCTGCCGCGCTACCAGGAGCTGATCCACGCCTGAGTCGATCCGGCTCGCGCTGGCGATCGCGGCCAAGGACCTCCGGGCCGAGCTCCGCAGCAAGACGGCGCTCCTCTCGGCGCTGGTCTTCGCCGCGCTAGTGCTGGTGATCTTCAACTTCGCGCGGGATCCGACGGCGCTCTCCGGCACCGACCTCGCGCCGAGCGTTCTCTGGGTCACCTTCGCGTTCGCCGCGATGCTGGCGATGAACCGCGCCTTCACGGTGGAGCGGGAGCACGGCGCCCTGGACGGGCTCCGGGTGGCCCCGGTGCCCCGCGGGGCCCTCTTCGCCGGCAAGCTGCTCGCCAACCTGGCCTTCGTGGCGGTGCTGGAGGCCGTGACGCTGCCTCTCTTCGTCCTGTTCTTCAACGTGAGCCTGGCGCACGCCGTGCCCGGAATCGCGGGCACGGCCGCCCTCGCCACGATCGGGTTCGTGGCGGTGGGCACCGTGTTCGCGGCGATGGCCGTGCGGACCCGATTCGCGGAGCTGATGCTGCCGGTGCTCCTCCTGCCTTTCATGGTGCCGCCGCTGGTGGGCGCGGTGCAGGTGACCTCGCGCCTCCTGGCCGGGCGGCCGTTGAGCGAGCTGGCGGGCTGGCTTAGGTTACTCGCGCTGTACGACCTGGTCTTCGTCACCCTCGCCACCATGGCCTTCGCCGCCGTCGTCGACGAATGACCCCGGACCTCGCGGCGGCGCGGCGGGTGGTGCGCCGGGGCCTCTGGATCAGCGCGGCGGCGCTGGTCGGGCTCGGCGCGGTGTACGTGCTCGCCTTGGGCTACACCCCGATCGAGGCGCGGCAGGGCCCGGCGCAGAAGATCTTCTACCTCCACGTGCCGGCCGCCTGGAGCGCGCTGCTCGCCTTCTCGCTGGTCGGGATCACCAGCGCGCTCTACCTCTGGCTCAAGGACCCCCGGCTCGACCTCTTCGCGTCCGCCTCGGCCGAGGTGGGGGTGGCCTTCAGCGCGGTGATGCTCACCACCGGGCCGATCTGGGCCAAGCCGATCTGGGGGACCTGGTGGACCTGGGACGC
>Ga0070741_10007532_pt1 | contig 22462 bp, 20 predicted proteins | sample Coa_R1_4_FD_66440 | JGI IMG/M metagenome (GOLD analysis project Ga0070741, IMG submission 66440) | Surface soil microbial communities from Centralia Pennsylvania, which are recovering from an underground coalmine fire - Coalmine... | ecosystem: Environmental > Terrestrial > Soil > Unclassified ... | reverse complement strand
GACGCCGGCCAGCTCCCCTTCGTCGCTCACCTGGGCCAGACCCCGCTCCGCCACGATGGCCGCCGGCGAGCCGCCGCCCTCCCCGGCCAGCGCCGCGCCGAGCACCTCCTTGGCCAGGGGCCGCGACAGCGTCCCGTCGGCCACCAGCCGCACCAGCTCCGCCAGCCCGTCCGGGGACAGCGGCAGCACCGACGGCGCGGCGCCGGTCTCGTTCAGGTGGGCGAGGAGATCACCGGTGACCCAGTTGGTCACGGCCCGTCCGGCGCCGGCACCGGCGCCGCCACCAACGGCGGACGCCGCCGCCACCGCCGCCTCGGCGTAGTCGGCCAGCCCCGCCGTCGACACCAGCACGCCCGCCTCGACGTCGGAGATGCCCCAGGCCGACAGGAGCCGGGCCTTGCGGGCCGCCGGGAGCTCCGGCATCGCCGCCCGCACCCGCTCCCGCCATTCTCCGGACGGGAGCAGCGGCACCAGGTCGGGCTCGGGGAAGTAGCGGTAGTCGTGCGACTCCTCCTTGCTGCGCAAGGAGTACGTCCGGCCCGCCTCCTCGTCCCAGTGCCGGGTCTCCTGGACGACCGCCTCGCCCGCCTCCAGGACGCCGGCCTGGCGCCCGGCCTCGTACTCCAGCGCCCGGGCCAGCGACCGCAGCGAGTTCATGTTCTTGATCTCGCTGCGGGTACCGAGCTTCTCCGATCCCGGCGGCCGGAGCGAGATGTTGGCGTCGACCCGCAGCGAGCCCTCCTCCATCTTCACGTCCGAGACGCCGATGGCCTCGAGCACCGAACGCAGTTCGGCGACGTAGGCCCGGGCCTCCTCCGGCGAACGGAGGTCGGGCTTGCTCACGATCTCCAGCAGCGGCACGCCGGCCCGGTTGTAGTCCACCAGGCTGTGGTCGGCGCCGTGGATCCGCCCGCCGCCCCCGCCGACGTGGGCCGTCTTGCCGGTGTCCTCCTCGAGGTGGGCCCGCTCGACCCCGATGCGGCGCTCGCCGACCTGCAGCCAGCCATTGCCGCAGACCGGTTCGTCGTACTGGCTGATCTGGTAGTTCTTCGGCATGTCGGGATAGAAGTAGTTCTTCCGGTGGAAGATCGACTCGGGGGCGATGTCGCAGTGCAGCGCTTCGCCGACCCGCAGCGCGAACTCCACCGCCCGTTCGTTGAGCACCGGCAGCGATCCGGGCAGCCCGAGGCACACCGGGCAGACGTAGGTGTTGGGCTCGGCCCCGAAGTCGTTGGGGCAGCCGCAGAACAGCTTGGTCTCGGTGGCCAGCTCGCAGTGGACCTCGAGGCCGATCACGGTCTCCCACCCGGTCATGCCGCCACCGCCCCCGACGCCGGACGGCCGAGCTTCGGGCGACCGGTGAAGTTGAACCCCGCCTCCAGGCACCGGGCCGCCCGCAGCAGCACCGCTTCACCCAGCGCCGGTGCCAGCACCTGGACGCCGATCGGCAGCCCGGCGGCGTCGAGCCCGGCGGGGACGGAGACGGCGCAGGCCCCGGTCAGGTTGGTGGGAATGGTGCAGACGTCCGACAGGTACATGGCCAGCGGGTCGGACGTCTTGGCGCCCAGCTCGAAGGCCGTGGTCGGCGACGTCGGGGCCAGCAGGACGTCGAAGCGCTCGTAGGCCCGGGCGAAGTCCCGGATGATCAGCGTCCGCACCCGCTGGGCCTGGCCGTAGTAGGCGTCGTAGTAGCCCGCCGAGAGGGCGTAGGTGCCGAGCATGATGCGCCGCTTGACCTCGGCGCCGAAGCCCGCCTCCCGGGTGGCGGCGTTCATGGCCGCCACCTCGGCGGCCGGCGCCCGCAACCCGTAGCGCACCCCGTCGTAGCGGGCCAGGTTCGACGACGCTTCGGCGGGGGCGATGACGTAGTAGGCGGAAAGGCCGTACTCCACGCTCGGCACCGACACCGTGTCGACCTCCGCGCCGGCCTTCTCGAAGAGGCCCCGGGCCGACTCCACCGCCGCCCGCACCTCGGGCTGGATGCCGTCCACGTCGGCCAGCTCCTCCACGATGCCGATCCGCAAACCGGCCACACCGTCCTCCAGCGACGCCAGCACCGGTTCCGGAGCCGACGGGATCGACGTCGAATCGCAGGGGTCGTGGCCCCACATGGCCTCCAGCAGCAGCGCGGTGTCGGCGACGGTGGTGGCGAACGGCCCGGCCTGGTCGAGGCTCGAGGCGTAGGCCACGATGCCGTAGCGCGACACCCGCCCGTAGGTCGGCCGCAGCCCGACCACGCCGCACAGCGCCGCCGGCTGGCGGATCGACCCGCCGGTGTCGGTGCCGAGCGCCAGCGGCGCGAAGCGGGCCGCCACCGCCGCCGCGCTCCCCCCCGACGACCCGCCCGGGACGCGGCCGAGGTCCCAGGGGTTGGCGGTGGGGAAGAACCCGGAGTTCTCGGTCGACGAGCCCATGGCGAACTCGTCGAGGTTGGTCTTGCCGATGACGATGGCCCCCGCCGCCCGCAGCCGGGCCACGACCGTCGAGTCGTAGGGCGGCCGCCAGCCCTCCAGGATCCGCGAGGCGCACGTCGTCGGGAGGTCCTTGGTGCAGAACATGTCCTTCACCGCCAGCGGCACACCGGCCAGCGGGCCGAGCGCCTCGCCCCGGGCCCGGGCGGCGTCGACCCCGGCGGCGGCGGCCCGGGCCTCCGCCTCGCCGACGCAGAGGAAGGAGCGCACGTCGCCGTCCAGCGCCGCGATCCGCTGCAGGTGGGCCTCGGTCACCTCCACCGCGGAGACGTCGCCCCGGCGGACCATCGCCGCCAGCTCGGCGGCGGTGCGCCCGGTCAGCTCGTCGCCGGTCGGAGTCACGCCTCCTCCCCGAGGATGCGGGGAACGCGGAAGCGCCCGTCCTCCGCCGCCGGCGCCATGTCCAGCACGACGTCCCGGTCGAGGCACGGCACCCGCTCGTCGGCCCGCAGCACGTTGGCCAGCGGTATGGGGTGCGACGTCGGCGGCACGTCGGCGGTGTCGAGGGCCGCCACCCGGGCGGCGTGCTCCAGGATGGCGCCGAGCTGGGTGGTGAACTGCTCGATCTCCGCCTCCGAGAGGGCGAGGCGGGCGAGGCGGGCGACGTGCTCGACGTCGGCGCGGGTCAGGGGGTTGGACACGGCCCGGATTGTAGGTGGAGCCCCGGGTGTCTTTTTCGGGCGATTTGTGCGATTCTGGATTTACACGTCTGGGGACGCTGGGGAACCAGAAGAGCTGGGGAGCGACTGGGGATGCGGGTCCTACTGGTAGAGGATGAAACGCGCCTGGCCAATGCGGTACGGCGCGGGTTGGAGGCGGAGGGCTTCTCCGTCGACGTTGCCGCGGACGGGAAGGACGGCTACTGGCGGGCCAGCGAAGGCCGCTACGACGCCATCGTCCTCGACATCATGTTGCCCGGCATGAACGGCTACAAGGTGTGCTCGGCGCTGCGGGAGGCCGGCCACTGGACGCCGATCCTCATGCTGACGGCCAAGGACGGCGAGCTCGACGAGGCGGAGGCGCTCGACACCGGCGCCGACGACTTCCTCACGAAGCCGTTCTCCTTCGTCGTGCTCACCGCCCGGCTGCGGGCGCTGCTGCGGCGGGGGGCGCCGGCCCGGCCGGCGGTGCTGACCGCCGGCGACCTCCGGCTCGATCCCGCCTCGCACCTGGCCTGGCGGGCCGACGACGAGCTCAACCTGACCGCCCGGGAGTTCGCGCTGCTGGAGTTCCTGATGCGCCGGGTCGGGCAGGTCACGTCGAAGACGGAGATCCTCGAGCACGTCTGGGATCCCGCCTACGACGGCGACTCCAACATCGTCGAGGTCTACGTCGGGTATCTGCGGCGCAAGGTCGACGTGCCCTACGGGCGGCGGGCGATCCAGACGGTGCGGGGCGTCGGGTACCGCCTCGCTCCCGATGGCGGTTAACCCCTTCGCCTTCACGCGCAACCGGCCGGCCCTCCGGTCGAGGCTCCGGCCCCGGCGCCGGCTACGGCCCCTGCGGCGCTGGTTCCTGGCCTCGGTCCGGGCCCGGACGACCGCGCTCTCGATGCTGGTGGTGGCGGCGGCGCTGTCGGCCGGCGCCATCAGCCTGGTGGTGATCGTCTCCCGGTCGCTCGTCCGCAACGTCGACGAGACCAACCTCACCCGGGCCGAGGACGTCGCCGCCCGGGCCCGGACCGGCGCCCTCGGCCGGATCATCCCGGTCTCCGGCGGCGCCGGCGACCGGTCGGTGTTCATCCAGGTGGTCGACCAGTCGGGCAGCGTGGTGGCCTCGAGCGAGAACTTCCTGGACCCCAACGCCTTCATCTACCTCTATCCCGACCAGAGCGGCGACCACCCGATCCTGTGGCGGCGCACCGTCCACGGCCCGCCGATCGCCCCCCACGCCGACTTCCGGATCGTCGTCCTCACCGGCCAGACCCCGAACGGGCCGGCGAACGTGATCGTGGCCACCGAGATGGCGCAGGCCGAGGAGACGGTCCACGAGCTGCGCCGGGCGCTGGAGTACGGCGCCCCCGGCGTCCTCCTCCTGGCCGGCCTGCTCATCTGGCTGCTCGTCGGACGGGCCCTGCGGCCGGTGGAGCTCATCCGCTCGCAGGTGGCGGCCATCACCGACACGCACTCCCTCGACCGCCGGGTCGCCGAGCCGCCGGTCGACGACGAGGTCGGCCGCCTGGCCCAGACGATGAACGCCATGCTCGACCGGCTGCAGCGTTCGGCGGAGCGGCAACGGCGCTTCGTCGCCGACGCCTCCCACGAGCTGCGCAGCCCGCTGGCCTCGAGCCGGGCCCAGCTGGAGGTGGCGCTGTCCCATCCCGACCCGTCCACCTGGGAGGACACGGCTCGCGACCTGCTGTCGGAGAACTTGCGGATGGAGCGCCTCGTCAACGACCTGCTGTTCCTGGCCCGCAACGAGGACGCCCCCGCCGGGCCGGCGCGGACCGCCGTCCTCGACCTGGACGACGTCGTCCTCGCCGAGGCCGGCCGGCTGCGGACCCGGGGCCGGGTTCAGGTCGACATCTCGAAGGTGTCGGCCGGTCGGGTCCGCGGCGTCGGCGACCACCTGACCCGGGTGGTGCGCAACCTGCTGGAGAACGCCGAACGCCACGCCGCCTCGACCGTGCGCCTCGAGCTCGGAGCGGTCCTGCCCCACGGCCGGGGGCCCCAGGTGCAGCTGGTGGTGTCGGATGACGGCCCCGGCGTCCCGCCGGAGCACCGGGAGCACATCTTCGACCGGTTCATCCGCCTCGACGACGCCCGCAGCCGGCCCGACGGCGACTGCGCCGCCGGCACCGGGCTCGGCCTGGCCATCTGCCGGGAGATCGTCACCGCCCACGGCGGGCGGATCTGGGCCGACCAGGCCCGCGGCGGCGGCGCCAGGTTCGTCGTGCAGCTGCCCGCGGACTGAAACCGGCGTTCCTCTTCCGCTGTATTCCGGTAAAGGAACGCCGGTTGGGAGAGGGTCAGGCGTCGACGAGTTCTCGGGCCTGGCGGCGCTCGGTGAGGCGGCGGGCCACCGACTCCAGCCGGCGCATGTAGCGCAGGACCCGGGCCCTCGCCTCCTCGGCCTCGGTCGAGAGCCCCTCGACCTCCTCCAGCCGCCAGTGGCGCAGGACCACCGGGACCAGCACCTGGTCGTAGTGGAGGGCCAGGTCGTAGATGCCGGCCCGGGCGATCGCCGCCGCCCGGGCGGTGAAGTTCACGATGCCAGTCCCCGGCATCTCGAACTCCCGGACCTGGCGGTCGACGGCCAGCACCACCGCCGACGGATCGATGGCCAGGGCCTCGGTCACGAGCTCGCGGTAGAAGAGGTAGTGGAGGTTCTCGTCGGCCGCCACCCGGGCCATGACCTCGTAGCCGACGGGGTCGCCGAGCAGCTTGCCGGTGTTGCGGTGCGAGACCCGGGTGGCCAGCTCCTGGAGGGCCACGTAGACCAGCGTGTCGGCCGGAGTGGTCGGTTCGGGCACCACGCCCCCCGACACCTGGGCCATCCGGCCCCGCTCGAGCTCCACCGGGTCGAGCGCCCGGGTCACCGTCAGGTAGTCGCGGATGACGATGGAGTGCCGCTGCTCCTCAGCCGTCCACCGCCGGATCCACTCCCCCCACACCCCGGGACCGAACATGTTGTCGATGGTGTGGAAGTAGTAGGGAAGGTTGTCCTCGGTCAGGAGGTTGACGAACAGGGCGTCCCGGACGGCGTCGGGGACCGGGAACTCCTGGGGATCCCAGACTTCGTCGGGCTCGAAGTCCCGGGCCCGGCCCCAGGGGACGTAGAGGTGGGGAAACCATTCCTTGGCCGAGGCGATGTGGCGCTCCACGAGCTTCTCGGCGGCGGGCATGAGGTCGTGGATCAGTCGGAGGTCCTCCGGCGACCGGGAAGTCGTCGTCATGGGCCCCAGCCTACCTACATGTCGGTAGGCAAGCGAGCCGTTGGCGCCCCGCACCGGGTTCGCCCCGGCCGGCGGCTAGAATAGGTGTTCGAGCCGAGCGTCAACTCCGCCACCGACCGCTGCGGGGGGCGCCGGCCGACCTTACGTCGTCGGGGGAACGTCCCCCGAGCCCCCGGGCGCAGTTCGGGGGATCTGTCCGGAGACGGTCGTTCCGGGCCCCGAACGCACCAGGAGATGACGATGTCAAACGACGCCGGGTTCGGCACCATCGGGGTGTCGCCCGACCTCTGCGACGCTCTGGCGGCCCAGGGCATCAGCGAGCCCTTTCCCATCCAGATCCTGACCATGCCGGCCGCCCTCGCCGGGCGGGACATCTGCGGCAAGGCCAAGACCGGCTCCGGCAAGACGCTGGCCTTCGGGATCGCCGCCATCGAGCGGACGAAGCCGGCCGCGCCCCGCCACCCCCGGGCGCTGGTCCTCGTGCCGACCCGGGAGCTGGCCATGCAGGTGGCGGGCGTGCTGGCGCCGCTGGCGACGGTGCGGGACCTGACCGTCGTCACGGTCTACGGCGGCGACTCCACCCGCAAGCAGGCCGCCGCCCTCGGCCGCAAGGGTGACATCGTGGTGGCCACCCCCGGCCGGCTCATCGACTTCCTCGAACGGGGCGAGATCTACCTCGACGAGATCGACATGGTCGTCCTCGACGAGGCCGACCGCATGGCCGACATGGGCTTCACGCCCCAGGTGACGTGGATCCTCCGCCACCTCGGCGACGTCCATCCCCAGACGATGCTGTTCTCTGCGACGCTCGACGGCGACGTCGACCACCTCGTGAAGAAGTACCTCGTCGACCCCGTCCACCACGAGGTGGAATCCGACCAGCCGACGGTCGACCTGATGGAGCACCGCTTCCTCAAGGTCCACCAGATGGACAAGGTCAACGTCGCCGCCTCCATCATCAACGGCGCCGAGCGCTGCCTCGTGTTCGTCCGCACCAAGCGGGGCGCCGACCGGGTCGCCTCCGACCTCCGCCGGGCCGGCGTGAAGGTCGGTGTCATCCACGGCGACCTGCCCCAGAAGACCCGCTCCCGGGCCATGGCGGACTTCGGCTCGGGCGCCATCCGGGCGCTGGTGGCCACCGACGTCGCCGCCCGGGGCCTCGACGTCAAGGGCGTCGACGTCGTCCTCCACTACGACCCCGCCGAGGATCACAAGGCCTACCTCCACCGCTCCGGGCGCACCGCCCGGGCGGGGAAGACCGGCGTGGCCGTCAGCCTGGTGCTGTGGGACCAGGAGCGGGAGGCCGAGGCGCTCCAGCGGCGGCTCGGGATCGCCCAGCCGGTGATCGAGGTGTTCTCCAACGACGTGCGGCTCGAAGACCTGGCCGGCTGGGACCCGGCGGCCGATGCCGTCGACACCGTCCCCGAGGCCGAGGCGGCCACCGGCACCGACGGCGCCGGCCCGGCCGCCCCGCCGCCGCCGAGCGCCTCGCTGCGGCCCAAGCCGGGCCCGGCGCGCCGGCGCCGCCGCATGCTCTGAGCCGCTCTGGCGAAAGGGCGCCGTCCCCGCCGTACACTCGCTCGGGTGGAACGCAGCGTCCGAGTACTCCACATCGAGGACAGCCCGACCGACACCGAGCTTGTCCGGGCCGTGCTCGGCCGCTCCCCGGTGGCGGACTTCGGCGTCGAGTCGGTCCCCACGCTGGCCGACGGGCTGGCGCGCCTGGCAGCAAACGGCGGGGCGGACGGCGGCTTCGACGTCATCGTCCTCGACCTGCACCTCCCCGACGCCGAGGGCCTCGAGACCTTCACCCGGGTCGCGGCGGCCGCCGGCGGGACTCCGATCGTCGTGTGCACCGGCAGCGTCTCCGAGCACCTCGGCATCGCCGCCGTCGAGCACGGCGCCCAGGACTTCGTCGTCAAGTGGAGCACCGACCCCGAGGCGCTCGGGCGGACGCTCGTCTACGCCGTCCAGCGGTCCCGCCAGCTCGCCACCCTCCAGGCCCACCTGGCGGAGTCGGCCGGCGCCGGTGACCGGCTGGCCGCCGCCAACAGTGCCATCCGGGAGTTCCTGGCCATGGTCGTCCACGAGATCCGGACGCCGATCACGATCATCTCCGGCTACGCCAACCTGCTGCGCGACGCGCCGGGCACCTTCACGCCGGCCGAGCAGGCCGAGAGCCTGTCGACGATCCTGGCCCAGACGGAGCGGCTCCGCCGGCTGACCGACACCCTCCTCACCCACGAGGGCCTCGAGGCCGGCGCGGTCACCGCCCACCCCACCGAGGTGTGCGTGGTGGAGGCCGTCGACGGAGCGCTGGCCGCCGCCGGCCCGGCCGGCGCGGAGTTCAAGGTGTGCTGCGATCCGGGGCTCACGGCCCACGTCGATCCCGCCCACCTCCAGCAGGCCCTGGTGAACTACGCCACCAACGCCCTGAAGTACGGCGCCCCGCCCTTCGCCGTCACCGCCGCCCGCGACAACGGCGACGGCCCGGCGGCGGTCGTGATCCGGGTGACCGACGATGGCGACGGCGTGCCCGCCGACTTCGTCCCCCGGCTCTTCGGTCGGTTCGCCCGCCTCGGCGGAGGGCCGGCCGGCGCCGGCGTCCCGGGCACGGGCCTCGGTCTGTCGATCGTGGCCGGGCTGGCCCACGCCAACGGCGGCGATGCCTGGTACGAGCCGGGCGAGCCGCGGGGCGCCCGGTTCTGCCTGCGGATCCCGGCCGGTCACGTGAACCCGAGCTGATTCAGGGGCCTCGGAACTTTTATGTAAGGGTGCCCTTCCGGCGGTGCGTCGGCTGCCCTAGGGTTGTCTCCTCGGCTTCCCGTTCCCCGGGGAGGCCGCAGGGGGAGGGAACGACATGGGAGGAGAGGGCACCGCCGAGCGCCGGCGGCGCCGGGTGCTGGCGCTGACCACGGGACTCGTCCTCGTGGCCGCCGGCGGGCTGGCGGCCGTGACCCGGGCGACCCGCACGAGCGCCGCCACCGGCCGGACGCGGACGTACTACATCGCCGCCGATCCGGTCGACTGGGACTACGCGCCCTCGGGGAAGAACCTGCTCGGCCCCCGGTTCGACGCCACCGCCGGGACGTACCTCGAGCACGGCGACGACCGCATCGGCCACGTCGACCGGAAGTCGATCTACCGGCAGTACACCGACGGCACGTTCAAGACGCTGGCCCCGCGGCCCAAGGAATGGGAGCACCTCGGCGTCCTCGGCCCGCCGATCCGGGCCGAGGTCGGCGACACCGTGAAGGTGGTCTTCCGGAACAACACCCCGTTCCCGGCCAGCGTGCACCCCCACGGCCTGTTCTACGACAAGGCCTCCGAGGGCGCCGACTACGACGACGGCACCAGCGGGGCCGACAAGGCCGACGACGCCGTCCCGCAGGGCGGCGAGCACACCTACGTCTGGCCGGTCCCCGACCGGGCCGGGCCCGGCCCCGGCGACGGCAGCTCGGTGCTGTGGGCCTACCACTCCCACACCGACGAGATCACCGACACCAACGCCGGCCTCATCGGCCCGATCATCGTGACCCGGCGGGGTATGGCCCGGGCCGACGGTTCGCCGAAGGACGTCGACCGCGAGGTCGTCACGCTCTACAACATCTTCGACGAGAACGTGAGCCCCTGGCTCGACTGGAACATCGAGCACCACACCGGGAAGCCGAAGGAAGTGAAGAAGGACGACGGGGAGTTCAAGGAGTCGAACTTCAAGCACTCGATCAACGGCTACCTGTTCGGCAACCTCCCGGGGCTGGACTTCGAGAAGGGCGAGAAGGTCCGCTGGTACGTCATGGGCGCCGGCACCGAGACGGGGTTGCACACGCCGCACTGGCACGGCAACACCGTCATCTCCGGTGGGATGCGCATGGACATGCTCGATCTGCTGCCGATGACGATGAAGGTGGCGGACATGGTGCCCGACGACCCCGGGACCTGGCTGTACCACTGCCACGTCAACGACCACATCGCGGCGGGGATGTCGGCGTTCTATCGGGTTTCGTAGTTCGTTCTCCCCGCGCCCCATGTCGGGGGGCGGGGCCCCGACCGGCGGCTCCAACACTGCTCAGTCGCCGGTGGACGGTCGGGGGGCGGGGCCCCGACCGGCGGCTCCGACACTGCTCAGTCGCCGGCGGCCGGGGCCCCGCCCCCCTCCACTCTTTAGGTCAGTACTCGCAGTTGACGAGTTCGTCGCCGCCTCTTGCCAGGCAGTCGTCGAAGCCGTCGCCGCCGTCCATCTTCACGTGGCCGCCACCGTCGTGGATGAGGACGTCGTCGCCGGGACCGCCGACGAGGTAGGACGGTGCCACGGTGTTGCCGACTTCGAGCGTGTCGTTCCCGTCGTCACCGATGAGGGTGACGCTGTGGACGGTCCCCACGGTGCTGAGGTCGTCGTCGCCGGTGTCGCCCCGGACGATCGAATTGCCGCCGGGGCCGACGGTGATGGAGTCGTTGCCGGCGGCGCCGCAGATGAAGTCGTTGCCGCCCCGGCCGTCGATGGTGTCGTCCCCGTCGCTGCCGATGATGGTGTCGTCGCCCCTGGTGCCCTCGAGCACCGCCGGGCCGGGCTGGCCCGAGGCGTCGAGCCAGGTGTGGCTGGCTGGTTCACCGTTGCAGAGCCCGCCGATGGCGTGGGCCGCCCCCGGGTTGAGCAGCGCCAGGCCAAGCAGGAAACCGCCGGTGGCGGTCGCCGTCATGAGCCGCGCCGCAGCTGTCGTAATTCGCATGGTTGCGTGCCTCCTGAATCGGACAATAAACGCCGGGGTGGAGGCGCCTGCCTATGGTCCCAGCTGCTTGTTTGGCATCCCCAGCCCCAGAACCACAGAGTGCGCTAACCGCAGAATAGGGTCAAGTCGGGGGGCCTGAACTCCTCTGAAGAACCGAGGCGGATTATCAAGATCCCAACCTCAGAAAGACCGTCAAAAGACGGCACGCATTTTCTGAAATTTCCTGCGGGACTCATTCACGCCGTCAGGCCGCGGGCGATCGCCACCGCGCTCCCGGCCGCGGCCAGCAGCAGCATTCCCCTCCTCACCGCCTGCGGCGACGGGCGGTGGCCGAGCAGGCGGGCGGCGAGCAGGCCGCCGGCGAAGCCCACCAGCAGCGCCGGTGGGAGGTGGCGGGGAAGGCCGAGGGAGGCCAGCGTCAGGACGTTGAGGCCGAGGAAGGCCAGCTGCATCGTCGGGCGGAGGCGGTCGGGGGGCCAGGCGGCGTTGAGGGCGAAGAGGGCGACGGGCGGGCCGCTGATCCCGGCCACGACGTTCAGGGCGCCGCTCACCAGGCCGGCGGCGATGGTGCCGCCCGCCCCGGTCCCCCGCCGGAACCGGCGGCCGGTGGCCAGGGCGGCGACGGCGGCCAGGCACACGGCGCCGGCGAGGACGGTCAACGGGCCCCGGGGCACTCGGCGCACGATCCAGGCGGCCGGCAGGATGGCCACGACCGCCGGCCCGAGCAGGAATGCCGCCGCCCGGCCGTCGGCCCGGCGGTGCTCCCGGGCGAGGACGGCGACGTTGACCGCCGCCGACAGCACCAGGTTGAGCTGGACGCCGGCCGGGGCCCGGTAGGCGGCGATGAGGAACGGCGCGCTGACCAGTGAGAAGCCGAAACCGGTGACGGCCTGGGCGGCGACACCGGCCGCCACCGCCAGCGCCGCCAGGAGGGAAGCCAACGCTATTCGGCGTACATCGCTTCGATCTCGGCCTCGAAGTGGGCGGCGACGATGTCCCGCTTCACCTTGAGCGTGGGCGTCAACTCGCCTTCGGCGATCGACAGCTCCCGGGGCAGGATGGCGAACTTCTTGATCTGCTCCACCCGGGCCATCTCGGTGTTCACCTGGTCCACCGCCTGCTGGAGCTCGGCCCGGACCTCGGCGCTCTGCTCGGGCGGTCCGGCCACGCCCCGCTCCCGGCAGAACTTCTCCGCCGCCTCGGGGTCCAGCGTGACGAGGGCGGTGAGGAACCTGCGCCGGTCGCCGATGACGACGGCCTCCGAGACCAGCGGGTGGTTTCGCAAGCCGCCCTCCAGCAGCTTGGGGGCCACGTTCTTCCCGCCGGCGGTGATGAGGATGTCCTTCTTCCGGCCGGTGATCGACAGGAAGCCGTCGGCGTCGAACTCGCCGAGGTCGCCGGTGTGGAGCCACCCGTCGGCCAGCGCCTCGGCGGTGGCCTCCGGGTCCTTGGCGTAGCCGCTGAAGACGTTGCGGCCCCGCACGATGATCTCGCCGTCGTCGGCGATCTTGACCTCGACGCCCGGGTAGGCCGGCCCGACGGTGCCGAAGCGGGTCCGCCCCGGGGTGTTGAAGGTGGTGGGGCCGCAGTCCTCCGACTGGCCGTAGACCTCGTAGATCGGCAGCCCGAACCCGGCGAAGAACTCGAGGATCTCCTTCGACACCGGCGCGGCGCCACTCACCGAGATCCGGGCCTCCGACAGGCCCAGCCCGTCCTTCACCTTGGAGTACACGAGCTTGTCGAAGACCGCGTACTGCGCGGCGTCGACCACCGAGACCCCGAGCCCTCCGGCCCGCCGCGTCGTCACCCGCCGGCCCACGCCTGTGGCCTGCTCGACCAGCTTCGCCTTGGCGCCGGTGTTCTCGGCCAGCTTCTCGACGACGCCGGCGTGGAACTTCTCCCAGATCCGGGGCACGCCGAAGAAGATCGTCGGCCGGACCTCGACGAGGTTGGCGTTGAGCCGGTCGAGCGACTCCGCGTAGTAGACGGGGAAGCCGGCGGTGGCGGCGATGTGGATGGTGAACATCTGCTCGGCGATGTGCGACAGGGGCAGGTACGACACGACCCGGTCCTGCTGCGTGACGCCGACGAGCTCGGCGCCCTGGGCCGCCGTCCAGGCCATGTTGTCCTGGGTGAGCATGACCGCCTTCGGCCGCCCGGTGGTCCCCGACGTGTAGATGTAGGTCGAGATCGTGTCGGGCCGCAGCGCCGCCAGCCGCTGGTCGAGGCCGTCCTCGGCGCCGGGCTGGGCGCCCCCGGCCAGGAACCGGTCCCAGCCCAGCACCGACGGGTCGTCGATCTCCGGCGTCCCCCGCATCGTCAACACGTGCCGGAGGTGGGGCAGCTCGTCGCGCACCGCGGCGATCTTGCGCCACTGGGCCTCGTTCTCCACCAGGACGACGGGCGCCTCGGAGTGGTTGAGGATGTAGGCGCACTCCGCCGGCGACGACGTGGCGTAGATCCCGGCCGGCACCGCGCCGGCGGCCATGGCGCCCACGTCGAAGATCACCCACTCCGGACGGTTCGACCCGAGGATGCCCACCGGCCGGCCGGGCTCGACGCCCAGGGCGACGAGCGCCGCCCCGGCCTGGCGGACCTCAGCGGCGTAGCGCTCCCAGGGGGTCGCCTCCCAGCCGCCCGGTCCCCGCACGTGGTAGGCGGGCGCCGAGCCGAGCCGCCGGCCGTTCCCGATCACGAGCTGGGGGATCGTCTCCAGGGCCACCGCACCGCCTCCTCTGGCCGCCGACCTGAACCGTCGACGCTACCCGGGTTACAGCGTGGTGACCCGCCTGGCGAACTCCACCGTCCGCTCCTCAACGACGTCACGGTCGTAGTCGAGGGTGGCGACGTGGTACGAGCGCTCCAGGACGATCCGCTCCACCGGCCCGCTCACCGCCGAGGCCAGCACGTCGGACGAGCTCGCGGGCACGACGTGGTCCTCCCGGGACGTGAGGATCAGTACCGGGCAGCGGATCTTCCCCAGGTCGCCGTGGAGCTCGGTCACGGCCTCCATCAACGAGATCAGCGGCCGGAGCGGCGTGGCCGGATAGGCGCCCTCGCTCACCCCGGGAAGGGCGATGTCCGACCCGATGCCGTCGAAGCGGTCGAGGCCCTGGGCCACCGCCGCCTTCAGCATCTCGAGGAAGCTCGGAGCCGGCGGCTCGAACATCCCGTTCACGGCGACGAGCCCGGCCACCGTCGGGTTCCGGGCGGTGACCCAGGCAGCCAGGGTGGCGCCCATCGACAGGCCGACGACCACGATCGAATCGGTCCGGTCGGCCAGATCGAGGTAGGCCGCTTCGGCGGCGGCCGACCAGTCGGAGAAGCCCGTGGTGAGCATGTCCTCCACCGACGTGCCGTGCCCGGGGAGGACCGGCAGCTCCACGGCGAAGCCGGCGGCGGCCAGGACGTCGGCGACGCCCCGCATCGACGACGGGTTGCCGGTGAAGCCGTGGAGGACGAGCGCGCCGTGCGGGCCGCCGGCGACGGAGAACGGCTCGGCGGACGGCCGGAGAGGGACGTCAGACATAGGGGTCTTCCGGCCCGCCAGCCAGCGCCCACCAGCCGTCGGGGGCCGGCGACCAGTGCTCGTCGGGGACGATGCAGTCCACCGGGCAGGCCGGCAGGCACTTGTCGCATCCGCTGCACAGCTCGGGCACGATCACCACGTCGGGGCCGTCGTTGAAGATGGCGCCGAACTGCGGCGGACAGGCCCGCAGGCAGGCGTCGCAGTTGATGCAGATCGACATGTCGATCCGCAGCGGCGGCGTCCGCCACTTGGGGTTGCGCTGCCGGGTGGCGAGCCGCTCCGCCCGGCCGGTGGTGACGGGAATGGTCAGCCCCGGCCGCGCCGCCAGACGGCCCGGCGCACCTCGGACTCTGCGCCCTCGGCGGCCGAGGAGAGGATGGCGATGGCCTCGCCGATGAGGTCGGCCTGGGTGAGGAGCACGTCCTCCATCTCGGAGATCTTCCGCTCCAGGTCGGTGAGGCGCTGCTTGTCGTCGCGGAAGTCCTGCGTGATGAGCAGCGCCGCCCCGAGCCCGATGAGGACGGCGCCGCCGACGCCCCCGCTGATCAGGTAGGGCATCTGCAGGAAGACCTGCGGGAGGTCGCGGACCTGGTACCAGGCGACGAGGATGGCGACGCCGCCAGCGGCCATGAGGAGCCAGCCCAGCACCGCCCGCCAGCGGCGGAAGAGCTGTTCCTGGACGAGCGCCTGGAGCTGAGCCTGCTGCTCCCGCCGGTCGGCAGCGGCACCCGTGATCGGTTCCAACGGCGCTCCTAGCCCAAGCGGCGGATCAGGAAGCGGGACAGCGGCAGGATGAGCCCGAGGCCGATGAACGCCCCGAAGGCCCGGCTGACGCTGTGGGCGCCCCGCAGACCCAGACTATCGGGCAGGTGCGGCAGACCGAGCGCGACGCTGTTCGGATCCGTCGGCGCCTGGCCGGCGCTGTCGGTCGTCGACGACGAGCCGGGCCCGGCCGACGGGTTCGTCGCCGCCGGGCCGCCGTCGGAGCCGGCGGGGGCGGTGCTCGAGACGCCGGGACCCGACGTTCCCGCAGGGCCCTTGCCGTTCCCCACCGCTTCCGGCGCGGAGGCGCCGCGGCCCCGGCTGTTCTCGGTGGCGCGGCTGCCGGTCGCCGGGGCGCTCGGCTTGACCGAGACCGGCGGAGCGGCCGGCGCGACGGCCGAGGGGGCGGTGGTGGTCACGACGACCGGGTTGCCCTTGGCGTCCTGCTGGACCTCGATGTGCTTGTTGGCGTCGAGGGCCGCCACCACGGCGGTGGAGTGACCGAGCTGGACCGGATCGCTCAGCGCCGCGGCCTGCACCGGCCCGGCCGACTGCTCGAAGATCACCGACAGCGCCGGGACGTCCACGGTCACGTGGTCCGGGGCCTTCACGACCTGGAGGTCGAAATTCGGCAGGTTGAGGATGATCCCCCGGTCCCGGAGCTTCTTCAGCAGGACCTTGGCGCCGTCGTAGGCCTCCTGGTCCGAGGGGCCGGCGTTGGCCAGCCGCAGCCCGGCCCGGGTGAGCTCGACGGGGTTGTCGAGGATGTAGAAGTTGTCGATCCGGATGTCGGCCCGACCGTCCTTGCTGTTCTCGGCGCCGGCGCCGAGGGCCTGGGCGGTGGTCACCAGCCGGGAGAAGTGGACTTCGTTCTTCGGCCCGATCGAGACGTTGTCGAGCTCCGAGGTGGCGGTCGAGACGAGGCGGCCCTTGTCGTCCATCGACAGGTCCTGGGTGGCCGAGGAGGAGCCGACGCTCACGTAGCCGGGCAGGGCGCCGGCCGGCCCGGCGGCGCTGCCGGTGGAGTGGACCGGCTGCGAGGCGCAGGCGCCGGGGCAGTCGGTGACGGCGTGGATGTTGCCGGGGAACTTCCCGTCCTTCCCGGTGAAGGAGGCGGACTGCTCGCTGTGCCCGGCGGCGTCACCCTCGTGGCCCGCCCGGGCGATCATCAGGAACGGATCCTTGCAGGCGTCATAGCCGGCGCACTGCAGGCCGCTGATGTCCTGGCCCGACATGGTCTTGCCCGAGCCGTCGGGGTTGCTCAGGGCGGCGTAGGCGCTGGCGACTCCGAGCGGGTTGGTCTTGCCCACCACCGCCGGGACGTGGACGTCGCCGACGGGAACGCTCGAGGAGTCGGCCCAGACCAGCGGCTGGGCACTGCTGTACACGCTGTAGGCAGCGGGAGCGGCCGGCGCCGCCGACGCGGTCGAGGCCGCGAGCGGTACCACCGTGACGGCTGCCACCGCCGCCACGACCAGGCCCCGGGGGAGGGTGCCCAGCTTCATTGGGGTGCTCCTTTGCTTCGACTGGCGGAGTCGCCTCCGCCGGGCTGCGTCGACTGCCACGAAAGGTCCGTCAGCGTCAGGTTACCTGACTCTGCGCACAGACATACCCGACTATTTTCGATGACAATCGCCCGGTCGGCAAGGCCGAGTGTCAGGTTGACGAACTGGTCGATGACCAGCAGCGACACCCCGGCCAGGCTCAACCCCCGCAGCACGTCGAAGAGCTGGCAGGCCAGGGCGGGCGAAACCCCGGCCGAGAGCTCGTCGACGACGAGCAGTTTCGGCCGGCTGACCAGGGCCCGGGCCAGGGCCAGCACCTGCTGCTCCCCGGCAGGAAGGGCCGCCGCCGGCCGGTAAGCCTGGGCCCGGAGGCCGGGGAAGAGATCGAGGGCCCAGTCCACGTCGGACGCCGCCTGGCGCCCCCGGGTGTGGGCCCCGACCCGCAGGTTGTCGAGGACGGTGAGGCCGGAAAAGATCCGGCGGCCCTGGGGAACGCCGACCACTCCCGCCTTCACGATCGCTTTGGGCGATAGCCGATCGAGCCGTCGCCCGTCGAACGTGATGGTTCCCGCCCTCGGCCGGAGGACGCCGGTGAGGGCCCGGGCCAGCGTCGTCTTCCCGGCCCCATTGGGCCCGAGGAGCGCCACGACCTCGCCGTCGCCGACCTCGAACTCGATCCCCCGGAGGACGGGCGCCCCGGCGTACCCGACGTCGAGACCCGTGACGGCCAGCATCAGTTCAGGTCCCCCGGCCCCGCCGGCCCCTCCGGGCCGCCGCCGGGGGACGCCGGGGGCGGCGTCGGAGGCGGCGGATCCGCACCCCGGAGGAACGCCGCCTGCACCCGGGTGTCGGCCCGGACGTCGGCGGGCTCGCCCTTCCCGACGACCGACCCGCCGTCGAGCACGTAGACGAAGTCCGCCAGGTTGGTAATGGCCGGGAAGTCCTGGCCGGTCACGAGGACGGCGATGCCCATCTCGTCGCAGACCATGCCGATCCGTTCCGACAGGTCACGCCGGTCCTCTCGGGCCAGACCGGCGGCGGGCTCGTCGAGGATGGCCAGCCGGGGGTCGGCGGCCAGCGCCCGGGCCAGATCGACGACGCGCTGCTCGCCGGGGCCGAGCCGGGCCACCGGCTGGTCGGCCAGCCCGTCGATGCCCAGCAGCTCCAAAACCTCGAAGGCGTGGCGGCGGGCGACGCGGTCCTCGTGCTTGGAGAGGGCCAGCCCGAAGCCGCAGGCGAAGAAGCCGCCCCGCATCCGGCGGTGCTGGGCCACCATCAGGTTCTCGGCCGCGGTCATCGACTCGAAGAGCGCCGGGCGGGCGAACGTCCGGGCCACCCCCAGCCGGCTCCGCTGGTGGGCCGGCAGCGCCGAGACGTCCCGGTCGCCGAGGTAGACCCGTCCGGTGGCCGGGCCGAACCCGCTCAGGGCGTCGCAGAGCGCCGTCTTGCCGGCGCCGTTGGGACCGATCACCGCCACGATCTCGCCGTCGTTGAGCTCGAGATCGACATCGGTGCAGGCGGCCACGGCGCCGTAGCGGACCGAGACGCCCTGGGCCCGGAACAGCGGACCGGTCCGCTTGGCCCGGGCGCCGAGGAACTGCGAGAGGTGCGACTCGAACTCGTCCCGCGACGGCGGCGCCGTCCGGAACGGCCGGGTCCGTTCCAGGGCCTTGGGGTTGAACGGCCGCCAGAGGAACTCGCCCCGCTCCGGGTGCTGGGTCTCGGTGCCGCCTTCGCCGACCGGGGCGCCGCTGTCGGCCACGGGGCCCGGCCAGGTGGCGTCGCTGCCCCGGGGCGCCCTGGTACGGGCCTCCTGGAGGCGCCGGATGACCTCCTGGAGGCGGCTGCCGCCGTCGCCGCGGTGGGGCCGGTCAGCCATCGTGACGCCCCCGATGGCCGTTGCCGCCGTCGCCGTCGCCGTCGCCGTCGCCGTCTCCAAAGGAATCGCCGCCGCCGAACGGATCGCGGCCGGCGAAGGGATCCTCGACGCCGAAGACATCGTCGGCCCCGAGGAACGGGTCCTCGGCGGCGAACGGATCGTCGGCGGCGAACGGATCGTCGGCGGCGTACGGATCGGCCTCGAACAGATCGGGCTCCCGGGCCATGCCGATGAACCCGGAGGACGCCGCCCCGACCAGCGCCGGGACCGGCGCCGGGGTCAGCCGGGCCGCCGCCCGCCGCACGAGGCCGGCCAGCCCGCCGGGCACGAAGGCGACGGTGAGGGCGGCCAGCGCCCCGACGAGCAGCACGCTCCCGGGACCGGTCGACGGAGAGCTGCCCCGCAGGGCGGGCGCCACCTCGAAGGCGAAGACCACCGCCGCCGCCCCGGCCAGCGACCCCGACCCGCCGATCACCGTGTAGAGGAAGTACTGCACCGACAGGAAGACGCCGAAGTGGGCCGGGTCGAGCGGGTGCCCGCCGTAGGCGCCGACGATCCCGCCGAGGGCGGCGACCACGGCCGAGAAGCACAGGGCCACCAACCGGTAGTGGGCCGGGTCGACGCCGAGGCTGCGGACGCCGGTGTCGCCGTCCCGCCCGGCGGCCAGCGCCCGGCCGACCCGGGAACGACGCAGGTTGGCGGCGAACCACACCGCCACCGCCGCCGTCAGCAGCGCCGCGAAGTAGTACGACACGGCCGGGCGGCCGGCGAAGACGTTCATCCAGTCGGGCCGGCGGAGGACCGGGGCGTGGCCGCTGAACCACTCCGACCGGGGTCCCCACAGGAGGGAGGCCGCCACCGCCATCCACACCAGCGAAACTCCGGCGAAGGCCAGCCGCCCCCGGGACCGGAAGGCCGGGACGCCGACGACCACTGCGAACGGCAGGACGGCCAGCGCCGCCAGCGGCACGGCCAGGAGGTGGGGCAGGCCGACCCGCACGCTGAGGTCGGCCACGAGATAGGCGCCGATCCCGGCGAAGGCGACCTGGCCGAGCGCCACCTCGCCCGTCCAGCCCCACAGGATCACGATCGAGGCGCAGATGAGGAAGATCGATATCCCCCGGGCCCAGGCGTCGAGGGCGGCCTCGCCGGACAGCAGCGGGACGCCGACGCCGAGGACGAGCGCCAGCCCACCGACGCCCGCCCCGCCCACCCAGGCGGGCAGGGGCCGGGCGGCGACGAGGAGCGCCTCCCGGCGGCGGGCGGCGGCCCGGGCGCCGTCACCGGCGGCGGCGGCGAACGACTCGTCGAGGGCCGGGCGGCCGAGGAACCCCGGGCGGCGGAGCAGGACGCCGGCCACCAGCAGGAAGGCCACGATGTTGCCGATGCCGCCCACGCCGCCGCTGGCGCGGGGGTTGGCCTCGATGAGCGTCGGCACCACGCCGAGCACGATGCCGGCGGCGGCCGCCCGGGGGAGGCTGCGGAACCCGCCGAAGGCGGCGGCGGCGAAGGCGAAGGCCAGGTAGGCGAGCGGCGTGTCGTAGGCGTTGGAGAGGACGGGGTGGATGACCAGCGTCATGGCCAGCGCTCCGAGCGCCGACGACAGCGCCCAGGCCAGCCGGCTGAGGGCGGCGGGGTCGACGCCGACCGCCCGGGCGCCCTCGGTGTCGGCGGCGGCGGCCCGCAGGGCGAGGCCGGAGCGGGTGCGCCGGGAGAAGGCGGTGAGGGCGGCGCCGGCGGCGGCGGCCACCAGCAGCGTCGCCACCTCGCTGCGGGCCACGGAGAAATCGCCGACGGTGAACGACGGCCCGGCCCAGGCGGCGGGCAGGAACTTGGCCCCCGACCCCCAGAGGGCGTTGACGCCGGCCAGCAGCACCGCCGAGCACCCGAGGAGCGCCACAAGGGAGGGGAGCACCTGCTCCCGCAGGCCCCGGGTGACGAGATCGCAGCCCAGTCCGAGGGCCGCCGCCACCACGATCGACACCGCCATCGCCGGCCACCACCCGAAGCCCGAGCCGAACCGGCCGCCGGAGCTCATGAGGTCGCCGTGGAGGACGGCGGCCACGGTGCCGATGGCCACGATGGCGACGTTGGGTACCCGGGCCGCCTGGTAGACGACCGTGATTCCGGCGGCGAGGAGGGCGTAGACGGCGCCGAGCGACAGGCCGATGACCAGCGTCGTGACCAGGGTCACCGGTGGCGGCCTCCCGAACGTTGGACGACGGCGCGCCAGGCGGCGCTCCCCTCGATCGTACCGTCCGATTCGCCCCCTTCCGGCTCACCCCGGGCGGCCCGGGCGGTGGCGTTGCCGCTGGTGGGAGCCGTCGTGCTCGTGGTCGCCGAGGCCGGCGGGACGCCCGGCGCGCCGGGGCCCGCCGGCGCCGTGGCGGCGGTGGTGCCCGACGTCACCGGCGCCCGGGGCGCGGTCGTCGTGCTGGTCAGCTCGCCGCGCCGGTACTTGCCCTCCAGCGTCCCGCCGCAGGCAGGGGCGGCGAGCATCGCCGCGGCCATCGCCGCCGCCAGGGCCGTCGCCGTCCGCAGCGCCAATCCGTCCCCCCGAAACCGCCTCGGTGCGGAAACGGTCGAGCTTATAGGGCGGGCTCGACCGGCCCGGCCGCTTCGGTAGTGTCAGCGGCCGTGGCCAAGCACCCGTTCCTCTCCGACGCCTGGTTCGACGAGGTTCACCGGCTCCATGACGCCGCCGGCCGCGCCGCTCCCGAGGGCGCCGAGATCCGGATGAACCTCGTGATCACCGCCACGCCGTTCGACGGCGACCTGCCCATGCACATGGCCGCCACCGGCGGCCGGGCCGACTGGGGGAAGGGCCACCTCGACGACGCCGACGTGACGCTGACGCTGGGCTACGACACCGCCCGGGCGATCTTCGTCGACGGCAACCCCCAGGCGGCCATCGAGGCCTTCATGGCCGGGCGCATCATCGTCCAGGGCGACATCACCAAGCTGATGGCGATGCAGACCGGCCCCGGGGCGGCGGCCTCGGAGCTCACCAAGGCGCTCCAGGAGATCACCGAGTAGACGCGCCCGTGCCCCGAGGGGGTAGGGCATCCGGGCCCGGTGGCGGCTGGGGAACACCACCCGGCACTCGCAGACGCTCCTACCCCCCCGGGGCACGGAACGTTTGCGATCCTAACACGACCCTTCGGACGTGCAATCGATCCCGTACCGGGTTGCGGCACATGTCCGGAAGTGGGCCCGGATGTCCCGTCGGAGACGGCGCTCAGAGATAGAGCGTCACCGTTTGGTTCCGGTGCAGCTTCGTCCCGCCGGGCGGGTCCTGCTGCTTCACGAGGCGGCCGGGCCGGTAGCCGACGACGTCGACCTGGAGGCCGTCGGCCTCGAGGGCGGCCACGGCGTCCTCCACCGTGTCGCCCCGGAAGTCCTCGACCGTCACGAGGTCGGGGCCCTTGCTCACCACCACCGTCACGGTCGAGTCGCGGGGCGCCGCCGTGCCGGGCACCGGGTCGTGGCGGATGACCACGCCGGCCGGCACGCTGTCGCTGAACTCGTCGGTGCGGGTGACCTTGAACCGCTTGGCGGTCAGCGCCTTCACGGCGTCGTCGTAGCTCTTGCCGACCACGTTGGGGACGTCGACGGGCTTCGGGCCGTCGGAGATCACGAGATGGACCTCGCTGCCCGGCGCCGCCTTGCCCGCCGGAGGCTGCTGGTCGGC
>Ga0070741_10007531_pt1 | contig 22464 bp, 13 predicted proteins | sample Coa_R1_4_FD_66440 | JGI IMG/M metagenome (GOLD analysis project Ga0070741, IMG submission 66440) | Surface soil microbial communities from Centralia Pennsylvania, which are recovering from an underground coalmine fire - Coalmine... | ecosystem: Environmental > Terrestrial > Soil > Unclassified ... | reverse complement strand
ACCATGTCCACCAGCGTATCGACTTCTTCATTAAGCGTGGCCGACAGCGCCTCGACACCCACCGGCCCGCCGTTGTAATGCCGAATGATGGTCGAAAGCAGATTGCGGTCGAGGTCGTCCAGGCCCTGATTGTCCACCCCTTCAAGCGCCAGCGCTTCGCGCGCCACTTCCAGGACAATGGCGCCGGCGGCCTTCACCTGGGAGTAGTCACGGACTCGCCGCAGGAGGCGATTGGCGATGCGCGGCGTGCCTCTCGCTCGCCGGGCGATTTCCATCGCGCTCGGTTCGTCAATTGCCACTCCCAGGATCTTCGCCGACCGCAGAATGATCTTCTGAAGGTCTTCGGGGGGATAGAACTCCAGATGGTAAAACAAGCCAAAACGGTTCCGGAGCGGCGCGGAAAGACTGCCCGCGCGCGTTGTGGCGCCGATCAGCGTGAAGCGTTTCAGCGGCACGTTGATGGTTTTGGCAAACATTCCTTTGTCCACGACAAAGTCAACTCTGAAGTCTTCCATGGCCGGGTAGAGGAACTCTTCCACGTTCGCCTGAAGGCGGTGGACTTCATCAATAAAGAGAATGTCGCCTTCACCCAGGTTCGTCAGAATCCCCATCAGGTCACCGGTCCGCTCGAGCGCGGGTCCGGAGGTGGTGGTGATTTTCGAACCCATGGCGTTGGCAATGATATAGGCAAGCGTCGTCTTCCCCAGTCCCGGCGGTCCGTGCAGCAAGGTGTGTTCAAGCGGTTCGCCGCGTTGTCTGGCAGCCGCCAGCGCGATGGATAGCTTCTCGACAACTTTGGCCTGCCCGATATACTCATCGAGCGTCGGGGGGCGGAGGGTCCGATTGAAGCTCTCTTCTTCCGGAGAGATCAGATTAGGCGATACAAGACGTTCCCTGGACATAGCACCAACTGTGGACTCGGTCACGGTGCGGCGGTCCGAACCTCACCGCTCTTGCCGGATGCAATGAAACCCTCGCGTCCCCGTCCGAGGAGCCGCGGTCGGGCCTGAGTGAAACGAGGGAGAAATCTCCCAAGGCGCTTCATCTCCGAGCGCGATCCTTCGCTTTGTCTGGAATGACGCCGAGGGGCTCGAAATGACACGGATTCCTCGTATTCCCATACCTTCCCGTTTATGGCCTCACGGAGCGACAACCGAGTTCTGCTGCTCGAAGACCTTGCGCAGCACCTCTTCCACCGACTTCAGGTTCTTGTGTCGGGCGAAGACCCCGGCCAGCATGCGTTCGGCTTCGACGCGAGAGTATTCAAGTTGTTCGAGCACCGCGAGCGTTTCAACTTTCAGTTCGCCCGAGGCCGGTTCAGCTACGGAGAGCGGTTGGTCGGTTCGCGCCAGCGCGAACTTGGCCATCTTCCCGCGCAACTCCATGATCACGCGTTCCGCTGTCTTGGGGCCGACGTAGGGAAGCGCCTTCAAGAAGGCCGTATCGCCGCGCTCGATTGCCTGCGCAATCTCATTTAGAGGGCGCACCAGACACTTGAGAGCCTTCATAAACCCCAGGCCCGGCACGGTGGTGAAAGCCTCAAAGAATTCCCGGTCGAGAGGGTCGAGGAAGCCCACGAGCTTCGGGGTCAGGTGGCCGCCGCCCAGCCCACCGTCAATGTAGTAGATCGTATAGAGAGTGAGCGGATTGCGACGTTCTCCTTCGCGGAGTCTCGAAGCGACGCCCGAAGGCACGAAGACTTCATAGCAGAGCGCGTTCGCTCTTACCAGCAGGGAATTGTGACGGATGCGATCGTAGAGCACTTCGCCGGTGATCTCTGAAATCAAAGAACAGCTCCTGTCGGGATCGGACATCCTGATGAGCCCGATGGGACGAAGGATGTCAGCTTTTCCCGATTCTACTCTTTCCGGGATACCTCGGGGAGTTTACCCTGAGCGTAATGAGAAGGATCCTTCGGCTTCGCCTCCGGATGACAAGCGAAGGCCCTCGGGATCACCGCGAACCGGCCCAGCGTAACATCCTCGATACGCCTGACAATAAACTGCCAAACCGCCCCTTACCGGCGCGCCCCATTCCCGGCGTGGCGGACCCAGTTCACGTAGCAAAGTGCGGCGGCCAGTGCATCCGCCACGTCAGGCGGGTGCGGAGTGTGGTCGAGCGTGAAGTAGTGTTGCACGGCCCGCTGCACCTGAAGTTTACTGGCGTTGCCATTTCCCGTCACCGCCTGCTTGATGCGCTTGGCGGAGAGGCTCACCACGGGAATCCCTGTCATCTCGGCGGCGAGGCAGATGACCCCGCGCGCATGGCCCATCAGGATCGAAGTCCGCGGGTAGGAGGCATGCGTGTACACCTCTTCGAGACACATGGCCTGCGGATGGAATTCCTCCATCAGCTCTCTCAGCCCGCTGAACAAGGACTCGAGCCGCGCCGGCAGGTTGTCTCCACGACTGCGAGGCGAGCGCAGCACTCCGGCCTCGATGAGCTTCACATCCGCACCGCGGCAGTCGATCACGCCGTATCCCGTGACGTTCAGACCGGGATCGACCCCAATGACACGCGTGGAGGCTCGTGGAGCAGTCTGCATTCAAAGCGATTTTATCACCACAATTCGGATTGCGGAGACCTTTGAAATGGAGAAAAGCGGGCGGAAATCGCTCTGCCGGCGGTTACCTGGGCGTTGCATCCGGCAAGCCGCCATCGACCGGGATCGTCGCGCCGGTCGTGGGGGTCTGCCGTGTGGCAAAGAAGAGCACGGCCTTGGCAACGTGGCTTCCCGTAACCCGCGCCTTGAGCAGGTTGCGGTTGCGGTAGTACTCCTCGAGGCCTGCTTCATCAAGTCCTCGGGCGCGCATCCGTCCCGGGCCGACTTCGGCCCACAGGCCGGACCGCCGTTTCCCGTGGCTGAAGACGGCGTCGGGCGCGACCATGTTGACGCGAACATCCAGGGGGGCGAATTCCAGGCTGGCGATGCGCGCAAGCTGGTGGGCCGCCGCCTTGGTCGCGCTGTAGGCTCCGAATTGCGCTCCCGGGGAAAAGACGTTCTTGGTCGAGATCAGCACGATGTCCCCGCCCGCTCCTTGCAGCTTGAAGTGACGCCCCGCTTCAGCCAGTATGAGCAGCGTGCCTTCGGTGTTGACACGTTCGAGCTTTCGAAAAGCCTCCCGGCTTAATTCAGTAAGCCCCACGGCCAAAGCAAGACCCGCATTCACCACGACCAGGTCAATGCCGCCCCAGTTGCGGATAATCGAGTCGAAGCCCTGCGCGACCGAGACGGCGTCAGTTACGTCGAGGGGCGTGGCCATGACACGATTCCCGTAGGTTGCCCTCAGTTCGGCGTGAAGATTTTCGAGGGCCTCGCCCGGCAAATCGGTCAGGGCCACGTGGCAACCCTGAAACAACAGTTCGTCCGCAATGGCCGAACCGATGGCGCCCGCCGCGCCCGTGATGATTCCCACACGCCCCTCGAGCGGCGCGTCCCTCTTCTCCCCCAGTTTGGCGTGCTGAAAGCTCCAATACTCCATGTCGAACAGGTGGTGTTCTGCAAGGCCCTGATAGGTTCCCATCGATTGAACCCTGGTCTTGACAGCGAGCGTGTGAGCAGTGATGTCGCGCGCGATATCCGCCGCCCGCACCGTGCTGCCCGCGCAAAGCGCTCCCAGCCCGGGCATGAGGATGACCCGGGGCAGGGAATCGAAGCGCGAGACACCGCTGGGCAGGCGCGTTGCGTTCCGCTCGAAATAGGCGTCGTAGGCCGCGCCGTATTCCTGCAGGGATGCAGCGATCTGCGCGCGCAGCTTTGCGGGATCTTCGTAGGCAGGCTGATCCACCCAGAGCGGCCACGGCTTGGTGCGGATCAGGTGGTCCGAAGTGAGTGGAGGGGTGAGCGCCAAGTCCCTACCTTGCTCGGAATCCACGAAGTCCAGAACTTCGCGCGTAACCAGGGGCCGGACGATCACGGGGAGGCGAGCAGGTTCCGGTTCACCCGCGGAGCGCATCATCAGCCCGCGGACAATCGGGGCCGCTTTGGACAGCCGTTCCTCTGCGGTGGCGAGTGGGGTGGATACCTGGACTCGAAGCGGCCGGCTCGAGCGGCGGCCCAGGAACTCCTCCGCCTTGGTGACGAACTCAATCATGGCCTCGTAGGATTCGCGGGCCGATTGACCCCACGTGACGATGCCATGATGCATCCACACCATACAGCGGCTCGACGGGCTTGCGTCATACGCTTCGGAAGCGGTTTTGGCCAGGGTGAAGCCCGGCTTGACGTAGTCGAGGACGATAGCCTCCTGTCCCAGGGCCTCTTCGATCCACTTCCTGCCCTCGGGCTGGTTCGTCAACGCCAGGACCGCATCGGCGTGGGTGTGGTCGATGTAGGTCTTCGGGATGAAGGCGTGGCAGAGAGTTTCGACCGAGGGCGTGGCGGAGCGGGGATTGAGCAGTTGACGGCGCAGCTCATCCAGCATGGCCGCATCGGTCAGCTCGGGGAGACGGCGGAGTTTCCGCAGACCTTCAAGCGCCAGGCCCGCGTGCCCCTCCGGCTCAATCGAGGCCATGTCGAAACCCGAAGCCTTGACGTAAATCGCAGGGATCTCGTCGCCGAAAAGATTGACGTGGTTGCATTTGACGGAGGTGTTACCGCCCCCGTGCAGGACAAGGTCCTGCTCCGCTCCCAGCAGGCGCGAAGTGTAAGTCCGCAGCGCCAGCGCTTCACCCCACTTCGGAGCATACGATTCGAGTGCGCGAGCGGCATCCGTATCCGACCATAGGTTTTTCATACGTTTCAAGAAGGAAAATCAGTGAATTTGAATTCATTCAGTGGCGCGGAGGAGAAGCCTGCGCCTTACGGCAACCCTTAACTCCGTGATCAGCGGGCATTCGTCGAAAGGATATCGATCTGCAAAACTCTCCGCCGCTTACTGGCGCGACGACCTCACCGCCGCCAGCATGAACTTGGCATTCTCCTCAGGTGTTTTCCCGTCGAAAACCGCGCTTCCCGTAACGATGATATCGACCCCGGTGCGGGCGATTTCGGCAATATTCTTCCTGGTCACGCCGCCATCGACGGAGACAAGAATCCTTCGGCCCGTTTTGGCCACCATCTGCTGCACGCGTTCAATCCTGCGGAACGTGGACGGGAAGAAGCTCTGCCCGCGAAACCCGGGATTGATGGCCAGGATGGAAACAAGATCCGCATCATCCAGCAGGGGCTCGAGCGTCTCGAGGGGCGTGCCGGGGTTGAGCGCAATGCCGCGCACAATGCCCCGCGCGGCATCGTTCACGTTGGTCATGTCACGCATCTGCTGGAGCGCCCGCTGGATGTAAGGGTCGGACTCAACCTGAACCGATATGATATCCGCGCCGGCCTCGACATAATCGGCAATCTTGCTCAGCGGCTCGTGGATCATCAAATGGACGTCTTTCAGGAGGGGCGTCTTGAGAGCCTTGATAAATGGAGGGCCGACGGTCATCATGGGACAGAAGCATCCGTCCATGACATCCACATGCACCAACTGCGCGCCCGTCCCCTCCAGTAGGGCGAGCTCCGCACCCAGCGAAAGCAGGTCAGCCGTCAGGATTCCCACGGTCAAGGTGGGAGAGATCTCCCGCAGCCGATTCACCGTCGGCGACTCAGGCATAGGAGGACCCTTTCATTTCGCGTGGACTTCCTCGGAAACGTGAGATTTCCTCGCGAGCTCGCTCTTCAGGTCACGATACAATTCAAGCGCCTGTTCGGGCTTCATTGACTCGTGTACGACCTTCCTGACCGCCTGGATCATGGCGACCGGCGCTTCGGCCTGGAAAATATTCCGGCCCATATCGACGCCCAGCGCACCTTCGCTCACCGCCCGGTACGCCATGGTGAGCGCATCAAGTTCAGGGAGTTTCTTGCCGCCGGCCATAACCACCGGAACGGGGCAGGAGGCGGTGACGGTCTCAAAGTCTTCCGCACAGTAGTAAGTCTTCACGACGTGCGCGCCAAGTTCGGCGCAGATGCGGCAAGCGAGCCGCAGGTACTTGGCATCGCGCACCAGGGCCTTGCCCACCGCTGTGACTCCCAAGACCGGGATGCCATACCGGGTGCCCAGGTCAACCAGCGTGGTCATGTTGCGGACCGACTGGGTTTCGAATTCACCGCCGATAAACACCTGGACCGCCACGGCGGAGACGTTCAGCCGGGCAGCGTCTTCCATATCCACCGCGATGTTTTCATTCGAGAGCTCTTTCAGGATGCTGGGCCCGCCGCTGGCCCGCAGGACGATGCCCCTCCCGAACGAAGACGGGATGGTCGATCGCAGGATGCCCCGAGTGAGCATCAGGGCGTCGGCGTAAGGGAGAAGCGGGAGGATGTTCACATCCACGCGCTCGAGCCCGGTGGTCGGGCCTTGGAAGTACCCATGATCAATGGCCAACATCGTGGTGCGGCCGGATGCAGGATTGAAGATCCGCGCCAGTCGGTTCTGCATTCCCCAGTCGAGTGAGACTGATCCCTTCAGGAAGAAGGGCGTGCTCTTCGCCGGAATATCCAGATAAAAATTCTTGGATTCCTTCTCATCGGCTTCAGGCATAGGCTATTGCCCCTTTCTGCAATTCGGTCATCTTGCTTTTCTTGAAACCGCTGAAATTGTCCGTAGCAAGGAGAATTTTGTCAACCCCAAACCGGAACGCCGGGTGTATCGCGCCTCTTCAGGCCGTTGCCAGCTGTGCCACGGCGGAAGCAGGCCGCTCAAGCTGAAGGGCAAGACGGGGTGAGGTCACCCGAACCGCGGCTTTGGACTTCTGGCCACCCGTGAGATCCATCACGACCAGCCCCCAGGGGTCCCCGAACTGGTCTTTGGTGCTTTTCGCGACCGCGGCCAGATGGTCGGCGAGTTGGGCCCGAAGCTTCTTGAAGGTGTTGTTCTCGGGATCCACCGAGGGTGTAGTGGCGAAGAAATTCCGGATTTGGGCCAGGATCTCGCCGGTTTGACGCATGACCTGCGCCCACCAGACGATCACCGTGTAGTCCGAAGAAATCACCTCGACTTGCAGGCCGGTCAGGTCTGGAAAGAGAGGTTTGAAGTTGGGCTGGCCGGCATCCTTCATCTTCTTCCAGAGGTCGTCCTGGATGGCGGGTCGGCGACGGTAATCATCCGGTTCTCCCTCCTGCACGAGGAGCTGCAACGCGGTGCGTCCGAGGTTTTCATACTCGTCACGCGACCGAGGCTGGCCACCTTGATCCAGGAACAGGCTTGCGGCCAGCTCGTCGCCAAAGGTCGCTTCGGCGTAAATCATGGACCGACCAAAGTCATCGATGCCGCGCAATTGCTCCTGCTTCTGCTGGGCAGTGAGGAGTCCGAGCGCCTGCGCAATATCCAGGTTGTCTTTCATGGTCTGCTGGTTGGTTTTGGCGTGCAGCTCGAAGTACCAGCATGAGCTTCCGAGTTCGGGAGCTCCCACCAGCAGCTTGCTGCCTCGGTAGGCGGCGGTAATCAGGAAGCTTTCCGCGAGCACCCGGCGCAGCTTCTGGCTGTCGGCGCCGAAATTGACCGCGGCGCTTCGGATTCGCGCCGCTGTGGCCGAATCGGTAATCACCAGGCTGCCGCTCGCTGGTTCGTAAACAATCGTGCCCTTCAAGGTAAGTTCGCTGACCGACACATAGTTGTAAATGCCGAGCAGGTTGATCTTCAGGACGTGTTTTGCTTCGCGAAGTGAGGTGAAAATGCTGCGCACGAGCGTGATTCCCCGCGGCAATGCGGCTTCGTTGTTCACCAGGGCAGAGAGATTGGAATCCAGGGCATCGTGGATCGCCTTCCGGCCCGCGGCCTCGAGTGACCCGAGGTCGATCTCGTAGAGGAAGGCCGCCTGCCTCGAGGACAGCGATTCGAACTGGTGGGTCAGGGCGATCTCCAATCCCCTTTCGACCCCGGCCTTCACTGCAGACGAGATTTCCGAAACCTGTTCCGGGCTGAGTCCCGCCTTGACAAGTTCGTCCACGTCCGCCCTGGGGTCCTTGCTGATGGCCTTGAGCAGTATCGAAACGAAGTCGAACCCTCCGAGGCCGGCGGTGATGCCTGTTTCGGCCGTCGCCTTGATGCGATACTCGCACCCGCGCCGCTTATAGTAGCCCAGTCGGATTGTCTTCCCCTCCGTCTTTTGAACGCGAATCTGGTAATTGCCAAAAATCTCGAAGGAACCGCCAACCTTAATTGATCCACCCTGCACGACGCTCAATCCGCCGGGGAGGACGGGCGAAGACACGGTCGCGAGAGGATTCAGGGCAGTGGCGAGACTGGCGGTGGCGGAGAATTTCAGCGTCCCCGTTCCGTCGATCGTGACGACGGTCCCGGCGGGAAGGTTCTCGAGGTCTTCAATGTCGCCTGGGATGCGGAAGTCGCGCAGGCTCGCGGCCAGGGCCTGAGCTACCGTGGGGTCAGTTGGCGTGGTCGGGAACAGCTTGTAGTTGGTGAGGGAAATCTCATTGCCCACGGAGAAGCCGAAGTCGAGATCCGCGGGTTCGTTCGAAACGTCCACGTTAACCGCAGCCTTCAGGCCAAAGGCAACATAGGCGTGATCCTGCGGCACCTGGATGGGGTCTCCGTATGGGTCATCCTCAAACAACGCGCCATCGGTCAAGACCTCCAGGCTGCCCGACAAGCCTGCTTCCACTGTGAGGTCAGCGCCCGTGGCGCCGATGTCGACGGGCTGTTCACACCACAGGCCGAGGGAAAGTTTCTTGAGTGGAAAATCCCTGAGCGCCACGTTCTGGACTTTGGCAATGTCCTCTTTGAGGATCGACAGTGAAACGGGCGTCTTGAAATACTTCGAAAGAGCCCCCAGCGGGTCTGGGGCCACATCAACATCCAGGCCGAATTGGTCGGTGAGTTTAATCGTTGGCATCCGGATCCTCTCACGTTCGAATTAGAGACTGTGGTTCGCGGGAAGGGGGGAACCGGGGTCAGGCGTAAATCCCGCGCAGTCGAACGGTAAAAGCCACACGATCGATGGCCAGCATGTACGCCGCAATACGGTTGTTGACGTTATGTTTCTCGCCGTACCCCACCACGGCATTGAAGGCCGCCACCATGATGTGCTTGAGCCTTTCGTTAACCATGCCTTCCGGCCAGAAATAGCCTTGCCGGTCCTGCACCCATTCAAAATAGGAGACGGTCACCCCGCCGGCATTGGCCAGAATATCCGGTACGACAAAGACTCCGCGATCGAACAGGATGTCGTCGGCAGGCGGAGTGGTGGGGCTGTTCGCCCCTTCCACCAAGATGCGCGCCTTGATTTTGCCCGCGTTTTTGCTGTTAATGACGCTTTCCGTGGCGGCCGGAACCAGCACGTCGCAGTCCTGTTCGAGGATCTCCTGGCAGTCGATGGCGTCGCCGCGCGGAAAACCCTGCACCGTCTTGTTGTGCCCCACGTAATCCAGCAACTTGGGAATGTCCAACCCGTTGGGGTTCATTACGCCGCCATTGATGTCGGCCACGCCGATGACCTTATAGCCCGATTCGTACATGAGGCGCGCCGCCTGCGAGCCTACGTTACCAAAACCCTGGATGATCACCCTTGTCTTGTCGCGCTGCCGGCCGAAGCGCTTCAGGGCCTGGTCGCAAGTAATCATGCAACCACGACCGGTGGCTTCACGCCGCCCCTGCGACCCGCCCAGGTCGAGCGGCTTGCCGGTCACACTGGCGGTCACGGTGTGGCGCACGTGCATGGAGTAGGTATCCATGATCCATGCCATGGTCTGTTCGTTGGTGTTCATGTCGGGGGCGGGGACATCGCGGTCCGGGCCAAGGTAATCCAGGATCTCCGCCGTGTAGCGCCTAGTGATGCGCTCCAGTTCACCCATCGAGAGCTTTTTCGGATCGCAGACAATCCCGCCTTTCGCGCCGCCGAAGGGGATATTGACCACGGCGCATTTCCATGTCATTTCAGCCGCCAGGCCGCGGACCTCGTCCAGGGTGACATTGGGCGCGTAGCGAATGCCGCCTTTCGCCGGCCCTCGGGCGATACTGTGCTGCACGCGGTAGCCGTCAAAAACCTCCAGTTGCCCGCTGTCCATCTGGACGGGAATGTGGACGATGATCTCGCGGTTCGGCGTGCGGAGGTACTTGACCATCCCCTCGTCGAGGTTCAGCTTGCTGGCCGCCACATCAAAGCGTGCAGCCATCGATTCGTAGACGCTCAGTTCCTTTTCGGACTCCACTACGCTCATGACGCCCCCATGGTCCGAGCGGACCTTGCTCCCGCGTGAAGTATAGCAGATGGCATGGTGGGCGGCTAGGCAGGCCGAAGAGTGATTGCCTCTTGGCGGGGTAAGGCCGGATACAGCCTCGGCCTCGGGCGCGCCGCCCCTCCCGATTCAGCCTGGGAGCGGGATGCCGGAGCAACATTGACCATGCCGGATCGCCTTCTCTCAGCCTGCCGGGGGACAAATCTTCATCTTGACCTCCCTCGATTTGCTGGAGAAGATATAGGCGAATTGCAGGTCCACTAAAGTCCTCGAAGGAGGTCAGACGTGATCTCGCGAAGGTCGGTTCCCTTTATCGCTTTCACCATGGCAGTCATTCCGACAGTTCTATGGATCGGATGCACCAAGAAGCCAGCGCCTCGGCCGGCTCGCTCGACCATGCCCATCGGCGCGCGGGTAGAGATCCCGACGCCACTCGGTTTGCCGCCGGTCCCCATTCCGCCCGACAACCCGCCTACGGCCGAGACCATCGCACTGGGCCGCAGACTGTATTACGACACGGCGCTGTCCGTAGACCACACCATCTCGTGCGCCAGTTGCCATGACCCGAAGTTCGGATTCTCGGATGGACATCAGTTCTCCGATGGCGTACGAAATCAGAAGGGTACTCGTAACGCGCCTACGGTCTTTAACGCCGCCTACTTCACCACGCAATTTTGGGACGGCCGGGCGCCAAGCCTGGAGAAGCAGGCCGAAGGGCCGGTGCAGAATCCTGTTGAGATGGCCTTCACACTTGAGGGAGTGGAGAAAAGACTTTCAGCCGATCCAAGTTACCAAGCTGCCTTCGACAAAGCGTTTGGGCCGGGGCCGATTACCTATGAGATGGTCGAGAAATGCATCGCCTCCTTCGAACGGACCGTGATCAGCGGCAACTCGCCTTTTGACCGCTATTTTTACGGAGGAGACAAGAAGGCTTTGAGCGAGTCGGCCAAGCGCGGTCTGGAAGTTTTCCGAAACCCGAAAAAAGGCGACTGCGCCGCCTGCCATCTGATTGGCGACAAGTACGCCTTGTTCATGGACAACAAATTCCACAATATCGGTATCGGGGCCGAAACTGAGCAGTTGGCAGACCTTGGGCGCTTCATGGTGACTCACATCGACTCTGACCGAGGCGCGTTCAAGACTCCTTCGCTGCGAAACATTGCATTAACCGCCCCCTATTTTCACGACGGCAGCCGGAAAACCATCAAGGACGCCATCGACTTCTACATCGGAGGGGGGAACTCGAATCCCCATCTCGACAAGGAGATCCATGTGCTTGATTTCCTTACGGGGAAAGAGCGCGCGGACCTGCAAGCTTTCCTCGAATCGCTCACGGGTGAGATCCCGCCGAACGTCGGGGCGCCGTAAATCGGAGGTGAGGAGCCAGGCAGTCCCTACGGATAGAGCCCGCGCAGCCTGGTAGCCTCTGCGACGCGGCTGAGGCCAAGCATATCCGCAGCCGTCCGCATGCTTACTTTGCGTTCGGCTTGCATCCGCAACACTTCCTGAAAGCTCTTCTTCATCACATGCTCCAGGCGCCCGTAAACGTCCTGCGCTTCCCAGAACAGATGTTGCGCATCCTGGACCCATTCAAAGTAGGAAACCGTCACCCCTCCGGCGTTGCAGAGAATATCCGGGATGACAAACGTTCCCTTTGCTTCCAGGATCTTATCGGCCTCCGGCGTGACAGGACCGTTTGCAGCTTCTGCAATGATTCGCGCCTTCACGCTGGAGGCGTTATCCCCATTAATGGTGTTTTCCAGTGCCGCAGGGATCAGGATGTCACAAGGGAGCGAAAGCAGCTCTTCAGGACTGAGCGCTTCTGATCCGTGGAAGTTTGCCACGCTGCCGGTCTTCTCTTTGTGAAGCATCAGCTTCGGAATGTCGAGGCCATCTTCGTTATACACGCATCCGCGCGAATCGCTCACGGCGATCACGTAGGCCTGGTTCGTGTCGAGGAGGTGCGCCGCACAGGACCCCGCGTTCCCGAACCCTTGCACAACCACTCTGGCCCCTTTCAAGGGCAATCGCAGATGATCGCACGCGCATTCGATGGTGTAGAACACGCCACGGCCGGTGGCTTCGTTGCGCCCCAACGATCCCCCCAGGCTGAGAGGCTTACCCGTCACCACGCCCGGGACCACGAATCCCGTGGTCATGCTGTAGGTGTCCATGATCCAGGCCATGACCTGTGGGTTGGTATAGACATCAGGGGCTGGGATGTCCTGCGCCGGCCCAATGAGGGGGAGGATGGAAGCCGCGTAGCGGCGAGTCAACCGCTCGATTTCATTTGGCGACATTTCCTTGGGATTGCAGGTCACCCCTCCTTTGGCGCCGCCAAACGGGATATTGACAACAGCACACTTCAGCGTCATCCACAGGGCCAGGGCTTTTATTTTGTCCACTGTAACCGCGGGATGGTACCTGATTCCTCCCTTGCCCGGGCCGCGGGAGGTGTTGTATTGCACTCGGTATCCCTGAAACGCCGTCACTTGGCCGTTATCCATGCGGACCGGTACACTCACTTCAAGCACCTTTTCCGGGAACCTGATCATGGCCCGCAGGTCATTTTCGAGTTCCAGAGCATCAGCCGCAGCGTCAAACTCTTCAAGCGCGACCTCATAGGCGCTCTTCACTTTTGTTTCCGTAGCGGGCATGCAAGAAGCCTCCTTAAGGGAAGATTGGGGAGAATTATGGCAGGGTACCTGTGAATTCGTTCTTTGACATGATTCGGTCTCGCAGGGCAAGATACTATCCCTTGCTTGGGTCTGCAAGAGGCAGAATGTCTGCGCTGCGGTCGCTGTAAGTGTGCAGTCATGTTCCTTCACCGAGATCACTTGCAGCAAGGAGCGGCTCATCCGGGATCACACCCAGCCGTTGCTTTTCGAGTTCAAGTTTCAGTACCGCGCTGCCGAAAGAGAATAAGGGAGAGCGTGTAAGGGAGTTCTGTGCTGGAGTGTAGTTGGGTCTCCGGTGCCTGAGATTCATTGAATCCATGAGCTTTGTCTCTTAGGAGCCTCCGCAGGATGGGTGGGAAACCGGCAGGTCGAGTTTCGGAAAATGCAGGACTGGCGGAAGGTGTGAAGATCCTTATCGCTGACGATGATTCCGCGTCGCGCAAGCTGCTCGCCGGCACGCTTCAAAGGCTGGGCTACGATGTCACTGAGGCCGCCGAGGGTACGGAGGCCTGGGAGGTCCTTCGGGGTGAAGGAGCGCCTCGGCTGGCCATCATCGACTGGATGATGCCCGGCATGGATGGCGTCGAGATCTGCCGAAGGCTTCGCACCCTGACCGACAGGCCCTACATCTACACGCTTCTCTTGAGCGCGCGAGAGCGCACCGAAGACGTGGTCGAAGGATTGGGGGCGGGCGCCGACGACTATCTGAGCAAGCCTTTCAATGCCCACGAGCTCGAAGCCAGACTTCGAGCGGGCAAGCGTATTCTGGATCTGGTGGATTTGCTGACCTCTGCTCGCGAAAGGCTGCAGCTTCAGGCTACTCACGATTCCCTGACCGGCCTGCTGAATCGCGGGGCTATCCTGGAAAGGTTGGAGCAGGAAGTTGACCGCGCGCGTCGCGAACACCTGCATGTTGCCGTCCTGATGGGCGATCTCGATCACTTCAAGACCATCAACGACGAACACGGCCATTTGATTGGAGATACCGTTCTGAGACAAGTGTCCCTGCGGCTGCGAGCCACGGTCCGGCCTTACGACGTGGTGGGCCGGTATGGTGGCGAAGAGTTCCTGATCCTGGCCCCGGGCTGCGACCGTTCCGACGCGCTGGCCCTGGCCGAGAGGATTCGTCTCAGCATCGTCAAGGAGCCCTTCGAGATTCCCCAGGGGGCCATTGCCATGACCATGAGTCTGGGCGCCACAGCCGCGGAAATCACCGGCAGGGTGGATCCTGACAGCTTGCTCCGTGTGGCCGACGCGGCCCTTTACCGAGCGAAGAGGAAGGGACGCAACTGCGTCGAAGTCGCACCCGCCGGGGAGGTCTTTTCCGAGGACACGCAAGCACCCGCCGAGTCCGGTTAGGGAGCTTTCCTGTAACGGACGTTGACAGACGGAACGCTTCTCTGCATTTTCCCTTGAATCCCGTTTCCCTCGATGGTATGGTCGCACCCGGCTAAGGGGCGGCAAACGCCGCGACCTGCGCGCCGTGAGCGCCGCAGCGTAACTTGCTGCGCCCTCGCCGACCTTCCGGGTGGGCCGCCTCTTTGGCCTTCCGCTCTTACCTTGTGCCGCGCCTGTGGTTGCAGTAGTCGGATTCACGACGATATCCCTCGGAGGATGATGCATGGGTACAGAAGAGCAGACCGCGCACCCAGCGCGCCAGGATCAGTCCAGGCACAGCAACATCGACGGCGTCGAGTTTGAATTCACGGAGGCGATGTCGGGCTTTGTTGCTGTGGGGGAAACCGACCCCAAGAAAGGCCTGGAACGTGGCCGGAATGAAAACACTCCCTGCGGTTTTGAGGTGAAGATTCACACTTCGGACCTTGGGCGCTTCCTTCGCGTCATGGAACACCAGGCGGAGATGACCGGCACGCTCACCTTTGCCCCGCTTGGCGGGACATTCCCTATCCGTGACGGTATTTTCAACCTGTTCCGAATCGAGGGCGAAGCGGGCGTCCGCCAAATGATTTACGCTTTTCGCTTCACGGCCTCCGATGGCCAGACTTACTATTTGCGCGGCCACAAGAACATTTACGACAACCCCGATGAATTCCATCCCGTTGCCGATATGACCACGCTCTTCACCACGATCTATCGCGGCGAAGACGAACACGCGCCGGTCTACGGCGCCGGCGTCCTTTACTTCCACCTCGAGGACACGCCCAGGCTGGTCGCATCGATGAAAGTTGACGGCGCGACCTCCTGGTGGCAGCGCGCCGCGGCCTACGCCGCCTTCAGTTCTTTTGCCTGGGGAGTCATGCGCGATGAGTATCTGCGCGACGTGCGGCTGTTCTACAGCTCGCAATATGAGAATCTTGTTCTGGCCGGAAGCCTTCAAAAGAACGACGGGAACGAAGTTCCGTTTTTTCTTGTCTCCGGCGTCCACGAAAGAGGCTTCCCCTGGGGTGATACAGGAATCTTCTGGGACGTGCTTCTGGCCGTGGGTGACGGGAAGGGTGGCTACGACCGATACTGCATTACCGACTACGTGCTCGAAGGACTTGAGCTGGATGTCCCGAAAGGCGTCTACCGCTACCGCGGACCGATTTTCCTCTTGCGAGAAGGCTATGCGGCTTCTTTTTCCCAGATGCGCAAGAAAGAGCCGCAGCTTCTCGAGTGCCAGGCCGAATTTGAGATTGACTTTAATGCTGCGGCTTGCGACGCGGTCGCCGTGTCTTTTCCCCTGGTTCCCAGGCTCGTGCGCCGCCTTGCCTCGGGTCTCGCCAGGGAGCTGTTTGAAAACCTGCCCGGCGAGCAACCCCTCGGCATTTACATTACGCCGCATGTGGTGACGGTCCGTTCCGGCAGCTTGAAGCTTGCCCGCCCGGGCGATGGCGGCGCAACAACGCCCGAACAACTGAAGATCTCGACGGCTCGCTGCTCCGGCGAAGCCGAGATCGGAACCTTCCGCAATCTGAAGGAGCCGACGACGCTTTACGGGTACCTTTGCGCGCTGCGGCCCGACGAGCGCGCCGCGCGCGTGCAGATCCACTCGCGCACGCTTCGCGATGACAAGGAATACTGGCTCAAAGACCGGCTCGACGCATTCCTGGGCGCGGTGGTTCAGCGGACCAGTTCCTCCGAAATGCTGATTGAAAATGGCAAGCTCACCGTGCGGCCTCTTGCCCCGGCCGGCCTTCCCTCCCAGCGTGCACCGCTGCTGAAAAAGCTGGGCAACCCGATCATTGAAGTGAATAACGACCAGTTCCCAACCGGCATTTTCACACGCCGAATTGATGAAGTGCTGGACCCGGCGGGCGTGCATTGCCTGGCGCTCGAGGAAGATATGTCGCTCATGAGGCTCGAGGCCATTAACTCCGAGAAGAAAGTGACCGTGGCGAGCATCCGCGACGACGACAAGTTCAAGGCGCTTGACCGCGTCCTGGAGGAAACCGGCTTCGATAGCCTTGTGGAGGCGAAACTCGCGGCTTCGGGAAAACCGCGCGAGCAGTTTCTCATCTCGATCAAACCCAACTTCATGTTTGCCTACGACAAGCGCGACCACAGCACGTACACCGACCCCGAGCTTGTTCATCACCTGGTGAAGCGGCTGCGGGCGCAAGGGTATCGGAATCTTAAGGTGGTTGAGGCCCAGTCCACCTACGGCGAGTTCTTCGATCAGCGGAGCGTGAAAGAAGTGGCTGACTACGTCGGCTACGATGGCAGCGCCGGATACGAAGTGGTGGACATGACGCTCGATGCCACCGAAAAGCGCCACCTCGGGCCTCACCTCGGCATGCATCCCGTCTCGAAAATCTGGCAGGATTCCGACTTCCGCATCTCCTTCGCGAAGAACAAGACCCACGCCTACTCCTACTACACCCTGACGCTCAAGTGCATCTACGGCGCCTTGCCGATGGCGAACAAGTTCAAGGAGTACCACTGCGACCGCGACATCTACTTCACCACCATCGAATACCTGACCGCCTTTCCCGTTCACTTTGGATTGATCGATGGCTATCTGAGCGCCGACGGCCCCTTCGGCATCTTCGCAGATCCCGCGCCCAATGAGACGCATACGATCATCGGCGGAGCGGACCTTGTGGCGGTGGACTGGGTGGGTGCGAGCAAGATGGGCATCAATCCCATGATCAGCAAGTATATGAAGCTGGCCATCGAGGCCTTTGGGAAGCCGGAGATTAAACTCGTCGGCGATGCGAATCCCTACCGCCCCTGGCTCAATGTGCCCGTGGAGCTGGCCTTTATCACGGCTAAGGGGATGGACGCCAACCACTACTTCGGAAACCTGCTTTACTCGGCCGCTTCGCAGATGGATGAAACGCATTTCCACCATAAGAACAACGCCTTGTACATGCGCATCTTGCGCAAACTGACCGTGCCACTGCGGCGCACCTTCTACGTGCGCACGGGCGAAAACCCCACCCGCGCCAACCGCTTCTTCAGTTGGCTGTTCTTCAAGATGGGATACTGACGAGGGTCGCCATCGATTCTCGCCGTCGCACAAAACCAGTCGCCTTCTCCCTTGGGTTGGCGCGAGGCGCCCCCACCAAATAAACTGGCCTCTCCCTTGGGGAGAGGGCGCCCGACGAAGGAGGGCAGGTGAGGGATGGCGGCGAAGGGCCTAAGACAAGTTGTCATAACTTGAACCTTCAAAGCTGTCCGTAATGGGAATGGTGCACTGAGTTCGCGCTGCTTTCCTCCGCTGATTCTAAAGCACTTGCCCGGTTTGGTCGTACATTCGAGCGCTTGTAGAGGGCAAACCTCCCCTCTTCTTCGAGGAGGGGGCAGGGGGTGGTCCCAAACGCGGAAAAGCTTATCAAATTCCCATGCCTCCCAGGCAGACGGCCGCAGGCTCGGGCGCGATAAATAGCCTATGCTATTATGATATACTAAACTGGCCCAGTCGTCAAGGCCTAAGGGAAAAGTAGCGCAAGTCCCGCCTTCCGGACTTGCGGCATTTCAAAGCTTTTTAGGCCAATGCCCGGGATGGAGGCTGCTCGTGAGCGTGTCGGCGGTTTCCCCAAGCGATACTTACGGTGTAAGTTTGCGGGCGGTTATTACTCCGAAATGCCTGCCGCGCTGGGGGACAGTTGCGGGGAGGGAAGTGCGGAGGGGATTGCACGTTCGGTTTCAGAGGCCCTCACCAGCCGCCAGGCGCGGCGCTCTTTCGAAACCTTGGCGACCAGGGCGTAGTGCAGGGCATGGCCGCCGCGTTCGGCGACCACGTGCCCAATCATCGGATGACCCATGAGGCTCAGGTCACCGATCGCGTCCAGGATTTTGTGGCGGCAGAACTCGTCGGGGAACCGCAGGCCCTCCGGGTTCATCACTCCGTCCCGCGTCAGCACCACGGCATTTTCGAGCGAGCCGCCGCGGATCAGCCCGCTCTTGCGCAGGGTCTCAATCTCCTCGAAAAAGCCGAAGGTTCGCGCCGGGGCGATCTCGCTCGCGTAGCCGCCCAGGCAAGGGAAGAACTCCAGTTCCTGTTCACCGATCAAGGGATGGGGAAAGGAAATACGATAGGTCAGGTGATAGGCATCGGAGGGGTAGATGGCGATTCGCTTCGCGCCGTCCTGAACTTCGACGGGCTCGATAATCTTGATAAAGACGCGCCTGGCTCGCTGCTGCTTCAGGCCGGCCTTCGCGATGATCCAGACAAAGGGCAGGGCACTGCCATCCACAATCGGCACCTCGAGGTTGTCGAGTTCCACGTAGACATTGTCGACTCCCGTCGCTGCCAGCGCCGAGAGCAGGTGCTCGGTCGTCGAGATCAGCACGCCTTTCTTCATCAGGCTTGTGGCGTAGCTTACCCGCGCCACGTTCTCCATCCGTGCCTCAATCTGAAAGCCGTCAAGGTCGGTCCGCCTGAAGACTACACCTTTATTGGCGGGCGCAGGGACCAGCCGCAGATTGACCTTAACCCCTGTATGCAGGCCAACCCCGGAAACGCTGACCGGCGAATTGATCGTGTGTTGTAGTTGCAAACCTCGCCTCGAACGAGAATAGGTTTACGCAACCGCACTGCCAAATCAGGTAAACTCTACAACATATGTAGTTTCAATGACATAAGTTATGTTCAGTTCGATCTCATCGAGTCTAGAGTGTGGCAAACCTGCAACAGTCTAACCCTTTCCAGCCGCAGTCGGAAGGTGGAAGCCGTGCCCTGATATCCCCCGGCCGGCGCGAATTCGCATCGCGAAGCTGTAATTCAGGCCTCATGGATTCCACACTGCCCACTATCGCTGCCGGGCCCGCGGAAGCTCCCTTGTTGCCACTCTGCGAGCCCCTGTCGTCATGTGAGTGACCCTGAGAAGTTACGAGATAGGGTAGAATGGCGGCTCGACCTGGGGGGATTCATTGACCTCATCAACGGCGGCTAAGAGCCTTTATTTGATCGACGCCATGTCCCTGGTGTTTCGGGCGTTCTACGCGCCCATGCAGATGGCTCTGGTTTCGCCGAGCGGCGTGCCCACTAAGGCGATCTATATCTTCGTCCGGACACTCCGCAAAATCCTCAAGGACCATCGCCCCGACTATGTCGCCGTGGCCTTCGACCTGGCCGCCCCGACTTTTCGTGACAAGCTCTTTGAAGAGTACAAAGCCAATCGCCCCTCCATGCCGGATGATTTAAGCGTGCAGCTTCCCTACGTCCGGCGCTTCTGCCGGGCCTTGGGGATTGCCTTGGTCGAGCTCGAAGGCTTCGAGGCGGATGACGTAATCGGCACCCTGGCCAAGCGGGGCGCAGCGGAGGGGCTGGAGGTCTTCATCGTCTCCGGCGACGAAGATCTCTTCCAACTCGTCGACAACCGCGTTCGTGTCTTGAAGCCATCGCGCGGTGCGAACGAGGGCGAGACAATCTGCGACGTGGAAAAGGTGAAAGAGATTCTTGGCGTTGAACCCTCCCAGGTGGTGGATTGGCTCGCACTGACGGGCGATCCCAGTGACAACATTCCGGGCGCGCGCCCCTTGCCGGGCAAAGAGCCGCCCCTCGGTGAAGGGGGGAAGAAGCGGAGCTACATCGGCCCCAAGGGCGCGACCGAACTGATCCGGCAGTTCGGAACGCTCGAAAAGGCGCTCGCCAACTATGAGCAGGTGAAGAAGCAGAGTTATCGCGACGCCCTCCGCGACTTCCGCCGTGAAGCCCTGCTAAGCCGCGAACTTGCCACCATTCGCACCGATGTGCCGCTCGAAACTTCCCTTGAGCAGCTCCGACCGGCGCAGATTGACATTCCGGAGGTCACCGCGCTTTGCCAGGAGTTGGGCTTCGCTTCACTCCTGCGCGAGTTCCTGGAAGAGGCGCCGGCCCGCATCGAAGCCGGCGTGGAATCCTCGGAGCTCTCGACCCCGGACGATCTCGAGAGATGGCTGAGATCCATGCCCGGAGATCGCGCTCCCTTGGCTGTGAGTTTCGCAGTGGAGGGTGAAGAAGGCTTCAGAGGTCGTCTGGCGGGCCTGGGTCTTTCGGATGGCCGGCGCCTCGCCACCATCCCGCTCGCGGCGGGCTCTCGCCTGCCGGGCCCGGCAGCAGAAATTTTTTCAAAATCCGGCTACCCCATCTCGGTGCACAACTCGAAGCTCCTGCGGTTGCTGCTGGCCAGACAGCAGGTGGAGCTTTCGGGTGTGGCCCACGACACGATGCTCTATTCCTACCTTATTGATCCGCTTGCCTCAAGCCATGATCTCGAGCACGTCGTGCTCCGGCGGCTGGGCCGCAAGCTTTCGGTTTCCGTCAGCGGGCTCGCGACGATGGCAGATCAGACGCGTGAACTTGCCACGCTCTTCCTCCCCGAAATGACGCGCGAGGGTCTGCTCGACCTCTACAGCCAGATTGAGTTGCCCCTCTCCGCGGTTTTGGCGGACGTTGAAGCGGTCGGGGTACGCATTGACCGCCAGATTCTCGCCCGCATGTCCGCCGAATTCGAAAAGGAGCTGAGCTCGCTCACGCAGGAGATTTACGATCTGGCCGGCGAGCCCTTTGACATTGATTCGCCGAAGCAACTGGGTGCCATTCTCTTTGAAAAGCTCAAACTGCCGGGCGGGAAGAGGCTTAAGAAGAGCGGCCAGTATTCGACCGAAGCCTCCGTGCTGGAGGCCCTCGCCGAGAAGCACGAACTGCCGCGCAAGATTATTGAATACCGCACGCGGGCCAAGCTCAAGTCCACATACATTGACGCCCTGCCGAGCTTCATCGATCCTGCGACCGGGCGCATCCACACGAGTTTCAACCAGACCGTGGCGCGCACAGGACGGCTTTCCTCCTCGAATCCAAACCTCCAGAACATCCCCATCGGCGATGAATTCGGCCTGCGGATTCGCTCGGCGTTTGTCGCCGAGCCCGGCTGGCGGCTGATTTCCGCCGACTACTCGCAGATCGAACTGCGCGTGCTGGCGCACCTTTCGGAAGACCCGCTGCTGATTGAAGCCTTCTCGCGCGAAGAGGATATTCACGCGCGCACCGCGCAGGAAATCTTCGGTGTGCCGCCCGGCCTTCAGACTCACGAGCACCGCCGCATGGCGAAGGCGATCAACTACGGCGTGGTTTACGGCCTCAGCTCCTTCGGGCTCGCGGGCCGCACCGGAACAAGCAAGACCGAGGCGCAGGAGTACATTGACGCTTACTTCCGCCGTTACGGCAGGGTGAAGGACTTCCTGGACCGCATGGTCGACGAAGCACGCCGCACGGGGCGGGTGCGCACGCTGTTTGGCCGACTTCGCCCCATCCCCGACATTGCCAGCCAGGATGCAGCCTCTCGCAATCGGGCCGAGCGCGAGGCAATGAATACTCCGGTGCAGGGAACCGCCGCAGACTTGATGAAACTGGCCATGGTCAAAGTCCACGCGCGCTTCCATCGCGAGAAGATGCTCACGCGCATGATCCTCACGGTCCACGACGAACTGGTCTTCGAAACGCCCGAGTCCGAAACCGGCGCGGCTTGTGAGATTGTGAAGGCGGAAATGGAAGGCGCCTATCCCCTCCAGGTTCCCATGCGTGTGGAGCTTGGTGTCGGCGAGTGCTGGCGAGATGCCAAATAAGAGGAGAGAGCTATGAAAGACAGCCCCAGGCAAAAGCCGTTGAGAATCATCAACAGCGCTGCGCCGATCCGCATCTGTGACAACGGAGGCTGGACGGATACCTGGTTCGCCGGGTACGGCAGGATCTTCAACATCGGCATCTATCCGTATGTGGAGGTGCAGATTGAGGTCTTCCATCGCGACGCGTTGCCCGACCGCGTTACGGTCTACGCCGAAAATTATGGCGAGCGTTTCGTGGCGGACCCGGATAAAGCGACCTGGGACCAGCATCCCCTTCTCGAGGCCGCCATCGCGCGCATGAAGGTCCCCGAAAACCTGGCGCTGCAAGTCACGATCTTCTCGGAAGCGCCCAGCGGCGCCTCGACCGGCACCTCCGCCGGCGTCGCGGTGGCGCTGGTGGGAGCGCTCGACCGCCTCACTCACGGGCGGCTCACCCCCCACGAGATCGCCTATACGGCACAGGCCATTGAGACCGAAATGCTGAAACTGCAATGTGGTATTCAGGACCAGTTGTGTTCGGCCTACGGCGGAATTAACTATATTGAGATGTTTCAGTATCCGCGGGCCACGGTGTCGCAGATTGAAATCCCCAACTCGCTTTGGTGGGAGCTC